>Ga0233426_10003182_pt1 | contig 13190 bp, 8 predicted proteins | sample SI_118_April2016_6_FD_179875 | JGI IMG/M metagenome (GOLD analysis project Ga0233426, IMG submission 179875) | Seawater microbial communities from Saanich Inlet, British Columbia, Canada - SI_118_April2016_10_MG | ecosystem: Environmental > Aquatic > Marine > Inlet | place: Canada: British... | reverse complement strand
TGTAATATTTTCTATACGTTTTTGACTATTATTTTTATCATTTAATAATTGGATTAATTCTTTTAAGATAATATTTTTATAATAATATTTTCTTTTTTCATCATTTAAAAAATATTCATAATATTTCAAAATATACTTTTCTCATGGAAATAGATAGAACTCATTTTTTGATAATTGAGTATATTCAAATTGTTTTTTGGATATTTGTTGATTCCTAAAATTGAAAATATTGTTTATAAAGTTATCGTAATCACTATTATTATAAAAAAGATATTTTTTTAAATCTATATTTAAATCTGGAGATATATTTTCAGAAAGATTATTCTCTCAAGGGAGAATATTGCTTTCATCTATCGAATAGATAGGTAAGCTCAACATATTTAAATTATGACTTGTGATAATTTTTCATAAATCTGCATTTTTAATAGCTTTATTATATCTTGGAAAAGCTAGTAAATACATGTTCGGAAATAAATCTATTTGTGCTAATGATTCGGATGTTTCTATATCAAGAAAATTTATATTCAACTTACTACTCAGAGAGAAAACACTTTTTTTCTTTTCATCAGTTGTATTGATAATAAAAGCTCAAGGTCATAAATTTTTAACAAGATATCATTGAAAAACTACAGAATATTGTGTACTTATATCATTAATATCAAAGAAATATACTCATTTATCTAAATGTATATTATATTGATCATCTATTGTTAAGTTTCATTCTTTGTAAAATACGTTATTTCACATAGAAACATGATGCAATTTTAAACCATTAAAATCTTCTGTTTTTTCTAATAGTGATAATTTATAATTTTTTTCTATTTTATAGATTCATAAGTTTGAATCTTCTGATTGAGAAACAAAGTCAGTGATATAGTCTTCACTAACAAATGTAAAAAACATAAGAAAAGATAACGTGAAAAGGGCAACAAGCGTGAGTATAATTTTTAGAATCAGATTCATATATCTCTTTTAAGGTCTAATTTAATATATAGTACTTCTGAGAATAGCTTTGTAAAGGAATTTTTTGATTTTGGCTTGGCTTTTTCTAAAATTATTTTTTTACTGTATTATTAGCAATATCATCTTGAAAATATTGAATAAATTCTTTGATTGTCTTATTATTATTAAACAGTAATCAGAGCTCTCTATTTTGATCTAAACTATAAGAAGAAAAATTAATACTTCCAATAAACAAATAAGTCTTATCAATTAAGATTGCTTTAGCATGCATTTTATTTTTTGACATTACATGCAAGATAATTCAATTTTGTTGCATTTTGTTGAGAGTCTCGATATTATTATTTAATGCTGTTTTGGGAATAATAGCAGTAATTTGAATTCATAATTTTTGTTTTTCAATTAATAGATCCACTAAATCATCATCTTTAAAGTATTGGAAATACATATCAATTGATTTTTCAGCGGATTCAAAATAAGTTTCAAAAATATATCTTGAATTAAAAGGACTTAATACTATGTTGGGATGATAAAATTGTTTCTTATTTCAAATAAAATCATTATTAAATATTCTTACTATAATATCTAATAATTCTGTGTTTTTTGAATACATAAAAAAATCACGATTATATTTAAAGGTAGAGTAGCTATAATTTCCTGTTGATATATAAAATGCATCATCAATAATTAAAAATTTTGAATGATTCAAACTATAATCTTGGGTATCAGACCATTGAACTTTTATATGAGATAATTCTAGATTTTCCTGACCTTTATTATTAATATTATAAGCTTTATAAGGATTTTTTTCAAGTAGTACTTTTACATCTAATCATCTATTTTTAGCATTTTTGAGTGCTTTGAAAATTTTCTTTTCTGTAAGGATATACGTTTCTAGATACACTCTATCTTTTGCATTATCTATTTCAGCTACAATTTGCTCCAATAAATCAATATTTGGAGTTCTATACAATGTAATATCTTTTATATCTTGAATATCTTCAATCGAAAAATTATTTAATTTTTCAATATTATTTTCTTGAAATGAGAGAGCTGCTTTCTTATCATTATGAAAATGATAATATTCTTCTCATTCAAAATAAGAAAATATTAAAAAAAACAACAAGAAAAATAGGGAAGTAATGAATTTTTGATATTTATTTTTCATAGTGTTTATTTTTTAAATACTGACTCTAAAATAGATAATTTTTAATGTCATAAATTGAATATAAATTTATTTTTTAAATAAAAAACCTTAATAGTAAATATATTTATTTACTATTAAGGAGGATAATTTTATTTAAATATCTTTTCGAAAACTCATCAAGTGTTTACATTAATTTTTTTCTCTTGAGCAATTGCTTCATAGTGGGATCTTTCTACTTTAGAAAGTTTTTTTGGGATTTTTAATTCAATAGTAATAAATAAGTTTCATTTATCATCTGAATCAATATGTTTTACTCCATCATTTGATAATTTTACAACTGTTCCATGCGTAGTACCAGCTTTTATTTCAATATTTCTTTTCCCAATAATTGGAACAGATATTTCTTTTTTAGTTCCTAAAATAGCTTCAATTACATCTATCTCAACAGTATAGTATAAATCTACTCAATCTCTTGTAAGTGATTTTTCACTTTGAGGAATAGAGAATTTAATATATAAATCTCAGCAGGCTTTTGTTCAAACTCAATCATTTCATTCGCTTGTCATTTTGATAATCATTCCATTATCAATACCAGCTGGAATATCAATGTCTATTTCTTTATTCATTACACGTCTTTTTTCTCCATTACAGAACGTACATGTATCTTCAAAATTTTCTCAACTTCATTGGCATTCATCACACGCACCAGATTGTTGAATTGTACCAAATATACTTTGAGTAGTATATGTTACTTGACCAGCTCAATTACATTTAGAACATGTTTTTTTTCAACTTCCTCATTGTCCATCACATGGAGAACATGCTTCTTTCTTTTTGAACTTGATAGTTTCAGTTGCACCATAAATACTTGTTTTTAAATCTATATTTAAATTATATTCCAAATCTTCTCACTTAAACTCTGTTCTTCTTTGTCTTGATCCTCTTCAACCACTTCTACCGGCTCAACCGAAAAATGATTCAAAGATATCACCAAAATCTACATTGTCAGCACCTCCACTAAATCCTCCACCAAAAGGGTTTCCACCAGCAGCTCATCCTGCACTTCCATATGTATCATATTGTTGCCTTTTTCCATCATCAGAAAGTGTAGAATATGCTTCATTTATTTCTTTAAATTTAGTTTCAGCCTCTTTATCTCCACCATTTCTATCTGGATGATATTTCATAGCTAATTTTCTATATGCTTTTTTGATTTCATCTTTATTAGCATTTTTTTCTATTCCCAAAATTCCGTATAAATCCATGATTTTAATCTATTATTTTATTGTTTTAAAGTCTGCAAGGATTTTATGAAAATAAAGTGATTTGTAAAGGAAAAACTAAGCAAATGAAAAACCTAGCATTAGCTAGGTTTGTTCTCTTTTTAAAGTTTAACAGAAAAAATCGCTTAACTTTAAGGGGACAATACTTCGAGGAGGACCAATTCCATTTTTAGAAGATATATTTGGGTTAGCAAAATACAGTATAAATTTTTTGAACTTCTCAATAATATCTCCATCAAAAATTTTTAATTTATTGATATAATTATCAACATAAATTATAGCTGTTTGCTCAACATAGAAAACATATTCTCTCGTCATTGTAACTAGAGTTATTTTTATATCCTTTTCAGGATAAGCTATGAGAGGAGTACATTTCAGATTTGTAAAAGTCAGAACGCTTAATTCAATGACCAAAGAATCTTCTTGTGCATTATTATATAAAAAAGAAATTCTATTACCAAAACGATCATTTTTCTTTAAAAAAAAATCTTTTTTTTCTTCTTTTAAATAAGTTAATGCCGCTTTGAATAGTTCTTCTATATTAGATTCCATGCTTTCATTCTCTGTTGTTTTAAGTGTATTTATTATACTATAAATATTAATATTATCAAGTATATTCTCTAAATAAAAAACTCAAGAATTTAGTTCTTGAGTTCTTTTAAGAATGTATTGATTAAAAAGGAATATCTTCAACAGAGATTTCTTCTTCTTTTTTAGGAGTAGTTCTTTTCACTGCTGGTGTATCATTTGATGATGATCAGAATTTTTCTGCACCACTGTTAGAACCATCTGGTTTACTATCTAACATAATCATATTTTCACCAACAATTTCAGTTCTATATCTTTTCGTTCCATCTGGAGCTTCCCATGATCTCGTTTGAAGTCTTCCTTCCATGAATAATTTACTTCATTTTTTTACATATTGTCCAGCTATCTCAGCTAATTTACCCCATAATACTATATTATGAAATTCTACTTGTTCTTGTCTCATTCCACTCGAATCAGTCCAGTTTCTGTTTGTTGCAACTGAGAAGCTACATACATTTTGCCCATTCGGAGTTTGTTTTACTTCTACTTCTTGTGTTATTCTACCAATTACTTGCGCTTTATTTAAGTCCATGTTACTAAATTTATGTTATAAGTAGTGTAGATTACACCTAAGTATTATAGACTATATTTTCTATATGCAAATCTTTTTTGTAAAAAGTATATATATTGTATATATAATTATTCGAGTTCTTGTTTGTGTAAAGAGTAGGAATTTAAAAACGAGTTTCATTAAAGAATATTGAAGATTTTATGGAAAGTTGAAAGAGATGAAAAGATAAAAAAAAAGGCAACCGAAATTGGAAGCCTGATATATCCTTAATATAACTACTACTTATTTTGAATAATTTTCTCAAAAAAAATAGTTGAGAGATATATTAATCCATCTGGTGTATTTTCAATACTACTAGTAACAGATTTAGCCTCATAAGTAAAAAATTTATTATCAAGTCCCGGTCCTTTGTAAGTTGCTTGATTCTTAATACATTGTTCAATATTAGCCTCATGTGTATCTGTATTAGTAGAAAAGATCGTAGTTACAAGTTTAACCATTACAATTTTAGCCATCATATCACCATTGTTGAGTAGGAGTATTATTATAATAATTTATTTAAATCTATTGTCAAGTATAATAAATATTTATAGTTTCAGTTAAGTATTTATTTTAAAGCAATTAAGTATAGTATAAAAAATATAAGCCCTAAAAGAGAAGAGATTATTGATAATATTATGTTTGCAGGGATTTTCTATTTCTTATTATGAATTAATAACAATATTCCAAATAAAATAAATTCATAAATAGTCAAGTCAATATCTATAAATATGGGCTGATATATTTTGCTTGAGAAAATTAATTATGGTACGATATAATGGATTAAACTAATTTGTAATAAATGAATATGTTGAAAAGAATTCTGACAATCCTTTGTGTGTTAACTTTACTAAGCGGAAACGCTGGGTATGTTTTTGCTGCAAACGACAATGATAACGAAGCATTCACGAAACTGAGAACAGTTGATTTGTGAACATTCAATGAATATAAATACAAACTAACTGAGGAATTTTTCAATCTGAGAAATGATTATGAGGTTACTTGAGTTGTAAAAACAGAAACAATTGTAAAAATGTATACAATTGCTAAGGAAAGTTATAATTATCTTCCTGATAATTTGATTAACAAAAATTTATACAAAAAGCTAGAAATAGCATTAGCTAAAACAGTTAAGTATCCTGCGAATGAAAGCATGTATTTAGCTCTTATTGAAGCATTAGATAAATACTTAGATAAAGTAAGTATCAAATCTATAAAAGGTTCAGTAACTGCTACACCTAAAACTGGTAACGCACCATTAAGTGTGTCTTTGAGAGGGAATGTAAAAGATGAAACTGGGACGAAAATACCATCATATAACTATATTTGGTGGGTTGACGACGCGGGGAAAAGAAAAGTTATTTGAAATCAACCATCTATTCACTATGTATTTAGAGAAGAAGGAACTTTTTCAGTATTTTTAGATGTAATATCTTCACATAAAAATTCTAAAGGGTTTACGGATGTATTACCTTTCAGATCAAGAGCTGATATTACAGTAAAAGAAAAAATAGCTTCTGTTATTATTAAAGTTAATAGTGATACATTAAGAAACAAAGATGAATTAAAATTTACACCAGAAGAAGGTGCGTATGGTTTAATTTTTGATGCAACAAGTTCAACTCCAACTGACGGAGCAAGATTCACAAAAACTGAATGGGATTTTGGAAATGGAGTAAAAAAATCAAATAATTGAGAACCAGAAATAGAAAGAATTAAATATTCAAAAGAATGAGAATATTATGTTTCATTAAAATTGAGAACAAATGAAGGGAAATCAGTCGAAAGAAAATTTTATATTAATATTCATGATCCAATTGCAACAGTTAATGCATCTAAAGATAATGGTTTCTTAGGTGAAAAATTTACTTTTTCAGCTAAACCTACTGGTTCAGATGATGATTTAAGTTATGATTGGGAAATAATTGATATTGATTTTGATAAACAAATCTTTACAAAAAGTGGAAAAACATTTACATATGTATTTCCGAAAAAAGGTAAATATAATGTAAAATTAAGAGTTACAGAACCATCTGGAGAAGTAGATATAGATACACAAATTATCTATATTAATTCTCGTGCACCAGTTGCGGCATTTAATTCTAAAACTCCTGACGCGCATAAACCAAACACAGTATTGTTAGATGGATCAAAAAGTTATGATTTAGATGGTGTTGATGATGGAAAATTAAAATTTGAATGGATTATTGATGGAGATAGAGTTGAATTAGATTCTCTAAATTATACAGGAGGAATTTGATATTATACATTTAACTCTATTTGAGATCATAGTGTATTACTTCGTGTAACGGATCCAGAAGGTATTTCTGCACAAATAACTAAAAAAGTAAATATTAGATCAATATTATCATTAAATTTTGATGCTTATCCAAGAGTTGCTCAAAGAGAAACTTCTATTCATTTTGAATGAAGTTCACCAGAGGCAAAAGTATTTGCTTGGGATTTTTGAGATGGAACTAGTGTGAGTGGGAGAAAATCTCAATCTTCACATAAATATAAAGAATCAGGAATATATAAAGTAAAGCTTGTTGTTACAGATTCAAATGATAAAACAAATACATATACGAAAAATGTATATATCTGAGAATCAAATGCACCACTTGCTAATATGAAAATTACCAGTGGAACAAGAAAAGATGTAGCATTTGAAAAATGAGTATGTTATGGGGAATGAGCTTATATCTTAGATAGAGCTGGAAGTGTTACTTTTAATGCTAATGACAGTATTAATGTTACTGGTAAAAAATGAGGACTTAGTTATTCTTGGAAACTAGGATACAATAAATATTTTTCAACATCTACTTTTACTCAAAAATTTGATGAATTAGGTTGTTCAAAAGTTCAACTTACAGTTAAAAGTGAAGAAAAAGGAAGTACGAGTAAAATTTCTCATTGGGTAAAAGTGAAAAACCTAAAACCAACTTTATCTTCTGTAGATGTACAAGTAGTTGATGGAAATGCGGATCCAGTTGTAGTAAAAATATCAGCTCTATGAGCAAAAGATCCAGATGGTATAATCCAATCATATCTATGGTATTATTACACTGATATAGATCCAGAACCACAAGATTTTAGAGCAACCAAGCAATCAAATACAACATTTGTATTACCAAAAGTAACAGGAAATTATTACTTTGTGGTACTTATGAAAGATAATAATGAAGCGAGAATTTCTTCTGAGGATATTACAGGTTCAAAATACTTCATTACACTTACTGGTGATAACATTAATGTACCTTTAGTTGATTTATCTGTGAATGATTCATCTATTTCTGTATGAGAAGAAGTTACTTTTACTGTAGATGTAGAAAATATATTAGGACATAATTTATCTAAAAAAGCTCAATATTCTTGGGATTTAGATGGAGATGGATTCTATGAACAAAAAACAAACACTCCAAGTATTTTATATACTTATGAAAGATCAGGAGAATTTTACGCAAAGGTTAAAGCTAAATATAAAGGTTATAGTAATACAAAAAACATTACTATGAATGTTTCAAATTTATTAAAACCCGATGTAGAGTATATTTCAATTTGAAATAAATTTGTTTTCTTTGATACGAGTATTGGAAAATCAGATTCTTCAATTTGGGATTTATGAGATGAAAAATCCATAAAAAACACAAAAAGTTTTATTCATAATTATGAGGATAATAAATGATCTCATAATGTTTCTTTACAGTTAAAAGAATGAATTAAAACTGCATCAGAAAATTTCAGTGTTTCAAGAAATATGAGAAATATTCTGAAAGCAAGAAAAGAATGAATTGTTCTATTTTCGAATAAAGAGATTAAAGATAATATGATTACTTTAGATAAAAATAAAGAAAAAGTATTTATCTATTTATGAGAATCTAAATCAGGTAATGCATCTGAGATTACAGATTTCACTATTGACTTAGATATAAATTATGATTCAAATTTAAATGGTGGTAAGGATGATGATAAAGATATTTCATTTGCTGTAGGACAAAATGACGATATTTTCCAAGTAAAATTAAATGATAATCAATCTCAAAATATAGCAATTACTGCATATGATATTGAAGGAGAAATAATGTATACTCAAGAGGTATTAATTACAAAAAATTATATAGAAAATGATGAAATTGATATTAATTCTATTGTATTTAAAGGTGTTACTAATGCAGAAAGATTAATAATAGAAAAATTAAAATCAGAAATTAAAAAATTACCAAAAGAATACAGATTAAAATCATTAATGTATATTCAAAAACTTCAAGAAGAATGGTTTGATGCTGGTGAAAGAACCAAAGTTATTGTAGAATTTGAAGGGTATATTTCTAGCGTAGAAATGCCTAATGCAGATACTATTTTTGATTTATTAAAAGAGTTAGTATTAATAAATGAAGATGATAAAAGTGAAAAAAATCTTATATTTGTTGCGTTAAAAAATCTTACACCAAAAAATATTAAATGTGAACTTTCTTCTGATCTAAAAGATGCTACTTGTTATGATGCTATTATAGAAAGATTGAATGTGATTAAAGTTAATACAGATATCGATCAAAACAAAGTATTATGAAAAGAAATTCTTCAAGCAGTTGAGATTTATGAAGAAATGAAGATAAATGAAAAAAATAACTATAAAGCAATTTTATCAAGTCTTATTTATGGAGGAGTAGAAAATATTCCTGAGCCAATTAAAGATGCAGAAAAGAAAATTCTGAATGATACTTCAACGGGAGAAGATGGTGAAAAATCTAGTTTTTTAGCAGTATTAGGAACAATTGCATGGATATTTGGAATAATTATAGGGATTTTCTTAGGGATTTTCTTAATATTCTTTCTATGGTTTAAAATAGTAAATAAAAATGATAACCTTGGTTTTCAAGATTTTATTATAGAAAAAACATCAGGAAAAAAAGCTCCTGTTATTACAAAAAAAGATGATACAGAAGATATTTTATCAGAATTAGATGCGGAATTATCTAAAACTGATGCAAATGAAAAAATTGTTGAATCTGAGATTGCATCTGGAAAACAAATTGAGACTAATTTAGATAATAATAAATTAGAAGATAAAATTGAAACAAATACAGAAGAAGTTCCAGATTGGTTAAAAGGTAATTTTTCAGATGATAAAAAATCAAATGAATCTAACGAAAAAAAATCAGAAAAATTAGATACAGTTAATAATGATAAAAAAGGAAATTCTTTCAATAAAAATACTGAAAAATCAGGGAAAAATGAAGGATTTAACAAAAATAATTCTGGAAATCAATGAGAAAGAAATAGGTCTAATAAATTTTGATCAAATAATAAAAATCAAAATAAATTCTCAAAACAATGAGAAATAACGGAAAAAAATACAGATGAAAAAGTAGGAAACACTGTTAAAAAGAATGACGATATGCCGGATTGGTTAAAGGGAGTAGAAGATTCAACTAATGTTGAAAAAAATACAAATAATAATCAATGAAATAAGAATACTAATACATTTAAAGAAAAAAATAAATCTGAAACTTTTACTAAAGTAGCAGAGAAGAAAGCGGAAATTAATACAAAGGAAGAATTAGATACAATAACTAAAGTTGAAACAGATTCTGATATTCCAGATTGGTTAAAAGGAAGTTTTGTGGAAGAAAAAACAGAAACTAAAAAAGAAAATACTTCTAACAAATTAGATGAGAAGATCGAAGTTAGTAATGAAGAGAAAAAAGTAGCTGAGAAAAAAGATGCTTCTCTTCAAAATAAAGTAGAAAAAAATTCTACTCAATCAGATGATTCAAATATTCCAGATTGGTTAAAGGGAAGCTTTGATGAAGCAGATAAAAAAGAAGAAAAAACTGATGAAAAAGTAAAAGAAACTGCAATTATTTCTAATGATAATTCTATAGAAAAATCTCCAGAATCTATTGTTCCTCAGTCTGAAAAAACGGATATTCCAGATTGGTTAAAAGGAAGTTTTGATAAAACTAAGGAAAAAGAAGAAGTAACGGATGTAAAAAACATTACAAATAAAAAAGATGAAATAAAAGAAATAAAAGAAATAAAAGAAGTAAAAGAGGAGAAAGAAGTAAAAGAAGTAAAAAATATCTCTCAGGATTCTGATGTTTCAATAAAAAACGATGAAGAAAAAATTGTTGTTAAAAAATCTGAATTGAAAGAAGAAAAAATTATTAAAGTAGTTGATAAAAAAACTATTTCAAACAATGAGGAAAAAGCAACAAATAAGAAAGTAGTAACAAAAAATGAAAATGAAGTTTCTAAAAAATCTGAAACTGTTAAAAAGAAAGAACCAGTTAAAAAACAGATAGAACAAAAGAAAGAAACAGAAACTAAAGAAATAAAAAAGACAGTTCTAATTAAAGAATCAATAAAAGATTCATGAAAAAATGAAGCAGAATCTTTAGTAATTGCAGCAGTTAAGAAAGAACAAAAGACTAAAAAAGTTGTAACAAAAAAAGATGAAGTAAAAAAAATAGAAGACGCACTTTGGGATGATGGAATGAAAATTCCAGATTGGTTACAAACCGATGAAGATAAAAAATAAAAGCATACCTTTAGGTCTGCTTTTATTTTTTGCATTTCATGAAAATGCTATATAATCATTTTGAAGAATAATCTATTTATATAAAAGAACTATATTTTGGGTAAAAAAAATAACAAATCAGAAGAAAATCTCGAATCAAAAAAATCTCAAGAAGAAATAAAGGAAACAGAGGTAATTATAAAAAAATGAAATAAAAATAACAAATCAGACGAAAAACTATTAAACTCATGAGCAAATCAAGTAATTTCTGAAAAAGAGGTATCTTTTACATGAGAAGCTATAGATTTTTTAAAAGATCTTGTGGTAATTGTTTTGATTGTATTATTTATACGTACATTTCTAGCTATGCCATTCCAAATTAATGGACAATCAATGTATGGTTCATATTACGATAAAGAATTTATTATAGTTGATAGACTATCATATAGAGTCTCAACACCATCAAGAGGAGATGTAGTTGTATTTAAACCTCATGTAAGTCAAATGAAAGAATTTTTCTTAAAAAGAATTATTTGAATGCCAGGAGATACAGTACGTATTGAACAGGGGAAAGTATCAGTTAAAATAGCTAATTCAAAAACATTTGAAATGTTAGATGAAGTATATCTAAATGAAGAAAATAAAGGGAATACATATGTATGAGGATTAGGAGAAAGAAAAGAATATTTAGTTCCAGTTAATGAATATTTTGTCTTATGAGATAATAGAAATCATTCTACAGATTCAAGACAATGTTTTTCATATTGTTCATATCCATGATCAAGTAGTTTCATTCGTCAACAAGACTTAACATGAAAAGTCTTACTAGATTTATGATATTTCAATTTTAAATCATTCGATTTTATTCACCCGACTCTTGGTATTGACACAACTCCGAAATTCTTTAATTCACCAAAAAATTATGAGTATTAGTGCCTTTTATTACATAGATAAACCAATTTGATTTACGAGTTTTGATGTATTACGTGTACTCAGAAAGAAATTAAATATGCGTAAAATGTGACATACCTGAACATTAGATCCTTTGGCAACGGGAGGACTATTAGTAGCCGTTTGAAATTACACAAAATTGATTCCATATTTTGAGAAAGACCAAAAAGAATATGAGTTTATTGTGAACCTTGATTGAGTCACTGATTCATACGATTCAGAAACACCAGTTACATATTTATCACAAGAAAAACAAGAAAAATTTCAAATTGAATACTCTCAAGAAAAATTAGAAAAAATATTACAAGAAAAGTTTTCATGAAACATAGAACAAATCCCACCAAAATATTCAGCACTTAAAATCAATGGGAAAAAAGCATTAGATAAAGTGAGGGCCGGAGATGATTTTGAAATGAAAATTCGTAAAGCCACTATTTTTGAAATAGAAGTACTGTCATATAATTATCCAGAATTAAAAGTAAGAGCAAGAGTATCTGCTGGTACATATATTCGTAGTATAGCATTTGATCTATGAGAGTTATTAGGAACAGGTTGATATATTACGTACCTGAGAAGAACTTTTATTGCAAATTTAGATGTTAAGGATGCACAACTGTTAGATGATTTTGATGAACAAAAAATATTCTCTACTGAAGAATTATTTTCAAATATGAAAATAGCTAAACTAGATGATAAAACATTAGAAAAAATCAATAATTGACTCCCAGTAAATGATAAAAATTTCCCTTATGATGATGGAGAATATTTTGTTACTGAAGGGGAATTAATAACTAATATTATTAGCTATGAGAAGCCAATAATAAAAGCAAAGAGAAAAATATAAAAAATACAGAAAAAAAGCTTGCAATTCATTCTTTTATTCATACAATACACGAGCTTTAGAGAAACAATGGGTTATTAGCTCAGTTGGTAGAGCAGCTCCCTTTTAAGGAGAAGGTCCTGGGTTCGAGCCCCGGATGACCCACCATTTCATTTTTCTCTAAAACTCAAAAGTATGGGTTATTAGCTCAGTTGGTAGAGCAGCTCCCTTTTAAGGAGAAGGTCCTGGGTTCGAGCCCCGGATGACCCACCATTTCATAAATAAACAAAAAACCATGGCTGAGATTGCACTCTTAGCCATGGTTTTTTCATGTTTGAAAATTAATGATGATATTGAATATTAATATATTG
>Ga0233426_10003174_pt1 | contig 13203 bp, 7 predicted proteins | sample SI_118_April2016_6_FD_179875 | JGI IMG/M metagenome (GOLD analysis project Ga0233426, IMG submission 179875) | Seawater microbial communities from Saanich Inlet, British Columbia, Canada - SI_118_April2016_10_MG | ecosystem: Environmental > Aquatic > Marine > Inlet | place: Canada: British... | reverse complement strand
TAAGCTATTTTCAGTGCCAGATAGCTTGTTATGCTCTGAGTTGATAGGTTGCTGAAATTTAACCGCTGGCTGCAAGTTTTGATAATTGACATTACGCATAAGCGTGATCGTTAAATCAGCGGTAATCAATGTCATTGATAGATCCACAATATAGTTAAAAATATTTTCGTTACTGCCCAAACATCGACAGTAAAAGAAAAAACTTTAATTTTTTTCAAATTTTTACAAAACTATACCAATTGCCAAATTCAGTTGCCTATCAAGAAAGTCACCTGCGAACAGCCTCAGTCAGCAGAAGCTGACTGAGGAATATAGAGGTTTAGAGAAGTGCAATACGCTAATCAGGTAGAGGGTGATACCTTATATAATATGGTTCCTATGCTCGACCCAATATTTGTCCTTTAGAAGGCGTTTGTAGAGCTTACCGGTGGGATGCCGAGGTAGTTCTCGATCAAAATCGATAGATTTTGGGCACTTAATTTTTGCCAGATCCTGCTGACAGTATACCATCAGCTCATCGGCTAACTCTGGACTAGCATCCTCCCAATTCATCGGCTGAACAACCGCTTTTACCTCTTCACCAAAATCAGTATTAGGAATGCCAAATACTGCCACATCGGCTACTTTTGGATGCATGATCAACCTATTTTCAGCCTCCTGCGGATAAATATTTACACCCCCAGAGATAATCATAAACGCCTTGCGGTCAGTCAGATATAAAAAGCCCTCCTCATCTATGCGGCCAATATCTCCAAGCGTAGTCCAGCCTTTAGAATGCTTTGATGATTGTGTTTTTTCTGGATCATTATAGTATTCAAAGCCAGGGCCTTCAGCAAAATAAATAGTGCCCTCTTCGCCAACAGCAAGTTCATTTTCATCATCATCACAGATATGTAAAACACCTACCATCGCCCGGCCGACACTACCTCTGTGGGCCAACCATTCTTCTGAGTTAATTGCACAAAAGCCATTGCCCTCTGAGCCTGCGTAGTATTCAAAAATGACAGGGCCCCACCAACTCAGCATTTGTTCTTTAATTTCTACCGGACAGGGCGCCGCGGCGTGTATTGCAACTTGAAGTGAAGAAATATTGTATTGAGAGCGAACATAGTCTGGTAATTTAAGCATTTTTACGAACATAGTGGGCACCCACTGACTGTGAGTAATCTTGTATTTCTCTATTAATTGCAGTGCTTGCTCTGCATTAAAATCTTCCATGACCACACTTGTTCCGCCAAAAAGTAATGTCGCAAGATTGTAGCGCAGGGGTGCCGCATGATAGAGAGGTGCTGGCGACAGGTAAATCATATCTTTACCAAATCCATAGAGTCCCTTGGTCAACATAACGAGCGCAGAGGATTCTTCATCCACGGCAAGGTCTGGCAGGGGAATTTTTACACCCTTAGGTTTCCCCGTGGTTCCAGAGGAATAAAGCATATCAACGCCTGTCGCCTCATCAGCAATGGGAGTTTTTGGCATGCTATCACGCATAGCCTCATAACTACGATAGCCATCAAAAGTTCCATTGACCATAAGCCGATGCTCGATCTTGGGCATATGCTCTAAAAGTTCAGTAGCTACATCTTTTAATGCTATAGAACTAATAAATAATGTTGCACCACAGTCATTAACAATATAAGCAGCTTCACGTACCGTTAGACGTGAACTAATAGCGGTGTAAAACAAACCTGACCGTCCTGCTGCCTTACAAATTTCAAGAAAGCGGGCATTATTTTCCATTAATAGCGCGATATGGTCGCCTGTATGTAAACCTAAAGACCTAAATAATTGTGATGTTTGACAGGATCGTTCATTTAGTTGCTGATAAGTGACTGTTTCACCGCTGCCAGCCATAATATAGGCCGGTTTATCCGGAGTCTGTTTTGCAAGATCACCAATATACATGTTTTATCTCCGCTAGAACGCAAACCTAAGTTTATTGAAAAAAGTTAAGTCTATTATCATCAATAACGTTTCTGAAAATTAAAGCATGAATCACTCTGTTTCAACAACTAATGTCATCGAAAACGACTAAAGCATCAAGCAAAGTTTAATCATACGCGATCAGTACAAAGGAACATCGCCAAATTGATGAGAAGATAAATCACTTTAGGATATCATTATTATTAGAAAAAGCGATCAATTCCCAATACAGGGAACCACTAAACCCGGCTGACATAAAGCCGCGACAGAGAAACTGTGTTTCTGAGACTAAAACCAACAACAGATCCTGTATAACATTTTTAAGACATTTGTATTACGTAGTTAGTTGCGATGAATCGCTTTTCGTGTTCACTATAAATAACGTCTATCAACCTTTTTTGTCGACATTAGACACCGTTTTCGCTACTGTCTAGACGAAATAATATTCCTATGGAGACTCATGTTGAGCAATGTTATTACCTCCGTTGTCGCGGGCATTGGGCAAATCACCTTAAACCGCCCAGAGGCACTCAATGCCCTGACATTAGATATGGTCAGAGATATTTCCACTGCTCTGCTGAAATGGAAGGATGACCAAAGTGTTGAGGCCGTAGCCATCAGGGGAAATAACAAACAGGGACCCTTTGGAGCGTTCTGCGCTGGTGGCGATATTCGTTTCTTTCACCGCGCCAGTATTGCAGAAGATACCGATCTAGAAGCATTTTTCACAGAAGAATATCGACTCAATCACCTGATATTTAATTATCCGAAACCTTACCTTGCCTTTATGGATGGAATTGTCATGGGTGGAGGTATGGGTATTTCTCAAGGCGCCTCACTGCGGCTGGTGACCGAGCGCACCAAAATAGCCATGCCAGAGACCAATATTGGACTGTTCCCTGATGTCGGCGGCGGCTATTTCTTGCCCAAATGTCCTGGCTACAGCGGTGAATACTTGGGGCTCACAGGAAAAGTTCTCAGTGGCACTGAAGCACTAGCCGCCAATTTGGCCGACCGCGCCGTGAACAGTGACAACTTAAACGATCTGTGGGACAGCCTCACCAATAACGAAATGATGACAGTGGAACAACGTATCAGCAGACTGCACAGCGTCATCGATAATCTGCAGTTAGCAGAGGATGATCGCTGGTTAATCACCGACATAGATCGAGCATTTAATCAGGCTTCTCCTGCGGATATACTAAAAAAGCTCAAACAAATCGATACTTCTTGGGCGCAGAAAACCTCAGATCTGCTAAATAAACGATCGCCACTGATGCTGCATGTATCCCTGCGACAAATCCAATTGGGAAGACACATGTCTCTAGCTGATGAATTACGACTAGAGCGCACTTTAGTAAAACACTGTTTTTATACTCACCATCTGGCGCGTACCGGAGCTTCAACAGACACCGTTGAAGGCATTCGCGCCCTCGTTATAGACAAAGATAATAGTCCAGCATGGAACCCAGCTCGTATTGAAGGTGTGTCTTCAGCAATGGTAGATCCGTTCTTTGTTAGCCCTTGGGCGGCAGAGGAACATCCTTTAGCTGATCTGGACTAGGACTTCTAATGACATTACCATTTGATAGGGTTTCTATGAAAAATGAGCGTAGCCGCGCAGTCATTATCGGCGCCGGGTTTGGCGGTTTGTCACTAGCTATACGCTTACAAAGCGTCGGGTTTGACACCATCGTTGTTGAAAAGCTTGATGCCCCTGGTGGACGAGCCTACGTCAAGAAAGTGAATGGTTTTACATTTGATATGGGGCCTACTGTTATTACCGTGCCACACTTTATTGAAGAGTTGTTTGCTCTGAAGCGAGACACTGATAACTTAGATCAGCCCGATTTTCCAGCCCACATTATGGATGCCAGTCAAAAACAGGGTACCGCAACTGCTGCTTATGCCGACATTGTTCCGATCAAACCGTTTTATAGAATTTATTTCGATGACAAGAGCTATTTCGATTACGATGGCGATCCTGTGCGTACCCGCGAGCAAATACAAAAGATTGCACCAGAAGATTTAGACGGTTATGAACGCTTCCATAAAGATGCTCAGGCCATATTTAAACGTGGGTTTTTAGAGCTCGGATACACTTTCTTTAACGACGCCCCCGCGATGCTAAAGGTACTGCCAGATCTATTAAAGCTGGACGCCGTACGCAGTCTTTTTTCCTTCACCAGTCGTTACTTTAGTAACCATAAACTGCGCCAAGTGTTTAGTTTTGAAACCTTGTTAATTGGTGGTAACCCACTTGTTGTACCGGCTATTTACGCAATGATCCACTTCGTAGAGAAAACCTGGGGTGTGCACTATGTCATGGGTGGTACCGGAGCGTTGGTGCAAGGTATGGTCAAAAAATTTGAAGAAATGGGTGGCGTTATTCGCTATCGGTCAGAGGTGGCAAGTATTGATGTGAATGACCGTAAAAGGTGGTTTAAGAAACCCACTATAAAGGGTTTAACGCTCACTAATGGTGAGGTAATAATAGCGGATGCAGTGATTAGTAATGCCGATTATGCGCACACCTACATGAAACTTATTGATCCTATTCACAGGCGCTGGAATCCGAATTGGCGGGTTCGCAACATGCACTACTCAATGTCACTGTTGGTCGTTTATTTTGGCTTTAAAGACACAGGAAAATTAGATCTTCGGCATCACAATATCATACTTGGCCCTCGCTATGAGGAACTGCTAACCGATATTTTTAAACGCAAAATATTAGCTAGCGATTTTAGTCAGTATCTTCACATACCAACCATTACTGACTCAGATCTTGCTCCCAAAGATCACCACGCCGCCTACACTCTAATACCAGTACCTCATAATGGCAGCGGCATTGACTGGTCGATCGAGGGTCCTAAACTAACTAACACCGTACTTAAATTTCTTGACGAAGAGGGTTATATTCCTGATCTTATGAGTAACTTAGTGCACAGTGAATTTATCACCCCCGATTACTTTGAAGATACCCTCAATAGCCATCTTGGTAACAGTTTTGGTGTTGAACCACGCCTAACCCAATCGGCTTTTTTTAGGCCGCACAACCGGTCCGAAGATATAAATGGTCTGTATTTGGTTGGTGCCAGCTCACAACCTGGTGCTGGAACACCCAGTGTTATGATGTCAGCGAAAATGACCGCACGCGCTATAGCTGATGATTTTTCAGAAACCATTGATAAATGGCGCAACGATTCATGATGTTCTTTGAGTTAGCTGAAGAACGAGTCATATGCCCTTTTTGTTGGGAAAGCATTACACTTTTAATTGACCCGTCTGAATCACAAACCTACACAGAAGACTGTTTTGTATGCTGCAGACCGATACTTATTAATACTGAGATTCAAGGTGACAAAATTCAGGTCAGTGTTACCCAAGAAGATCTAGGCTTTTAAACAATAAGATCAATACCCCTTTCTATTTTTATCTAAATCCGTTTGAATAGTTGCTCAGGAGCATAAGGGTTGCCTGTCAGGAGGTTTGAATGAAGCATTTATATTGGGTAATTTTGCTCGCACTGGTTACTGGTTGCAATACTGAATCCCGCGGTATTGTTAAGTCGTCCAAGACGATTTATTCCGGCGGTGACATTATAACAATGAGCGGTTCCTCTCTTTCGTATGCCGAAGCGGTGGTGATCGACCGTGACATCATCATTTATGTAGGCACAAGGGCTGAAGCCAACAAAAAGTACCCGAAAGCTAAGCATAGTCTGCTCAATGGCCGAACTATGATGCCAGGATTTATTGAGCCCCATGTGCATGCATCACTGGCAGCAAGCATACTCCCCAACGAAATCATCGCACCCTATGATTGGGTTTTCCCCGGTGAAACCAAAAAAGGTGTCAGTGGTCATGATGCTTATATACATCGTCTTACTGAATCCGTAGCTGCTAAAGCAAGCGCTGATAAAATATTTTTTGTCTGGGGATACCATCAACTCTGGCACGGTGACCTCTCAAGATCTTTGCTAAATAATATATCAAACGATCAACCTATTGCTGTTATTCATCGGTCCTTTCATGAGATTTACCTTAATGACGCAGCTATTGATACTATGAACATTACTGAGCGTGACTTTTATGGTAACCCGCAAGTGGATTGGGCTAAGGGTCATTTTTATGAAGGTGGATGGATGGCATTGGCACCAAAGATGGCGCCCCTGCTGCTTGACGGCAGCAGTTATATGAAAGGCTTGGCCATAATGACCCAGCTGATAAGGAAGAACGGCATCACTACTATTGCCGAGCCTGGATTCCCCAATGTAAGTTTTGAGGGGGAATATGCTCTGTTGAAAAGCGAGATGGACAAAAAGCCTCCTTATGATGTGTATCTTATTCCCAATGGGACCCAACTTGCATCTATGAAAGGTGGTAACCAAGAAGCATTTGCCTTTATTAAAACGCTACCTGAATACAATACTAACAACCTTAAGTTCTTACCCAATCAGGTTAAGCTATTTGCTGATGGCGCTATCTACTCCCAATTAATGCAGATGAAAGATAACTACACAGACGGTCATCATGGTGAATGGATGACACCATTAAACATGTTACAAGAACAAATGAGTCTCTATTGGAATGCAAACTATAAACTGCATATACATGCCAATGGCGACAAAGGTATTCAGCAAGTACTTGATTTTGCAGCCGCAGATCAGCAGGCAAATCCACGTCAGGATCACCGACTAACATTACATCACATGGGCTATTTCACCGATCTCATGGCACAGCAAATTGCAGATATGGGTGTAGAAGCATCAGTTAACCCTTACTATCTTTGGGCACTTTCAGATAAATATGCCGAAGCCGGATTAGGCGAGCAGAGAGCTAGAAATTTAGTCGCTTTAAACTCACTAGCCAAACGGAGCGTACCAACTTCCTACCACTCTGATTTTGCTATGGCGCCCATAGAGCCATTAACGCTTGCGTGGACAGCGATTAATCGAGTCACCTCGGGCAACAATAGAGTGTCACAAGAGCAGCGTGTGGATACTTTCACAGCAATGCAAGGAATTACCATTTCAGCGGCTAGAACCATAAACTTAGAAAATCAAATTGGCTCTATTGAATCAGGAAAAACTGCTAACTTTACCATTCTCAAATACAACCCCTTTAAAATTGATCCAATGCTAATCAAGGACATACCAGTGCTTGCCACAGTATATAAGGGCCAACTTTATGTGAACAAATCAGCCAACTTAAAATCTAAGATTGGTCTGATCGGTCTCTCACGAATGGGCCGTCCCTAAACATCAAAAGTAAGAGAACCCTGCGCGAATTAAAAAATATTAACGATGCACTGCTACCAAAATAGACCTGTATAACAGCCATTTCCATCACAAAGTCAGCTGCCCTTAACCCCCATTACAGGGACCTACCAACACCATCATACAAGTTATTATATGTATTTAGATATAATGGCTATTAGCGTGATCTAGCTCACAATTAAGATTTATTTAAAAATTAATGGCAACCATTTCATCATTCTCAGCGTAGATTTTGACATATGCGTAGTTTTTTGCTGCGCTGTTAAATATAGCAATTAACATTTCGATCCATCAAACAATAACGGAGATCACTATGAATTTTCCAAAGATATTTAGTTTTTTGCTCGTTGCAGCGCTGGTCCTGCAAGGGTGTGGCAGCGGTACAAAACACGAACCAGATCCACAGCCGGCGCCGCAGCCTGAGCCGCAAAGCATTGTTGATGTAGCGGTTTCAAACGGCAACTTCACCACCTTGGTAGCCGCTCTTCAAGCCACAGGACTTGATGCCACATTGGCGGACATGGATAGCAGTTTCACCGTATTCGCACCCACCGATGATGCCTTTGACCTATTGGGTCAAGAAACAATCGATGCGCTTTTGGCTGATACCGAGACCCTTACCGACATTCTCACTTATCATGTTATTGATAGCGAAGTGGACTCAAGTGCAGCGATTTCCAGCGCTGGCTCCACGGTAGCTATGGTAAACGGCGATTCAGTGGGTCTGTCCCTTGACGGCGATAGTCTGCTAATCAACACCACAACGGTTACTCTAGTAGATGTAGAAGCAGACAATGGCATAATTCACGTGATTGATGCTGTATTACTTCCGCCAGCAGATCGCGGGGAACCTACCACCAATATTGTCGATACCGCGATCGCAGCAGGTGGCTTTGAAACGTTGGTCGCGACACTGCAGGCCACGGGCTTGGATGCCGTTCTGGCAGACGACACTCAGTCATTTACTGTGTTCGCACCCACTGACGACGCTTTCGCAATGATCGATCCAGAAACTATCGATCTGCTCCTAGCCAACACCGATGTACTTAGCGAAATTTTGTTACAACATGTGGTTGCAGGTGAGGTAGATGCAGTTACCGCTTACACCCTCAACGGCAGTTCTGCGCCTACCGTTGCCGAAGTCGGAATACCAGTTGCGATAAATACAGAATCGGACACCCTCACTTTTGGTGGAGCCACCGTTGAAGTAACCGATATTTATACAACCAATGGAATTATTCATGTCATCGACACCGTGGTGATAGCCGACGTAGCGCTGCCGACACCGCCTGCGTCTATTGTCGATGTGGCTGTAGCTAATGGCAGCTTTACCACGTTAGTGGCCGCGCTCCAAGCCACAGGACTAGACACAGTTCTTGACAATGCAGACAGCACATTTACCGTATTTGCACCCACTGATGAAGCCTTTGCCCTACTCGGTCAAGACACTATAGATGCTTTACTGGCCGACACAGATACATTGTCTGACATATTGCTCTATCACGTGATCAGTGATGCAGAGATACTCGCGGACGCAGCAATAACGGTGGCCCAGTCTGCTAGTAATAAGGTGACTATGACCAATGGCAAGCAGGTTGCTCTGTCTCTTCCCGACAGCACGCTTTATGTTAACAAAGCGGCTGTTTCTCTCACCGATGTGATGGCGGACAACGGCGTCATTCATGTGATCGATCAAGTCATTTCTGTGCCGCCAACTAAAACTGACACTACACAAACGATCGTGGACATCGCCGTAGGAAACGAAGACTTCTCGACGCTTGTTGCAGCGTTAACAGCGGCAGACTTAGTCACCACATTGAGTGATGAGGACGCCACTTTTACCGTCTTTGCCCCCACCAATGCCGCCTTTGACAAGATAGAAGACTCTGCACTGGATGGACTTCTGGCCGACACAGCTGCTCTGACGGATGTTCTGTTAAAGCATGTCGTGCCCGAAGCAGAGATTGATTCTGTATCGGCCTTCGCTGCCAACGGTGGCGCTGTTACATCCATCGGTAACGATGCTCTCAATGTCAGCTTGGTGGATTTCACTCAAACCAGTAACGGAGACGCTGATGAAGTTGCCTATGACAACGCGAATCAGATGTTGGTAGGTGGAGCAAACTCTGCCAATCCAGGATTGACTCTCTATGTCTTCGACAGTGATTTAGGCTCTGCAGGTAGCACCTGTAATGACGACTGTGCAGAGAGCTGGCCACCGGTAGCAGTAACTGATGGTGAACTCGATAACATATCCGGTCTGGGTTTAATCGCTCGTGATGACGGCAGCTCACAAGCCGCCTACAAAGGCCGGCCACTGTACTTCTATTCTGGCGACACCGCTGCCGGAGACACTAACGGCGAAGCAGTCAGCGGCTGGTGGAAAGTAAACCAAGAGCAGGTTGCCCTTCAGGTTCAGGGCTCGAATGTGACCACGGTTGATATCTACGCCAGTAACGGGGTTCTCCATGTTATCGACACCGTGATTACGGCTGCGGAAAAAGTTACATCCACAGAAGCGATCGCAGTCTCCGTTGCAGCTAATAACAATGGCTCAGGCAATGTTTATGTTGTTGATGGTGTGCAGAAGAAGTCGCTGAATCTTGACGTGGGCACCACCTACACCATTACGCACCCCAGTGGGCACCCATTGCTCTTCTCGGAAACAGAAGATGGGTCCCACAACGGCGGATCCGAGTATACCGAGGGAGTCAACTCCTCAGCATCTGGCACCACCATCATTGAGGTGACCGATGCTACCCCTACCACGCTTTACTACTACTGTAGTCTTCATGCGGGAATGGGTGGCCAAGCACGATAATCCCCTGTAAACAATCGATCCACCTTTTAAGGCCCCTAACTTCAGGGGCCTTTTTTATTTAAAAGCGTAGACCATGGCCATAGCTGAACACTGGCGCAAGAGAGTCATCTGGCAAATCCTCTTTTTGCTCTATTACTGCCTCCATGGACGAAGGTATCTCAAACGGCAACTTGCCCTGGGGACTGAACTGTCCAAATAGCATGTCAAACAAAACGGCGTCATAGACACCAAAAGTACCTACCAAACTATGGCTGATCTGATTTAACTCAGTCAGGATAGCTGGACGATTGAGGTCTACCACCACCACAAGCTTAGCCACTTTGCTGTAGGCCGATGCTTTTTCTAAAACTGCCGCATCAAATGCAAGATTACTGTCCGGTAAAATACCACTGAGCATTTGGTCAATTAGCTCGTCCGATCCCGGCGCCTGGTTGCCATTAAATATGGTCGGCAGATACATGATAACTACTTCTGCCTGCTCTGCTCTCTCTACTAGAGACCCATGAGACTGAGCCTGCAGCGCATCCAAGCCATCAACAAATATCTTTGTATCCGCTTTCAGTGGCAATAGAGGATTAGCCTCTCCTTTGTTACTTAAAAGAACCAACGATTTTCTCTGAGCCTCTAGTCCTGCGGCCACATACTCTGGTGTTTTCACTCGCGATAACACCTTCTGCTCATCAACCAATGGCTGCTCAAACAAACCTAAGTCAAACTTATTCTTCAAAATACGGCGCACAGATTCATCAATCCGCGCTCTGTCAATCTCTCCATCTCGGACGAGGGCAATCAGGTGCTCAGGATCACTCTCACCACCGTACTGATCAACACCGGCTTCGATAGTCTTTTTGTAGCGCTCAGGCACTGATAAATCCTCCACACCCCAGGCGCGGCTGGCGACAATACCCCAGTCCGTGCAGACCACCCCGGTAAAACCTAGTTGATCACGCAAAAGATCGGTGAGAATCATCTTGTTGTAGCCCATGGCCACGTCTTCATCGGTCTGACCCACAGGTACACCATAATAGGGCATGATCACACGGAGACCATTGGCGATAGCCTTTTTAAAGGGCTCTACATGGTAATCAAAATTATCACCGGGATAGACTTGCCGTACACCGCTAGGCAGATGGGCATCCAAGCCAAACTCTTGGGGCCCACCCCCAGGAAAATGTTTCACCATGGTCATAACACTGTTATCTGTCAGCTCAGCACCCTGAAAACCTACCATATAGGCATTAGTCATCTCAGAGGACAACTGCGCATTGGATCCGAAGGTACCAAAATTCCTTGCCCAGCGTGGCTCTGTGGCCAAATCTGCCATGGGATGAAGCGCGGTGTGTAACCCCACTGCTCTGTATTCAGCAGACGCAATCTGACCAAATCGACGCACTAATTCAATATCTCGGGCGGCGGCAAAACCAAGTTGTGATGGCCAACCCGAAAAACCCTCCACAGAAAAAGCAGCAATGCCACCACTGGCCGCCTCGTGAAGTGGGTCTGAGCTAAAGGTAAGAGGGACACCGAGCCGAGTTCTGGCAGCGACTTTCTGCAACCGATTGAGTTTTGTCGCAATTTGGCTCGGCGTTGGGGCACCATAAAAGTTAAAATGCGAGATATGGTTATCGACAATATCAACCTCTTCCAACCCCGAACGACCCATGGCTGCATGAAATATCAGTAAATCGGCATTGGGCTCTATGGTGATGGCCGGATGCATCATCTGCCCGACTTTCTCTTCCAGCGTCATTTGACTGAGTAGATCTTCCACTCTATCCGCTGTTGATGCCTGGGAGTTTTCATAAACATCTAAGCGTTGGTTTTTGTTCAAGTCACGATAAGTAAAGCCTTGACTCACTAATTGAGCCGGTTCAGGACCAAGACTAAGAGAAATACGCAAAGTGTTATATGGCTGAAAAAACTGATTAGCGATAAAAAGTGCAACAATAAACATTACTGTCAACAAACCGTAACCACCATATTTGACGATCTTTCCCATACTCACCCCCTTTATAAACCACAAAGTGTAAACCTAATAATTTTAGTTTGCACCATGGTCTCGCAGATATCATCTTTGCAAAATTGTTAGCCCTAACGTCTATATCGCTCAGTGCACATACAGCTTTTAATTGAAAATTTACTAAGTTATTTTTCATCGTTCATCCTGATCTTCGTTCTTGGGATAAGTCCATTTTTTATGCCTTTTTAAATAATCTCATAAATAATTATCAAGCGGTAAAATAAAAGCCAAACTCAGCCCAACCAAAAGGATGGGACTTTTTTCCCCCTTTTTACTGTCCGATTGGTTGGGTTTAAATAGCGAAAAAAGCTTGGCCAGAGTGACCCAAAACACCTTATCAGCTAGATAATATTAAGCACTCTGATATACCTTCTGATATAACTAAATGCGGTATAATAGATTGATTACATTATACTTTTTTAAAATCGACCATCGTCCACCGTAGTGAAATCTAAGCAATCTTGCTAGGATTATTTCCTGTATCTTTAAGAAAAAGCAGAGTCCTACTGGTTCGATCTTATGGATCTCTTTTCTTAATCGTGGGTAGCCAAAAGAAACCTTTTGTTAGATCCTTGATATAAGTTGAGGCTTAGCTATCTTTATTTGTATGCTTGATAGGATGATGGAATAGACATGTTTTCACATGACATCACGTAACCTTTAGGGGTGGAGGAAATCCTGGTAATGACGTTCTGATTCCAAGATGGCTCTCATAGTTCTTGGCGAAGGCTCCCTTAGACGGAGCCTTTGCTATTTCTAGAACAAGGAAAGTGCCAATATGAACTACTATTTTAACCGGTCCAGATAAGAGGCGACATCAATCAATCCGCCTGCGCTCATGATCAACTGTTCAGGTATGCCTTTCAGATGAGAGTTTTCAGAGGTCATCCACACCCTCATCTCGGCTTCGTGGCCGCCCATGATCCCATGCAAGGACGTGTACGTTTTCACTAACAGCAGCTCGATGTTCTGGTCAAGCCAAACCGGACACTTTTCTTAGAGAACTTTCATAGTTAATTGGCGACATGTCGCCGTTACTCGAATGTAGCCTTTCGAGATTGTAATACCTCATGTAAGCTGCCACGTCTTGCTTCATAAATTCACGTGTTGGCTGATGGATCTTCAATAACCAGTCGTGCTTCAAACTGCCAAAGAAACGTT
>Ga0233426_10003173_pt1 | contig 13204 bp, 14 predicted proteins | sample SI_118_April2016_6_FD_179875 | JGI IMG/M metagenome (GOLD analysis project Ga0233426, IMG submission 179875) | Seawater microbial communities from Saanich Inlet, British Columbia, Canada - SI_118_April2016_10_MG | ecosystem: Environmental > Aquatic > Marine > Inlet | place: Canada: British... | reverse complement strand
TTCAGGACGAGACATTGACGCAAAGATGACGTTAACTTGACGTAACAAGTAAATATGTTTCCGATATACATTTGCTGAAACAATAAATAACATTCAAAATGGAAACAAAAGATTTAGCAAAAAATTTAAAGAAATTAAGAGCAACTCGTGGAATGTCTCAGGAATATTTAGCTGATGAATCACGAGTAAGTTTGAGGACAATCCAAAGAATTGAGAACAATGAATCGGAACCAACAGGCGAAACGATTAAAAGAATAGCAATTGCGTTAGATGTAGAATTGACCGAATTGATTGGTTCAAATTCTGTGACGGAAACGAGCGATTTAAAAGCAACTGTTATTTTTCTAAAAAAACAACTTTCTAAAACAAATGAAAAATCGGAAATAAAATCATTTGAAAGATTTATAGGAATTTTACAAAAACTAAAAGAAAAGGATTTAAGTATTGAACAGAGAGAAGGAATTGAAAGTTACCTACAATATTTAGAACTTGAAAAAATACCCTCTTTTAGTAATGAAATGTTCAAACATAAACTGACAAAATTTAGAAAGTACTTAAAAAATAAATTACGTTTTGTACCAAAAAATTATTATACGACTTGGGCAGCAAGTTTTGGACTTTCATTTGCTGTAGCTTTTGCTGTTCAAAAAAACATTGATTACAGTATTAAAATTGGAGTGATTTCAGTTGCTTTATTAATAATCGGAATTGGAATAATTTTGGATATGAGAATGAAAAGACAGGAACGAACATTTAGTTTCTGAAAACAACTGGTTACAACACCGTATATAATTTATTGCTGGCTTCTTACCCACTTGCGAAAGTCCTCGCGGACTTTCTTGGTCGGTAATTATTTACTAAATTAGTTGCTTCAAACACGCAACAAACCATATACAACAACGTTGTAAGCAATTAATAGAAACATGAGTGAATTAGAAAAAATTCTAAATATCGAAGCTAACTCAAACCTTAAGCACTTTAAAAAGGGTGAATTTATTCAACGGCCGAATCAATTAAATGCTAATGCTATCTATGTAAAAAAAGGACTAATTAGAAGTTACATTATCGACAGCACTGGAAAAGAACACATTTATATGTTCGCCTCTGAAGGATGGATTACAGGAGACATTGAAGCTGTAGAATTTAATGAACCGACTACGTTATACATTGATTGCCTAGAAAATTCAGAGGTAATAGTATTAAAGAAAAATTACCTAAAAGAAGCTGACCTTTCAAAAGAAAAATTACTGCAAAACATGAAGAAGATGTCTCGAAACATTGGAAAGATGCAACGCAGGATACTAATGCTTATTGGGTCACCCGCTGTTGACCGCTATAATTATTTTTTAGAAACATATCCAGAGCTTCCTAGTAGAGTCCCCCAAAAAATGATTGCATCATACCTAGGTATCATGCCGCAAACACTCAGTACAATACGGAGCAAAATCGCAAAAGGAGAATAACTTCATTTCTTCATCTACATGAATGCATAGGTATTTAATAGTCATTAGTTTTACTAAAATCAAAATTTAGTAACTATGAGCAATGCAAATGTATCGGGCACGACCCCACAAATGGAACAATTAGAAGAAGGTAAAACGTATGCGTGGTGCGCATGCGGAAAATCCGAAAATCAGCCTTGGTGCAATGGTGCGCATGCTGGAAGTGAGTTTACCCCAAATGTATTTACAGCAGAAGAAAACAAAACTGCAGCTATGTGTATGTGCAAGCAAACAAAGAACCCTCCATATTGTGATGGCTCACATATGAGCCTGTAAGTTTCTATCAACTTATGGTTAATCATTATATACTAAATTTTAATCGACAGGTGAAACCCGTATGTGTGTTAACGTTTAATGTATAAAATAGTTTTAATGCTTTTTACATAGTGTTGTGCATTCGTTTTTTTTGCATTTATAAAGGTATACAACCCAAAAGTTTCACAATGGATTGCAATTGAAAATGCAATCACTAAAGAACTTAAAAACCAAATAAGCAAATGTCTATTAGGGGCGCTTTCTTATTACGAAAACATATAACTCAGATGGAAATAGGAATAGATAGTTTTGCAGCAGCACCAATAAATAATGAAATTTAAACGATCAAAATGATTAGCAATTATGATACTAACTAGAAAAATAGAAATTTCAAAACTATATGCTTTTACTAAAAACAATATGTGGTTTTTGGTGGCAACTTGCATTATCACTTTTTTTTGTGCAAATTATTTTGATCCAGATAAACTTAGGCAGCTCACCTTTCCTACAGGTGTGATTGGAACTGCATTAGCCTTTTTGATTGGTTTTAGAAATAATTCAGCCTATGACCGGTGGTGGGAAGCCAGAAAAATTTGGGGAAAATTAGTAAATGATAGTCGGTATTTTGGCCTTAAAGTAATTATCCTTGTTGGAACTCAATGGAATTCTGAGCTTACAAAAGAGGATATTATCTCTGTTCAAAAAAGATTAATTTATAGGCATATGGCTTTTGTTTGGGCTGTAAATAAGCACCTGAGAAAATTAGATTGGAAAGAAACAATTTCTCCATTTATATCCAAGGATGAATTTAATAAATTACAAAAGAAACAACACATTCCATTGGCGATATTGAAAAACCAAGTACTTGATATAAAAGCTTTATATGAACAAAAATATTTTGAAGATTTTAGACATTTAAGCTTTGATGCCATTATGGAGAATTTTAATGATGCACTTGGAAAGTCTGAACGAATAAAGAATACTGTTTTTCCGATGCAGTATAATTGGTATATGCAATATGCCATCAGGGTCTTTCTAATATTATTACCATTGAGTTTGGTTGGATATTTTGATTTATGGTTTTTCCCATTATCATTTTTAATCGGATATGTATTCATACTACTTGAGTATTTGGGAAGACATATAGAAAATCCGTTTGAAAATCATCCGAATGACACACCAATAGATGCGCTTTCCAGAACAATAGAAATAAATCTGCGAGAAGTATTAGGAGAGTCGGATTTACCACCAAAAATAGAACCCATGGAAGGAAAGTATTTAATGTAGTAAAGAAATTGTTTAAGAATTCGAAATAAAAAAATATCAAAATGGACAAACCAAAAATTGTAGATAGAAAACCTATTAAAGTAGAAGTGAATAAAGGAGAAGACCAGTATTGGTGTGCCTGCGGTTTAAGTAGCAAGCAACCTTTTTGTGATGGCTCACACCGCAGTACCGATATTACACCTGTAAAATTTACTCCAGAGGAAACTGGTGATGCCTACTTATGCATGTGTAAACAAACTAAGAATCCACCCTATTGTGACGGAACACATGCGACATTAAAAGAAGAAAATACTACATCTGAAACATCAGAACCAGTTAGTTCTGGCGCAACCAAAGAAGAGCCTACGTTAGCTTACATCAAAGCTCTGGCTAAAGATGGTTTGTCTAAAACAGGCCATCATGGTGAAATGGGTGCTATGGGTGTTCCTATTCCCGAATTGCCTCGCTGGAATGACATTCAATTATTGGCTGCTCAAATGGCAACTAAACCATTAATGGAAGATGTAGCCGTGGGATCTGAATTAATCATTGGACCAAATGCAAAGAAGCCTTTAAAGTTAGACATACCATTATTTGTTTCGGATATGAGTTTTGGGGCATTGTCTGAAGAAGCAAAAGTTTCTTTAGCAAAAGGAGCAGAAATGGCAGGAACAGGAATCTGTTCAGGGGAAGGTGGGATGTTAGATGATGAACAACAAGCCAATGGTAAATATTTTTACGAATACGCGTCTGCTAAATTTGGTTTTGAATGGGAGAAACTAAAAAGAGTTCAAGCCTTTCATTTCAAAGGTGGCCAAGGTGCAAAAACAGGAACTGGTGGTCACCTTTCGGGAAATAAAGTAATTGGCAAAATAGCAGAAGTAAGAAACCTAAAAGAAGGTACGCCTGCAGTTTCGCCACCAACTTTTGAAGACTTGCATACAACAAAAGATTTCAAAGCATTTGCAGATAGAGTCAGAGAAGTTGCTGGCGGCATTCCAATAGGCTTCAAATTATCTGCAAATCATATTGAAGAAGACATTCAGTTTGCTTTAGATGCAAGTGCCGATTACATTATTTTGGACGGAAGAGGTGGTGGAACTGGTGCTGCTCCATTAATTTTCAGAAACAATATTTCTGTACCTACAATTCCTGCTTTAGCCAGAGCGAGACATTATCTGGATAAAATAAACAGAAAAGATGTTACACTTATTATTACAGGAGGAATTAGAGTTCCTGATGATTTTATAAAGGCAATGGCTTTAGGTGCAGATGGGGTTGCTGTATCTAATTCTGCATTACAATCTATTGGTTGTGTTGCAGCAAGAATGTGTAACACAAATAATTGCCCTGCAGGCATCGCTACGCAAAAACCTGAATTGAGAAAATTGATAAATATAGACAAGTCAGCAACCCAGCTTTATAATTTCTTTAATGCTTCTACTGAATTAATGAAAGTTATGGCAAGAGCCTGCGGACATAATCATTTGAACCAATTTGAGCAAAGAGATATTACCACATGGAAAAAAGATATGGCAGAATTAACTGGAATTAGGTTTGCCGGCAAATAGTCTGTATGAGTCCATTTATTTGCTGTTAAGCATTCATATACAGCCCGTTGCACCCTATTAAAAAAGATAAAAATAATGAATAGTTTGGTATCACATAAAATCCAATTGTTTAAAGAGAATCAAGAGATTAATTGTCCTGACACCAGTACCATATTAGAAGCCACCTTAGCTGCTGGCTTTAATCACGCGCATGCCTGTGGAGGAATAGCAACATGCTCTACTTGCAAGGTTCGTATAATAGAAGGATTAGAAAAATGTAATCCACGAAACAAGGAAGAGCAAAAAATGGCCGAAAAATTAAATTTTCCTTCAGACATTCGTTTGGCTTGCCAAACCAATATAATTGGCAATATATCAATCCGAAGAATGGTATCGGACAAATTGGATATGGACATTATATCCGAACAGTTTTCTAAAGATTCAGAAATCGCTCTTGGGAGTGAACAAAAGTTGACTATAGTATTTACCGATATTATTGACTATACGCCCTTAGCAGAAAAACTTCCTTCTTATGATATAGTTCATATTCTTAATCGATATTATCGAATTATGAATGTGATTATTCAAGATTATAAGGGATTTATTAGCGATGTAGCTGGGGATGGTGTTTTGGCTGTTTTTGGAACGGATAAAAAAAGTAATAATTCCGTTTTGGATGCAATTCAGGCAATAGAAGAAATGAATGAAAAATTAGAACTGTTTAATAAATATCTTGATGAAAATTTTAATATAAAATTTAGAATTCGTGCAGGGGTTCATTACGGGAACGTCATTCTAGGACCCTTTGATACCGGGAATATGAAGAAATTGGCAGTTATAGGTGATAATGTAAATTATGCCAGTCGTATTGAATCCGCTAACAAAGAGCTTGACACTAAACTTTTACTTTCTGAAGAGGCTTATCAAGAAGTAAAAGAAACATACCCAAAGCATAATTCGTTTCAGACTACCTTAAAAGGTAAGACAGGACAATATAACCTTTATGAAATCTTATAATATCTGAGTTCAATCTAAAAGATAGATGCATTTGCACGCTGCTGGTCTTATACTAAACGTTGTAAGCAATAAATAGTAACATGAGTGAATTAGAAAAAATCCTAAACATCGAAGCTGACTCCAACCTTAAGCACTTTAAAAAAGGGGGATTTATTCAACAACCGAACCAGTTAAAAGCCAATGCAATCTTCGTTAAAAAAGGACTTATTAGAAGTTACATTATCGACAGCACTGGAAAAGAACACATCTATATGTTCGCCTCTGAAGGATGGATTACAGGAGACATTGAAGCTGTAGAATTTAATGAACCGACTACGTTATACATTGATTGCCTAGAAAATTCAGAGGTAATAGTATTAAAGAAAGATTACCTAAAGGAAGCTGACCTTTCAAAAGACAAATTACTGCAAAACATGAAGAAGATGTCTCGAAACCTTGGAAAGATGCAACGCAGGATACTCATGCTTATTGGTTCACCCGCTGTTAACCGTTATAATTACTTTTTAGAAACATATCCAGAGCTACCTAATAGAGTCCCTCAAAAAATGATAGCTTCTTACTTAGGCATCATGCCACAAACGTTAAGCACAATAAGGAGCAAAATAGCTAAAGGAAAATAATTTCATTTCTTCATCTATGTGAATCCGTAGAAATTCAGAAGTACAGACATTTGTATAAATTAAATTTTACTACAAATGAAAAAAGCAAAAATTATTGTACGAATCCTCTTAGGATTAATGGTTCTGATATTTGGACTAAATAAATTTCTACAATTTATGCCCATGCCTCCATTGCCAGAATCGGCTGGTGAATTTATGGGAGCCTTAGTTAAAAGTGGCTACTTAATGCAGGCAGTGGCCATAGTAGAAATTGTAACTGGAATAATGCTGTTAATCAACAGATTTCAAGCATTAGCATTAGTAATACTATTCCCAGTATTATTGAATGCCTTTTGGTTCCATCTTTTCTTAGACCCTGCAGGAATTGCAGGAGCTTTTATTGCTATGGCAATGAATCACTTCTTATTCTTTGCTAATAAGGAGTCGTATAAACCAATATTTAAATTTAAGGAAGCACATAATGATAAAGCAGTATAAAAACGATGATTTAACTATCCACTGGGATCAATCAAAATGTATTCATGCTGGTGTATGCGTTAGGTCATTGCCTAACGTATACAATCCAAAGGAACGACCATGGATAAAAATAGAAAACGCTTCTTCTGAAGAACTAAAAACTCAGATTGACAAATGCCCTTCTGGAGCATTGAGCTATACATTGAACAATAATAACGACAAGTAATGAAGGAGACTTTACACGCAAATGGAACACTTGGTTCAGAAAACTACCTAATGGAAATAAAAACCACTAGTCATACGGTTATGGTAGACGAACCTGAATCAATTGGTGGATCTGATCAATACCCAAACCCTGCTCAATATTTACTTTCCGCTTTAGCATCTTGTACTGCTATCACAATAAAAATGTATGCGAATAACAAGGGATGGAACGTTGGCAAGATAAATGTAGATGTTAAAATGAAAGAAGTTATTACATCAGGAAAACCAAGAAAAACAATAGTTAAAGCCGTACAGTTTGAAAACCCTATAGAAGACGAACAGATTGAACGTTTATTAATTATTGGTTCAAAATGTCCTATATCAAAATTACTGGAACAACCGGTAGATATGGAATTTGAAAAATAACATATTATGAAAAAACTATTTATTACATTCGTTCTAGGTGCTATCTTATTGGCATGCTCTGCGGAAAAAACGCATAAAACAGAAAATAAAATGGAACCAAGAATTTTAGCCATCGGAAGATTACAATCAACATTGGATGTGTTAGTTGAAGAATGGGAAAGATATGGCAGAAACGTTATTGCCAGCAATTCAAAAGATAGAATTAAAGAAATAATTGAAACAGAATCAATTGATTTCATATGCATTGGCGGTGGACTACCTGACAATGAAAGAGAAGCAATGGTAGAGTATATCTCTAATATTAATTCCAGTATTGCTGTTCACCCAATACCAAGAACTGAAGAAAAAATGGGGCCATATAACTTTATTCCTTTTCTAAACAACCTTGCTATAATGCACAAAGTGCGTAAGGCAATGGAAGAATAAAAGCTTACAACAAGATATATAAGCAATAGCGGTTTGGGTTTGAACTCAAACCGTTTTTGTGTTTAATTGAGTATATTGCTATCTGAAAAGTTAGCGTAGTTTTATCCGCTACTGCTCATATACTAGACGTTAGCAAACATTAAAGTAACAAATGAGAACAATCCCAATTATTTTAGCAATTCTGTTTACAATTCACTTTGCTCACGGACAAAAGTATCAAAATTACACCAACGATACTTTAACCATAGATTCTAAATTTCTGAAAGAAAATATAAATCTTAATCTACACTTACCTGAAGTGTTAGATACAGATAAAAGCATAGGCAAATACCCAATTACTATTATTTTTGACAGTCAAAATACCAGTACTTATGCTCATATCATAAGTTCAATAGATTTATTGACAAGTGAAACGCAGATACCAGCTCAAATTGTGATTGGTGTTCCTTTTAATAGACAAAATAGATTATACCGTACATCTTCTAAGAAAAAAGAAAATGATGAGTTGTCTGGTATTGAAAGGATGGAAAGGTTTCTTTTTGACGAATTAATTCCAAAACTAAAAAAAGAGCATAGCGCAAATAGTTTTCTTACAATTATTGGACATTCTAGAACAGGGTTTTTGGTAAATTATTTAACTATTAACCAAACTGAAGAGATAAATATCGCTGTTTCATTAAGTGGGTTTTATAATGACGAACCGCTTTCCTCAAAGATCTTCAAGGAATATGTAATAGACGAAAATCATTTTAAGAATAAATTAAAATATTATTTTACTGCTGGCGGTACTTTAGAGGAATTACCCTATAGAGAACAGTTTGAAGATATGGATAATTACTTTTTGAATAATGCTACTGCTGAAAACTTCATACCTTCTTATAAAGCAAATGAGAACGCAAATCATATTACTAATTTTTGGACATCTATACCTTCTATTCTAATTGACGCATATGCAGATTATAATGCTATTCTAGACCGTTGGTTTTATGATGAAACTAAGGCATCAAGTTCTAAAGATCTCTATAAAAATTTTAGAGATGACTTTAAGAGCGTAAGTGAAAAAATGGGATTTGAGGTCAACCCTAATTTGACGCATATATATTCTTTATCTAGTTTTTTTAGCAACATTAAAAAAGATTATAAATCTGCTATTGCCGTTGTAAATTTTGGATTGGAATTATATCCAAATGAATTAGATTTTCACTTATATCAAATTGAATTCTATAAGGAAATTGGTGATACAAAAATGATTGAATTTCATAGAAATCAATACAAAACAAAAGTTGAAGCATCAGAGAACTTAACAGTATTGGAGAAATCTGAATTATTAAAAAATATTGTAACAGAATAACGTTTGCTAACAATGTATAAAAAAAATAGGGCGAATAGTGCTTAATCAAAAGGTTTGTACCTGTTTGCCAAGTCGCCAAATTTTAAATTTGGTATAATTAAAAGAAGAAAAGATAATTAACAAAATTTAAAAATTCGGCTTTAGCTTAATCCGAAAAGTATCGCTTACAACTGCCCTACTTTTCTTATACTAACCGTTACCTGCAAGCTGAAAAACCAACCGCACAGTCAAGCACATTTCATTTTTTTCGTGCCTCAAAAAATAAAAAGAGCTTGCCTTTTCCCAACGTTCACTCAGAACAAAAATCAGAATTAAATAGGAATTTAAAAAAATGTCCGTAAATTTGTCCGTGTACGCAAAAACGTCCGTGAATAATTATGGCAACAATTAATTTTTATTTAGACAAACCTGACAAAAAAGGGTTTGCACCAATTCATCTTCGAATAAACTGTAACGGAAGCCAAGTTAAGGTTTCTACAGGACAGAAAATAGAACCGAAAAACTTCAATAAATCCAAACAAAAAGCGATTGGATTAAGTGTGGAATCTCACGAAATCAACCATTATTTAGATTTTCTAAGAGAACGAGCGGACGAACTTTTGCACCACTCTAATAAAAAAACCTTTGTACAAGACGAAGTTAAAAGTGTATTGAACGAACACATAGAAAATTATAAAGAAAATAGCAATGTAAATATTGTGAAAGAACAAGTTGCGCTTTATGGAAAACCATTCACTTTTGTAGATTTATTTGCTGGAGCTGGTGGTTTTAGTGAAGGTTTTTTGCAAGCTGAATATAACAATAAATTCTTCGATTTCGTTGTTGCCAACGATATAAATGAAAATTGTGAATTAACTCACGTTGTTCGCTATAATCATCAATTAGGTTTGGATGCTGAATTTTTAAAACAGGATATTACCGAACCAGACTTTTTAGACAATCTATTAGAAAAAATTGATGGACGTAAAATTGACGTGGTTTGTGGTGGACCACCTTGTCAAAGTTTCAGTCTTGCAGGAAAGCGAAAAAAATTCGATAAAAAAGACGATCTTTTTTCTCACTACTTAGAAGTCATTAAGGTTTTACAACCTAAATATTTTGTGATGGAAAATGTGAAAGGCATTTTGACTAAAGAGGGTGGGAAAATAAAAGAATTGATTATCAAAGAAATCAACTCTATTGTTGACACAAAAGAAATTCCATTACTAAATACATTCATCAAAAAAATACGTAAAGAATCAAATTCTTTCCTTTTCGATAGTATTGTAAAAAGAGTTGAACTTGAAAAGCTACTTGAAAAAGACAAAGAAACTGGAAAAGCTGATTTCATCAGCTTTGTAGAAAATAGATTTAAAAAACTAACGCCAAAAATCGCAGATTACAAAACCAGTAAAACAGACGAGAATATTAATACAATTCGTCACGGTTTCAATCTTTTGGCACGAACAAAAGAATGGGAAAAATTAAAACGTGACATTATAAAAGAAAAGGATTTTTGTAATATTGATAGTGATGACTTTGCTAATACCTTTACAAATTTTCTAACTGAGATAAGCTCTGAAAATGTCATTTCAAAAATTGAAAATTCATTTAAAGCTTTAAAAGTTCCAACCATTTACAAAAAGGATTGTGAGGATATTATAACTGCTTTAAAAATCTACACAACATCTTTTGATGAATCTATTGAGATTTTAAAATATCAATGCAACAAATCACAAAAAAAGGAATTAGAAACTATTCTTGAAAGCATAAGACTTTATAAAATAGAACAACCATTTGTTGCTAACGCTTCAAATTATGGAGTTCCTCAAAACAGAGAAAGAGTACTTTTTATTGGTTGTCGTAAAGACCAAAAGTATATTTCTGAAATACCTGCAACAGTATCCGAAGAAGAAAAGGTAACCATTTTTGAAGCTTTGTACGATTTAGATTTTATTGGTAATAACCAAGAAGCTCATCGCTATGAAGAAATTGATATTTCTGCTCAATACAACGGAACTGCAAAGAAAATGACTAAACTTCTCAGAAAAAGAAAAATTGACGGAAAGCCAATTTCCAAAGGTGGAAAGTCATTTGCAGAATGGTCAAAAAAAGGTAGATTAATCGAGCGATTTAAACCTCAAACAAAACCATTTTACGTCAAGAATACTGAAGGTTTAGAGAATGGAGAAAAATATTTTGACATACTAAATAATCACAAAACAAGTAATCAAAACGAAACTGTTATTGAAAGACTTGGAGTGATTTTAAAAAATGGCAATTATAAAAAATCACAACCAGAACTGGAGAAATTAAATCTTTCCACAAACAAGAGAAATTACAATGTTTTAAAGCCAGATGAGCAAAGCTCTACAATAATGACTATTGCAGATGATTACATTCATTACAATTCGCCAAGGTCTTTAACTGTTAGAGAAATGGCACGCTTACAGTCATTTGACGACTCTTTTGTATTCCAAGGAAAACGCTCAACAGGTGGAAATAACAGAAAAACAGAAGTTCCACAATATACTTTAGTTGGAAATGCTGTTCCGCCTTTATTAGCAAGAGCAGTAGCAAGTGAAATTTTAAAATATATCAAGTGAGAAAACTTACAGACGAAGAACAAGAAAAGATAAAATTACTGACCAAAAACCAAGTTTCTCTTACTTTAATTGAACCAACCGAAAACGGATTAAAAAAATCCATAATGGACGCAACAGGTTCTGTTCGTAGCTATTTGAAAAGTGAAAACATTCATGATTACGAACTGCAACAACAAGGCACAGAAAGTAAAGTGGTAATTCCAACAATTATTCATACTGGTTTTGAAATCATTAAATCAAAAGCATCATTGTATCGTCCTTCTACAAAAAAAGGAGACCCAAGAATTTGGTTTTATAGCTTAACTAAGGTTGCGAACCCAAATGATATTATTGCAATAACATTTTACAATGACAGCTTCCAAGTTTTCAACTTAACAACATTAGATATTAATGTGTTAATTAATTCAGCTATAATTAATCCTTTTCAAGAGTTAATTTCTGCTATTAATTTCGAAGAAAGCGAAATTTCAATAGAATTGCTTAACAAGCTTAAGATTATATCTAAAAAAGGCTTTGTAAAATCTGAAGTCAATTCAGACACAGGAATAGGAAGAACTATAGAATCACTACTTGGAATTGAAATGAATTCTTCGAAAGCACCAGATTATAAAGGAATTGAGTTGAAATCTTTTAGAGATGCTAGAAATAACAGAAAAGGATTATTTGGTAAAACACCTAACTGGGATTTAAGCAAATTCAAATCGAGAGTCGAGATATTGGACACATTTGGGTATTGGGAAGAAGGCATTTTCCGATTGTATAATACAATGAGAGGAACTGGTAGAAATGCGCAAGGTTTAATTTTACGAATTGAGGATAAAAAGGACTGGCTTGTTGAGAATTCTGACAGACCAGAGATTGGCGACTTTTTAGTTTGGGAACTAGAAATTTTAAGGAAAGCATTATTGAAAAAACATAAAGAAACTTTCTGGATTAAAGCAGAAAGTAAAATTGAGGATAATAACGAGTATTTTCATTTCAAAGAGGTTGAACACACGAAAAATCCAATGGTAGACAAATTTGAAATCCTTATTGAAACTGGTGCAATCACAATGGATTATCCAATTAAGAGAATGCCTAGTGGCAAAGTTGTAGATAAAGGTTGTAATTTCAAACTCAAGGCAAATTGTTTAGATTTATTGTTTCCGCCAAGTGCAAACTACGATTTAATGGCATAGCGGAATTGCCAATGCTGAAAGCCATACACATTTCCAGTCGCGCCATCCACGCTACATCAAAACTGTAAAAGAGTATGTCTTTGCCAACGCTAGCAAGTTTATGGAAAAAAGCCAGCCAGGTAACAACGTATATAAAAAATAGCGGTTTATGTGCTTAATCGAAGATGAATTTTATAAATTTAAGGTCAGTATATATCTAAAAAGTTAGTGCATAAAATCTGCTACTTTTCATATACAAGACCGTTGTGTGTAATTAACGAAATGAAAAGTAAACAAAAACTAAAAGAATTAGAAAATAGAATTGACGAAACACTTTTCTACGTTTGGGACCCAATTGGAGTTTCAGATGAACCTTGTGCAAGAGGTGA
>Ga0233426_10003170_pt1 | contig 13207 bp, 23 predicted proteins | sample SI_118_April2016_6_FD_179875 | JGI IMG/M metagenome (GOLD analysis project Ga0233426, IMG submission 179875) | Seawater microbial communities from Saanich Inlet, British Columbia, Canada - SI_118_April2016_10_MG | ecosystem: Environmental > Aquatic > Marine > Inlet | place: Canada: British... | reverse complement strand
GAAATATTTGAGGTAATATAATCTTCTTTATAAAATGGTGGGTTTGACACAATCAAATCATATTTTACCCCTTGATTATTTGATTCATCTGCAAATTTCTGAAAAGATGCATTATAACAACATAGCCTGTCAGACCAGTCAGAATTCTCATAATTATCAACAGTTTGCTCAAATGCAGACTTATCAATTTCTACTCCGTCGATACTTATAGCACTTGATCTTTGGGCTAGCATTAAGGAAATAATTCCCGTACCAGTACCAATATCTAATATTGTTTTAGGAAAATTCTCTAATGAACACCATGCACCTAATAAAACACCATCAGTTCCTACTTTCATAGCAGTTTTATCTTGACGGACTATAAAATTTTTAAATTGAAAAGGCTTGTTGCTAATAATTTGTAGTATTAGATTTTAAATATATGTGTTTTATAATTAACACTTAAATGATAACACCCTAGATTTATACTATCTTTAAAAAAAATAAAATAATTATGAATATATTTTCTAATCATCCAGCAGAAGTTTTAATCTTATTGTTTTTAATTGTAACTTTTTTACAATCGGGAATTGACAAACTTTTTGATTGGAAAGGTAATTTGTCATTCATTAAAAGTCATTTTAAAAATTCCCCCTTAAAAAACTCAGTACCCTTATTATTGGGGATTATATTAATTATGGAAATTTTAGCTAGTCTTTTAATGATTATTGGAGTTTATCAATTATATACCTCTGAATTAAAGGAAATGGCTATTTTGGGAATTATAATTTCAGCACTTAGTCTAATTTTTTTATTAGTAGGTCAACGTTTAGCAAAAGATTATGCAGGAGCAATGACATTAGCAGTATATTTTATAATAACAATAATTGGATTAATACTATTAACCAATTAAAATGAAGTAAAACGGCTATTCCAAATAGTTTGATTGAAATTTTTACCCACTAAAAAGAATAAATAAAAGAAAATAAATACAAATGATTTTACAGCAAACAAAAACAGCGTAAACACTTCTCCGTCTGTCATAGTTTGAAAAATAATTTTGCCCCCCGCAGTAAATAACGCGCTAATAATGATGGAAAAAATTAAAAGGTTATTTAAATTTTTAAAAGGCAAAACAAGTAGTTTTCTAAGTCTATTCATTTCATTTCCCCATTTATGAATTAAGTAATAATAACCATTGCCAATAGGAGCAAATAAAAGTGGGTCATCAGGACTTCGTAATTTAAAAAGTTTAGATGGAGCAATAATTTTATAGTTTTTTAAAGTTGTATTATGATCGTTTTCAATATCAGAAATAATATAATTAAGATCGTCAGGATATTCCCCTTTAAAATAATTAGTATCTAAAAAGCGAAGTCTATAATCAACACAGATTTTTTCAATGGTCTGCTCGTGAAAAATTTTATTGGAATCCATTTTTTCAAAATTCAGACTATTAAAACTATTGTCGTTTTTTAAGCTTAAAGTATCTTTGATTTTTATAGCTTTTAAATCATTCTCAGCCCAGATTTTTTTTAATACTTCACTTAGCTTATTTGCATCCGTATTTTTGGACCTTTCTTTTAGCAACTCTTGATGGATATTTAGTCTTTGCATAGAAAATTAAAAAGGCAAATTTAGAAAATAAATATTGTGCTAAGTGTTAAAAATAAAATAAAATTTTAAGTATATAAGTATTTAAGTAATGGTTCTCTATTTTTGTAAAATATTATTATGAAAAAATAATAAAACATGAGAAATCTAATTATAATTGGACATCCAAATACAGAATCTTTTTGCTATAATGGAATATTTAAAACTATAAATGAAGAATTGAGCAAGAACAATGAAGAAATAGAAATTATAGATCTATATCGTGATGACTTTACTAGACCTAGAACTAATTTAATTAAGAAATATCAAGATTTAGTAACATGGTCAGAAAGAATGTATTTTGTTTCTCCTGTATGGTGGTTTAGATTAACTCCAAGAATGGAAATATTTTTTGATGAAGTCTTTGAGCCTGGTTTTGCATACAAATTTGTTAATATCACAAAGCTATATGCATATCCAAAACCTTTCTTAAGCGATAAAATTGTTAGAACTTATGTAACACATGGAGCTCCTGCGCTTCCTGTAATGACTCTTTATTTAAATTCTGTAAAATTAAGATTAGTGATGGGGGTTTATTCTTTTGTTTTTGGATGGAGTTTATCTCTATTTACTAAAACAAAACAATTTTGGTCTGTGCCTTTTGTTTCAGATAAAAAACGAGAAAAATACTTGAAAACAGTTAGAAAGGATATCAAAAAAGATATTAAAAGATCTTAAATCATTTTAAAAAATTAAAAAGCCCTTTTATAAGTTAAAAGAGCTTTTGTAATTATTGGCTTAATTTGTGTATAGATTATCTATAGACATTACTTCAGGTGAACTCATCTCAGGTCTAAAAGTCATAGTGTACGTACTTCTGCCATACATTTCTAATGATTTTCCATAATTACTAATGTCCTTATCATAGCTTCCTTCTCCATTTAGTTCATTATACTTATTGTAAACCTTTTCCCATTCAGTTGAATTATCAATTGCTAACCCTTCATAATTATCATGTCCAAACACAACCATTACAGAGTTTCCTCCACATCCAGATGCACAACCCCATACTTCCATAAAAATATCGGCTCCTGATTCCTTAACAGCTTTGGCAACATTATTTCTAAATCTCCAAAACTCATCAGACATACCTCCTTTGTATGTATATTCCATTACAGTTCTTAATGGTTTAGAGAATGGACTTACTACTACATGAGATGCGTTTTTATTTAAAGATTGCATTCTTCCGTCCATATTAGTCATGATATCTGAAACTTCAGCATTCCAAAGCTTCATAGCTTCTTTTGATGGATTAACATCAAAACCCTTCATTTCGTCTTCGTATCTAACTCTCATATAATTACCCATATTTGACCCTGTGTTTACTTGAAAAGTATAGAATCTAAGCTGTCCTTCTTTTGAGTTAAAAGTCTTTGTTTTTTTAGCAACTCCTTTTTCAAATTTTTCAGTTGCTCCTTTATCTACAGCAATAAATCTAGTGTTAATGTGTTGACTAAAAATAAATGTAGATGTAAATAATAAAATAAATAATACGTTGTTTTTCATTTTTAAAAATTTAATAGTTAAGTCATAAAACTAGTAAATAATAAAAATTATGCTTTGTAATTATTTTAACACTTGTTTAAAAAAAAATAAAAAAAGTTGAATTATTTATTAAATCTATGATACCATAGATTTGAACGATTTATTTGGCAACATCTGAGTCAATGAAAATGTAGATATTAAAATAATGAAGTTAAACTAGATGTGAATTTAAATTAATTTGACAATTCAAAACCCCCGAAATTGGACAGTTTTCTTTTGCCTCTTTTGCTAATTCATTAAATTTTTCATCTGTAATACCTGGCACTTTTGCATTAAGTTTTAAGTCTATTGAGGTCACTTCACCATCTTCAAAACTTAATAATGCTTCAGTACTTAATTCTTCAGGATTAAAGTTAGCTTCATTCAAAACAAAGCTTAACTTCATATTAAAACAACCTGCAAGCGAAGCTGCTAAAAGTTCTTCTGGATTAGTTCCTAATTGGCCATCATCATTTTTAAAGCGTGTCTTAAAACTGTACGGCATATTATTAAAAGCGCCACTTTGAGCAGTTAAAATTCCCGTACCGTCTAAACCATCTCCTGACCAAATTGCATTTATTTTTCTTTTCATTTTTATCTGTGTTAATTATTAAACTAAATTTATTAATCTATATCATAGATAAATAAACTAGCCTACAAATTACGTAACTAATAGTAGCTATCAATATTTTTTTTCTATGTTTTAGATACCATTGCATTTAGAGCTTATTTAATTTCTACTAAACTTCGCATATGCTGGGTGGAAATAAAAAGGTAACCCAAAAGCTTTAACAAACTCTTTAAGTTCGTCGGTTGAATTACCATAAACATCTATTTTATTAATTTCAAAGTGTTCCATAAACTTTGTAAAATGTGTTTCGAGTGGACCACCTTCTGAAACATTTTTACCGTGCTGCATCATTGCCTCTGAATCTAAATATCTTTCAATTAATATTATTTTTTCTCCTGACTGATAAAAACCCCATCCTAGTGAGTTAGATTCTGTTTTGTCTATTGCATCAGTATAATATTGTGAAAATTTTGCAATGTCATCAACAGATTTATTCTCAGTTGAATTCATTTCAACAACAAAAATCAATTCATTTTGATTGTAAAGGCTTGTTTTTGATTCATCACAGCTAAAAATTAAAGTTAGCAACAATAGAAATGTAAAAAAGTTCTTTTTCATAATTTATTTTTTTAATGCTTTTACCTCATTTTCGGTAAGTAATCTGTGATTTACCCAAAAAGCCATTACTTTTCCGTTTTCAATCCAAGTGTCATAGTTTTGATTTACATAGACTGTAGAGTCTCCTTCTTTATAGCTCATTTCATAGACACTTTTAACCATACTTCCAGTTTTGTAGCCTACTTCTGTTACAGCAGTACCCCATATTGCTTTAAATTTAGGTTCAGATGCTTCAAACCAATTTTTTAAAAATTCAATATGTGCTTCACTTCCCTCAGTTAGTCCTCCCCAAGCATCATATATCTGAATGTCTTCTGAATTTAAGGCTTTTATTCCATCTAAGTCTCTTTGATTGTGTAGCTCGACATATTTCAACCAAGTGTCTACGTCTGCTTGATTTCCAATCGTAATTCCTTTTTGCCATACATCAAGGTTGGAAAATCCAGCAGTTTTTACACTTTCATTGCAAGATGTAAATACAAATAATAAGCCTACTAAGTAGATATAGTTTTTCATTTTCTTTGTTTTAATAGATTTAGATTAATTAATTTATAATTTTATATAAAATTATACTTTAAATATTCATATTAAGTTTGTTATAAAAATATAAAAATTTTAATTTTTTATTCTTCTTGACTCCATTTTCTCACTCCAGCAATTTTACCTCCTCTTATATAGTGTCTTTCAAAAAATCTATATTTTTCAATTTCACCGTCCTTTCTATATCTGGTTTCAGTAAATGGAAACATTACAACTGTTAAATTCTCATCATAAGATGGGACTACAGGAATTACATCGTAAACATTTCTTCTAATTGAATCATAAGGTTCGTGCATAGATTTTGCAAGTTCTATTAAACTAGGTAGATCAAATTCAAGTCTATCTAAGCCTTTTTCGGGATAGAAAAAGATAGTTTCTAGATAATTTTCCTTAGTTACAAAATCATAATCTTGATTTACAAATGCCGTTGAAAAATCTAGGGCTAGTTGAGCGTGTTCCATACTTCCGATTGAGTAGGTACTACCTTTATTATTTCCGCTTAAAATTTCACCCACATTTTTATTCAGTGCAGGTTCATTATTTTGACAGCTAATTATTAAAAAAGTAATTGTTATAAGTAGAGTTGTTTTTTTCATTTTAATATTTTTTAGTTAATTGACACTAATATAAAAAACATTCTGATTAAAATGTAAGTTTAACTTTCTTGCGTGATTTTGAAATAGCTAAATTAAAAGAAGAAGAAGATATAACTATGGTTTAAGTTTTGGGATTAAATATTCTAAAATAAACGCAACCAAACAACATATTCCAATGGTGAGAAGGTAGCCCTCCTCATCACTGATTCCCATATAATTATCTCCTAAATGTGATGTGGATAGTATAATTCCAGCAAATAATAAAAAGTAATAAAAAAATTTCTTTATAATTTTTAATATTAAGGCATTCATTTTCTTAATATTTTTTCCATTTTTCTTCCTTTTGCTAATTCATCAATTAGTTTTTCCAAACGTCTACATTGTTTATATAATTCAAATTTATCATCTATTTCTTCAATTCGATAGCCACAAACAACCCCTTTTATAAGTTTTGCGTTGGAATGTATTTTTGCTTTTTTAAAAAATGTTCTAAAAGTAACTTTATTTTCAATTAGTTCCTGTAATTCATTTTCATTGAACCCAGTTAGCCATTCTATTACTTGATTAAGTTCTTTTTTTGTTCTTCCATTCTTCTTTAATCTGTTCAAGTAAAGTGGATAAATAGTAGAGAAAATTAGATTAGCAACTCTTTCATTTTTTTCAGCTGTAACTTTCATAATTATTTAATTTTAAATAGCTTATTTTATAATACAAGTTCTTAAATTCTGACAGTCTAATCCCCGCCCCAACTATCTTGAAAAAAAATTCCTACTCCTAGTTCAGCCCATAGGTATAATAAAAATAGAACTACAATTACTCTAATTATAAGTTTTCTTTTTTTCATATCTCAAAATTACAAAATTTAGTTTTTATTAAACTCTCTGAATTGAAGAAAGAAGATCTAACTATGGTTTGTAGATTTATCTATTGTTTTTTATTGAAAGTTGTAATATAATTCCAATAAATATTAAAATTAATGACGGCCAAAATGTTATCATTGCCATTAATCCAAAAATTATTGGATTAGGATTTGGATCATTTAATATCCCCATTTTTGCAAATAGCATTACAGACAATAATGGACCGCTACCAAAAATGAAAATCATAATTCCAATTTTAGTGAGCTTGTGTAGTTTTTTGTAGTAAGTCAAAAAAATGTGCCTAGGATTTATATCGAAATATGTTTCTCCAAGTTTTGAGTTCACACTTGTAAAACTTAATCAATGTTTCTTTTATAAAATCAGAATAATTTTTCATATCTCTAATTAACAAAATTTAATTTTTACTTAAACTATTTGAAGAAGATAAGCCTATGGTTTAGTTGCAGTCAGAATTTAATCTCCATAGTTTATAACTATTTTCATTTAGCATTATACCACCATCACATTCAAATGAAACTGCTCGTGGGATTTCATTCCATATTAAAGTGTTCCCATCAAATGTGTACGTATCAACACCTGGAATTCTATCTGATTCATCTAGTACATTAAAATCTGAATCAGTACAATAGTTATCCTCCCAGCCACAGTTTACTGCATAAGATGTATACACGTTACCATCTAAGAATTCAAACATTGTATTTACATAAGTTCTATCATCAGGATCTGGAGACCATAGCCATTTACCTTCAACTGTATAAGCCGGTAATGGACTGTTTTCAGAATCATCATCACTGCATCCAAAAATTAAACTTAATCCCAAAAATATATATAGTAGTTTTTTCATACCTCCAATATACAACATTTAGTTTTTACTTAAACTATCAGAAGGTGATAGCTATGGTTTATTTAAGTGATTGTATGTTTATTTTAAAGGTGCAACCTTAAAACTTGCCTTTCTTTCTACTAAATTCCAATCTCCTGTAGCTAAATTAATTATACCACCAACAACATCATTATCATAGGCTACAGTTTTATAAATTTTTCCATCTTTTTTCCACATTCCACTAGTCGTTCCTCTAAATGTAGATTCTTCTACTTGGGTCCAAAAATATCCCGAATATTCTCCTTGAGTTTGGTTTGAACTAAAGTTTTTAAAAGTAATTGTACCAAAACCCATTCCATAAGGTCCAGCTTGGCCAGAAATTGACATTTCCCAATTAACACCATCAGATGTGTATACGTTATCAATATCAAACGTTACTTCAAATCCTTTTGATTTGTCCCAATTTAAATCTTGGGAATAAGAAAAAGTGTAAAATAAAACTGTTGTCAAAAAAAGTAATTTTTTCATTTTAATATTTTTTAGTTAGAGAAATAAAGATAAAAAAACATTCTGTTAAAATGCAAGTTTCATCTATTTACTCAATTTAAAAATAGCTGAATTAAAAGAAAAAGTAATACCTAAAACAATCACTAAAAACTCGATGGAATACCTTAATAGTTGTTTTTTCGAGTACTTTACTATTGTTTTGTTAAATTTTATCATACCCCCAATTTACAACATATATTTTTTTCTTAAACTTTCTGAAGAAGTTCTGCCTATGGTTTAGTGTTGTATTTTTTCATTAGTTGTCTTAGTGAAATTACGAGAATAATAATACTTCCTAGTGTTCTTGACAAAAACTCTAATTGACTCATTGGCTCACCTTGATAACCAAAAGTATATAAGAAATTTAATGAAGCTATTATAATTACTAATATCAGTATTAACTTTCTCATATCCCCAATTTACAAGAATTTAATCTTCTTTAGATTTTACGTCAACTATAGTGTCATTATCTTTAATAAATAATATTCTATTAGATTGAATATTAACTCTATCAGAGTATTCTTTGTCTTTATACTCATCAATATATTTATCAAGAATCTCAATTTTAAAATCACCATCTTCAATATTTTCAGCAATATCATATAGTTTATTGCCTACTTTAAAAAAGAAAGCTAGAAAAAAAATAAGTTGGAGAATTATCAAGGACAATGTTATGATTCCTAGAAGTTGTAATATTTTTTTCATACCTCCAATTTACAACATTTAGTTTTTAACCACACTATTTGATAAAGATATGCTAATTTGCGTTTCCTTTTAAACATCTGGTAAAGAACGGAAAGTCATCAGTAACCACATAGTAGTAAATCCCATCAGGGAATTCAGGAGTTACCCCAAAACGACCATTACACTGATCTAAATCTCCAATTCCGTCTACATATTCATAATCCTGAGTAAATGCACCCATAGGAATAGGGGTGTTTGGATTACTACCTCCTCCAGGACCAACCAAAGCAGTCAATATATTAGGTCGGTTAATATCTGGTTGACTTTTCAATCTATAACTAGGAGTTAATGCTTTAACTTGACTTGTAGAATCATCTGCATTTGAATATCCATATCGTGCATAAATAGGAAAACCATCAGATGCCCATCCCACAATAGTCATACCTTCATTATCTCCTAAAAAATCCATAAGTAATTCAGGCATCCCGTGATAATGATATTCACCGTTGGGTTGAACATGAGCATGATTCATATCATCCCCAAAATTAAAAGTATCGTGACCTAAAGCTTCAATACTCCAATTTCCTTGACATTGAGCTAAACAACATTCCCCTTCATCATTACACCTCCCAGCAGTAGCTGGATCAAATTTTACACTATTTAAAGCATATGCAATTGCTGAACCAGGTCCTCCAGCTTCTACTCCATTTTCATAAACAATTGTTGGGCAAAGAGTAAAACTCTCATTTACAGCTTGTTCACTTATAGTGTTTGGATTATGGTTGTTTGGAAATGTTCCCACCTCATGATTTGGAATTCCATTTCCGTTTAAAATTCTTTCGGTTCCATCTGATGACCAGGAATATATACTGTAATTATTAACTGATTCATCATTATTATATATTTCTTCATTAATATCAACCAATACGCCATCAGTAGAATAATCTCCAGAGCAATTTATATCATTTTCAATAGTCGTATTTTGACTATTATTATCGGCACTTGATTCATCATTACAAGTAAATAGAACTGAGATAAACAGTAATAGTATTTTTGTTTTCATAATTAAATTGGTTTACACTTCAAATATAATATTGGAGATTAACAAATTAATATAAAAATTGAGTAAAATATTAGTAAATATGAAGAAAATAAAGTTATTTACTTAAGGTTAAAACTCAATGAAAAGAATTTATTAGTTTTATCGGCTTATTACACCAATGTAAGTAAACCTTTGTAATAGGTTTAGAAATAGCTGAATTAAAAGAAGAAGATATGCCTATGGTTTAATCACAACCAGAGCTTAATCTAACTAAACTATATCCTGGTGTTTCAAAATATGCTTCTCCACCATTACACTCAAATATAATTGGAGTAACCAATTCACTTCCAAAATGTAAATCAACTCTTAGAGTATCATTTTCAAAAATATAAGGGTTAGTTCCCGGAATATGATTTTCATCGCCGACTTCAAATGATTCATATAGAGACTCGCAGTCGTCTGAAAGTTCGGAAGTACAGTAATAAGTATACCTTATCCCGTTTTCAAATAAGTACATTGTATTTGAAATGCCTTGTTCCCCTATCCCAGGTGTATCTGCCGGGAATAACCATTTACCTTCTATCGTATAGGCAGGTAAGGTATTATCATTAGAGTCATCACCTCCACAGGCGAAGATTAATAAAGCGGATATTAATAGTAGTTTTTTCATAATAAATTAGTCTCCTTAAATATAGGTTTTATTTTGAAAGTAATGGGCTATAAAACCCTTTAATTATATACGCACTATAACCAAGCTACAGAAAGCTATGGGGCATTCGTCTATAAATGTTAGTCCTACTTAAGAGGTGTAGAAATAGCTGAATTAAAAGAAGATGATATGCCTATGGTTTAGGATTTATATCTAAATATCTTTCTCCAAGTTTTGAGTTCACATTTGTAGAACTTAATTAGTGTTTCTTTTATAAAGTCAGAATAGTTTTTCATACCCCCAATTTACAACATTTAGTTTTTACTTAAACTGTCTGAAGATATGCCTATGGTTTAGGATTTATATATATATACAAAAATCAATGCACAAATTACCGCAAGTGAAATTATTGAAACTGTATATACCCACCACATATTAGGCTTTTTTTTGTTTATCTCACCACTAATATTCCACGTGGTTATCCAAAATAAGAAAGAAATTTCCCCAAGTGGTTCAATGTCTGTTTCGTTCCACTTGTATATAGCTGTAATAATCATTCCAACCATTCCTAAAAGAAAACCAACTATTCCTAAATATTTTTTAATCATTTTTTTCATACCACCAATTTATTATTATAACTAAAAGTGAAGTATAAATATCTGTTTTTATCTTTGTAATAAACAAATAAATCTTTTAGTTTTTACTTAAACTATCTAAAGAAGATGGCTGTGGTTTTTATTAAAGAAAAATTAATCCTATACTTAATAAAATGATTGGAGAAAAAAGAATAATTTGACTAATAATTGTACAAAATATAAATTCACTTAATTGAAGAAATCCAAATTTAGTATGATGTTTTTTTTGGGTAATCTTTACTAATTGATTGAACTCCATTTTCATTAATTCATCCTTGCTATATCCTAAGTCAATTATTCCAATATTATTAAGTCCTTTAGTAAATCCTTTAAATACTGTTTTTGGATACATTAATAAGGAATATCCAAAAGCTAAAAAAACAAAAATATTAATTGGAAAATATTTATAAAATCTAGTGCCAACTTCCCATCCAGCAATAAATGCCTCACCCTTGTGAGATGTATCACAATTATTCAAAATATGTTCAATATCGTGAATATGAACAACATCTTTACGAAACTTTGGATTTGGAACTGGGATATTTAAAATTCCTAACTTAAAATTAAAAGTATTTTTGACAATACCTCCATTTAAAGGAAGTCCATTGTTTAAATAAAATTGATTTAATAATTCCTCTAATTTCATATCCCCAATTTACAACATTTAGTTTTTACTTAAACTGTCTGAAGAAGATAGCTATGGTTTGTTGATTTTAATTAAATTTATTAACGAGTCACTTTTCGTTGAGTAACTATCAAGGACTGCAACTTTAACCTCCATAAAACTTATTTTTTGAACCATTAAAGCCTTAAACTTGGAATCCTTCTGCATAATTTTGAAAACGCTACTAACCAATTTACTGTCGTAATTAAACCAAAAATTTTTAACATAAGTTGATGTGTAGTTTTTTACAAAAAATTCATCTGCTTTATCTGCAATTTTTTGTTCTGAATCAATAATATTTATTATTGTATTATGATTTATTGAATAAACTTCATCAATAAGAACTTTTAGGCTTGAAGGCTCTATAATATTAAAACTTCCGTCGTTGATAATAGAATTGTAAACTGACCTTGATGGTCTAAATTTATTTACACTAAAAAAGGATTTAATGGAGATAAATTTTTAGGGTATTTTTTTATTTCTTTCGTTGATAATGAATCTAAAAGTAATTTATTTACATATTCCATTTCTCTTCTAAAAACCTGCTTTTTATCATCAATATAAGCCTGATTAGATTCAAGTTCACTTAATAGATTGTCAATAATTAATTCCCTTTTTGTATCAATTTGAATATCATTTCTAACATTTTGCACAAAAAAAGAAAAAGTTATACCCATTACAATAACAAAAAACTCTAATATATATTTAGTAAAGTACTTTTTAATTTTTTTAGATTTCATACACCCAATTTACGACATTTAGTTTTTACTTAAACTATCTATTATTTCTATTTGGAACTTTTGTTCCTGCTGTACAGGTTCTTCTAGTTGAGGTTTAGTAACTATATATGGTAGTCCTAGTTGTATAAGTTTTAGTCTTTCTGACTTTGTCATAGTCTCTAAATCCAATGAGTCTATAGCTTCACTTATTATACTAGATAGTTTGTCTTTAATCTTACTAGTTAGTTTATTAGGAGTCCCTTTAGTTCTTCCTCCAAATTTATTTCCTGTTGTATTCATATCTATTTTAATCTACTTTTCTTAAACAACCGACCGAAGGTCGCTTTTGATATATATATAACGGATTTATTGAACACATTTATCCTGTATTCAGAAATTAATAATCTTTTTAGACACTTCTGTTGCTATTCCTTTTCCCCAATATTCAGGCAAAAATCTATAGCCAATATCTGTTTCATTTATTTCAGGTAAATATTCCAATCCAGCAAATCCAATAATTTTATTTTCAGGTTTATAAATTACAGCCCATCTGCCATATCCATAATTTTTATAGTCATTTAGCCATATGTTTGAAATTATTTCTTTGGCACGTTCTATTGATTTTATAATCTCATCACCAGTATATTTGTGAACCTCTACTCTTGAATTAAATTCGAAAACAGCCTCAAAGTCATTGATAGTAAATTCACGAAGAATTAATCTCTTTGTTTCAATTATTATGTTCATATTATTATTTAATAATTTCTAATGAAGATATTGCTATGGATTTTGAGATGATATTTTATTATATTTAATCTATGTGGTTTGAAAAACACGCTTTTCGTATGTATAAAAAATACTGGTGGTATATCCTTATTCTTATTGTTATTTATATATTCTATCGTTATTTTATATGATGATATTCAACACATACCTTTCGACTGTTGTTTAGCTATTATATCTAAATATCTTACCCCAAGTTTTTAGTTCACATTTGTAGAACTTAATTAGTGTTTCTTTTATAAAGTCAGAATAGTTTTTCATACCCCCAATTTACAACATTTAGTTTTTACTTAAACTAGC
>Ga0233426_10003161_pt1 | contig 13233 bp, 10 predicted proteins | sample SI_118_April2016_6_FD_179875 | JGI IMG/M metagenome (GOLD analysis project Ga0233426, IMG submission 179875) | Seawater microbial communities from Saanich Inlet, British Columbia, Canada - SI_118_April2016_10_MG | ecosystem: Environmental > Aquatic > Marine > Inlet | place: Canada: British... | reverse complement strand
TTCTCCGGAACGTATGGAACGACGTCGAAAGTCGCAGCTCCAATTTTTAGCCTTGTTACGTTCTGTTCCAGAAAAAAAAGAACTTGAAAAATGGTTTCGCCAATGGTCTCTAAGTTGGGAAGGCGAGACTAATCCAGCCAGGAAGACGAAAATTATACAAAACAAAAAGAGAATTCTGCTGATTGATGCTATTTTATCGCCTGAGCAACAGTTGCACGCGGTTCGGGAATTAGATGATTGGGTAGAAATACTGGAGGAAAAAATTGAAAACCCTTAGGGGTTTAATAGTCATTTGGCTGGACTTTTCTTGAAAAATGAAGCAATATAATTTTCAAAAAATTTATAATTTTAAACTTATTAAACTGAAAAACTATGAGCGAAATGTTGTTTACTTCAGAAAGTGTAACCGAAGGTCATCCTGACAAAATTTCTGATCAGATTTCTGATGCAATTCTTGATGCAATGCTGGATCAGGATACCGCCAGCCGGGTGGCTTGTGAAACCCTTGTGACCACCGGAATGGTTGTGGTGGCCGGAGAAGTTACTACAAAAGCGTGGGTTGACATGCAAAAAGTGGTGCGTGATACTGTCGAGGAAATCGGTTATACAGATTCCAACATGGGCTTCGATTTCAATACTTGTGCAGTACTCATCAGCCTGGATAAACAATCTCCTAACATAGCACAGGGTGTCAACGAAGGTGAAGGTGCACATACTGAACAGGGTGCAGGTGACCAGGGATTGATGTTTGGCTATGCCTGTGATGAAACCCCGGAACTGATGCCTCTTCCTATTCAACTTGCACATCGGTTGACTGAGCGGCTCTCCCATGTCCGTAAAGACGGGACAATGGATTATTTACGTCCGGACGGGAAATCTCAGGTGACCGTCCGTTATGTTGACGGCATACCAAAATCTGTGAATGCAGTTGTTATCAGTACTCAGCATGCGAAAGAAGTAAGTCAGTCTCAATTGCACGATGATATAAAGAAAAATGTGATTAGTCATGTGATACCGGAGAAATACCTGAATGATTCAACACAATATCACATAAATCCTACAGGTATCTTTGTGATAGGTGGTCCGCAGGGTGACTGCGGTTTGACGGGACGCAAAATTATTGTTGATACTTACGGTGGAATGGGACGTCACGGTGGAGGTGCATTTTCAGGAAAAGATCCTTCAAAGGTTGATCGGTCTGCTGCATATGCAGCACGTCATGTAGCAAAAAATGTAGTTGCGGCAGGACTTGCCTCACGCTGTGAAGTTCAATTAGCTTATGCGATTGGAGTTGCTGAGCCGGTTTCTGTTTCTGTTGAAACTTTTGGAACAAACAAGATTGATGAATTAAAAATTATTGAATTGATTCGCAATAATTTTGAATTAAAACCGGCAGGACTGATTCGGGCCTTGGACCTGCTGCGACCGATTTATAAAAAAACTGCCGCATACGGACACTTTGGCCGTGAGATTCCGGAATTCACCTGGGAAGCGACAAACAAGGCAAATGAATTGAAAATACAGGCGGGATTATAATTCATGGTTAGTCAGGATATCTTGATCATTAATCGTCTTGGGCTTCACGCACGTGCTGCAGCCCAATTGGTAAGAATGGCCAATGAATATCCTTGTGACATTCGCCTGACTATGGATGAGCGAAACTCTGACGCAAAATCTGTTATGGAAGTACTGATGCTTGGAGCCACAGAAGGTACTACTCTAAAACTAAGTGCAGATGGGAAAAAAGAGGACGAAGCCCTGAAATCTATTGTTGACTTGTTCGCAGCACGTTTTAATGAGTTGGAATGACGGAAATACTAAGTGGCAGGACCAGGATATACGGGATCATCGGCTGTCCTGTGGAACACTCATTTTCTCCTCTGATGCAAAATGCGGCATTTGACGCATTAAAAATAGATGCCCGTTATCTTGCATTTTTAGTAAAACCGGAGCAGATCCAGCAGGCAATTACTGGAATCAGGGCCCTGAATATTCATGGAGTCAATGTTACCGTTCCGCATAAAAGCTCTGTAATTTCCTGTCTTGATGAAATCTCACCTCTTGCACAACTGATTGGTGCAGTCAACACGATAAAAAATGTGCGGGGACGTCTCATTGGAACAAACACAGATGTTTCCGGATTTATCCGCTCACTGGAAACATTAAATTTTTCTCCAAAACATAAATCGATTGCTCTGATTGGAGCAGGTGGATCTGCCCGTGCTGTGCTTGCAGGACTTGCAGATGCAGGAGCATCCTGCATTTTTATTCATAATCGTACAGTCGGACGTGCAGAAAGCCTTGTGACAGAATTTTCTCAAAAATTTCCGGATACTCAGTTAAAATCCGTTTCTGTAAAAACAATACTCGAAACTTCTTTAGATTTGCTGGTTAACACGACTACTGTCGGAATGGAGACAGATGCAAGTCCGTTGGATTTGAGTCAATGTCGTAAAATAAAGAACTTGGCTGATCTCATTTACAGTCCCCCACAAACAAGACTTCTCAAGCAGGCAGAAGAGCTTGGCATCCCTGCCATAAACGGTATGGGCATGTTGCTCAACCAGGGTTGTGACGCTTTTACATTTTGGACAGGTCAACCTGCTCCGGAAACAGTGATGCAGGAACAGTTGCTTAACCTGGTTTGAGTGATTTTATTCGGAAAATATTATGCAGATTCCTTTTGAAGTAGATTCTCCCCAAAAAGACGAAAACTCCAAAAAAGAAGCCCCGATTTCAAATACTTCAATTCCCGATATTTCTCAAAAAACTCAGGATACCCAGAATCCGGCATCTAAGCAGGAAAAAAAACCGCTCACAGTTTCACAGCTAACCCGCCAGATTTCGTTGCTGTTGGAAGGCAAATTTCGCTCATTGACCGTGGAAGGTGAGCTGTCAAATGTTAAGAGGGCTGCCTCGGGACATTGGTATTTTAGTCTCAAGGACGATCAGTCACAAATACGTGGTGTGATGTTCCGGAACGCTGCAGCCGGTTTGCGTTTTGAACCGGAAGATGGCTTGGAAGTAGTGGTGCAAGGACACCTCACTGTTTATCAGCAGAGAGGCGAATATCAGGTCATGGTTTCCTCAATGGAACCAAAAGGCTTGGGGGCTCTTCAACTGGCCTTTGAACAACTTAAAGCCAAACTTGATACAGAAGGCTTGTTTGCTGCGGAACACAAGCAGTCCATACCTTTTTTACCTCGAAGAATTGGAATTGTGACTTCATCCGCGGGCGCAGTAATTCATGATATGCTGACTGTTCTGGAGCGCCGTTTTGATGGAATTCCGGTTTTGTTTTTTCCAGTTCAGGTACAGGGTGAAATGGCAGCACCAACTATAGTGGAAGCAATTCAGCATCTGAACAATCTTCGTGATTCACAGCAGATAGACGTTTTGATTGTCGGCAGAGGTGGAGGTTCGGTGGAAGATTTGTGGGCATTTAACGATGAGAAACTGGCAAGAGCGATTTTTTCATCTGATATCCCAGTCATTTCTGCGGTTGGACACGAAACTGATTTTACGATTGCCGATTTTGTCAGTGATCTGCGTGCACCAACTCCGTCTGCAGCAGTGGAACTGGCTGTGCCTAAAAAAGAGGATTTAGAACATACCGTCAGTCAAAAACAGGAGCGGTTGCAGCGAACAATGCTGCTGCAGCTGGAACGACTCAGGGAATATGTTGAAGCTGTACGCCTGAGATTAGCTTCGCCTGATTCCATGCTGCAGCAACATGCTCAGCGCGTGGATGACCTGGATTCTTTACTGCGTGAAAGAACAAAGCGTCAGCTGGAAAATTTACTCATTCGAACTTCTGGTATTGCAGAAAAACTTTTTCTGCTTAGTCCCGGACGTGAATTGGACACACAGCAGCAAAGCCTGAACCTACTGCAGCATCGTTTAACACGCGCCATTGGTCTTTTTCAAATCAAGCTGACCGACTCGGTGCAGCAGGAGATGGATTTGCTGGACAGCCTCAGCCCGCTTTCAGTTCTTCATCGAGGTTACAGTGTAACGCTGGATAACAAAGGTAAATCATTACGATCTGTAAAAGAGGTTAATTTTGGAGATAAATTGCAGGTGCGAATGGAAGATGGTACCCTGCAAACAAAAGTAGTATCAGTTAAACCAAAACATCCAAATTAAGGAATTATAATGGAAATAAAAACTATTCCCTGTTTAGAGGACAATTTCGCATATTTGTTAATTTGCCCAAACACGCAGCAGGCAGCAGTTGTTGATCCATCAGAAACAGCTCCTGTGCAAAAAGCAATTGAGAAGCATGGCGTGGAATTGACAACGATTCTTAACACGCATCACCATTGGGATCATGTGGGCGGTAATAAAGAGTTAAAGGCAAAATATCCAGAGTTAATAATTTACGGCCATGAATCCGACCGCGGGAGGATTCCGGAACAAACTGTATTTTTGAAAAGTGGAGATGAAGTATGTTTTGGGGAGCAAACTGGAACTTTTTTACACAATCCGGGACACACTTCCGGAGCCATAACTTTTGTGTTTGGCAAGACCGCGTTTACTGGAGACACTTTGTTTGCGGCAGGTTGTGGACGTCTTTTTGAAGGAACACCTGAGCAAATGCATGATTCACTTAATATTCAAATCGGTGGACTTCCAGACGATACTGAACTGTATTTCGGACACGAATACACTGTAGCCAATTTGCACTTTGCTTTGAGCGTAGAAACAGGAAATATGGAAATTAATAAAAAACTTGCTGCGGTTACTACTCTGCGTTCATCTGGTAAATTTTCCACTCCCACTACTTTAGCAGAGGAGCGTAGGACAAATCCATTTATGCGCTGCTCCTCAGCCGAAATTTGCGGAACTGTTACGTCCAAGGAACCAGGACATAATCTTTCAGAGAAAGAAGTATTTAGGACATTGCGGGAACTAAAAAATAATTTTTAAGAAATGCAAAAAACTGATCTCACAGAAAAAGATGCCTTAAAAGTTACCTGGCTTGGTCTGCTGGCAAATCTTCTTTTGGCACTCGCCAAAGGCTTCATCGGCTTTATTGCAAATTCATCAGCCTTGATCGCGGATGCCGGTCATTCTGTTTCAGATTTGCTTTCTGACGGAATCACCCTCTGGGCGGTGCGCATGTCAGGTATTCCGAAAGACAAAAATCATCCTTACGGACACGGAAAATTTGAAACTGTCGGCACTTTTATTGTTGCGCTTTTACTGCTATTTACTGGAATCGGAGTGGCCTGGCATGTTTTTAATAAAATGGATTCACCAGAGGTGCCTGGAACAATTGCACTTTGGATGGCGGGAATTGCAATTGCAGTTAAAGAAGTGCTTTATCATGCCACAAGAATGGTTGCCAGGCGAACTGGAAGCCGTATTTTGCTCGCAAATGCGTGGCATCACCGATCGGATGCAATATCTTCTGTGGCGGCACTCGTCGGAATCGGAGGAGCGCAATGGGGACTTCCATTAATGGATCCAATCGCCGGAGTACTAGTTGCAGGTCTGATTATAAAAACTGGAATAAACATTGGTTATGAAAGTATACGCGAACTTACGGATGAGGCGGTGGAGGAAGAAGTCATCAGTGATTTAGGACAGATCCTGTCTGGAATCGAAGGAGTGGATCATTATCACGAAATGCGTGCTCGAAGAATGGGGCCGCATCTGCTGGTGGATTTACACATTCAAGTGGACAGCATGATGAGCATTTCCGCAGGACATCAGGTGGCGGAAAGAGTGCGTTTGGGTATTTTAGAAAAGTTACCTGCTGTTAACGAAGTACTTGTGCATGTCGATGCAGAAGATGATTTTTTTGAGGTGGAAGGCACGGAAGATCCGCAAAAAATAGTGCTGATGCGGCCTCAAAGTGAAATAGAAAATGATGTCAAAAAAGCCCTGAGTGTAATTCCTGAAATTGAGGGCATAACCCACATTTACTGCCACTATCTGAATAAGGAACTGACTGTACAGGTTAACATTCTTCTTGATGTGGAAATGCGTATTCGAGATGCTCAGAAAATTGCTTCGGCTGCACGGATGAAAATTGAACAAATAATAGATATTGATGCAGCCGATCTGCATCTTGAACTCGATGATGCATTTTAGTGTTAAGGCGTTCCTCCCGAAACGGAGTTCGGTTCTTCCAGACCTTTCCTCATTTAAGGCCCCTCTTACAGGTTATTCTCAAAACCTCATTTAGAGTGGAACCATTTCATACTAAAATGTTCTGCTTCATTTATCAAAGGTATGAACATCAACCGGTAGGGTGAGTGGGAACTCAGGGAATGAGCTCATATACCTGTAAATTGCGAACCATTCTGTCATACCTGTGGGTTTCGATTTCTCCTAAATAACGCAGCGGCATCTCAAACCGTTCATAAAAATCAACTACCCCACCCTGACATTCCTGTAATTCACAAACGAAAATACTGGGGCCCATTTTTACTTCATCCAACGGACTCCACAAATTACGTTCCGGTTTTTCAATACTGTGTGGCCAGGGTTGTTGTGGCAGATAGAAAGACAAAGCACTGCTTAACTGATACTCACGTGAAACTATGAAAAAAATTTTTGAAATTCCATTTTGAACCAGCAACTGCTGCAGTTGTTCACCAGTTTTGTCCCACTTAAGAACCCTGGTCAGCCGGTCAGAGGAAATATCCATGGCGGTTTTTTGGATTAATTCTCCGTATTCCTCAATCTCAGCCGGTGAAAGGATTTGCTTTAAATGCAGGCGATACTGACTCGTGCTGTAGAGACGCTCGTCATTATTCCTTAGTTTTTCTAAGGTAGCCTGTGGGACATTATTATTCTTTAAATAATCATAGTTCTTCAGTTCATAGGGCATCCAGTCAAACAATGGATTTAGTGCGTGAGTAAAAACAGTTCCGGTCAGGGCGACATTGATTAATAATCCAGATGCCAATAAAACATAAAGTTTTTTCTTTTGGAAACGCCATAGCAGTTCCTTTCCCAGAATAATTGCAATTCCTAGATATGCCAGGTTTGCCCAGTGTGGATCAGAGATGGTACCTTTGAGACTCATTACTGTGAAAAAGAACAGCGGAAAGATAGAAATCACCGTTATCACTGATTCGGGACTTCTTGCTTCAACCAAACGGTCCCGTATCCACCAGAGACCCAGGCCTCCCATCAGCGCCCAAAGTGGAGAAAAAAGGAGTAAATGTCCAACTGTAAAAGCCAATGTGTTTTCACCAAAATCTGCTCCAGAAGCACCTTTTCCCAGCTGCCAGCGGAATGAAACCCAGTCGTGTTGTGCATTCCAGATAATTACCGGAATAAAAATGGCCAGTGAGATTAATCCTGTAATATAAAGCCATGGGTTAAGAACATCTTTACGGGTTTTCCTGTAAAGCAGAAGATGCAGAAATAGTCCTACGTAAAAAAGCAGCATTATGTACTTTGAAAGTGCACCAAATCCTGCCGCAACTCCAATCCAAAGCAGCCAGTTATTAGCAGGCTGCTGATGAAAACGAATCAGCAGAAAAAGAGCCAGAATCCAAAATAACAAAAAAGGCTGGGTGATGTGCAGAAAAATGCTGCCGAGAGTGAAATAAGGCATACTGCATAAAATAAGCAGGGTTACCAGGGCAGGTTTAATTCCGTACAAACGAAATGTGCCGGCATAGACTAAAGTCAGTATGCTTAAAGTAACCAGTTGTGAACCGATCTCAAGAGCAGTTTCATTATTTCCGCCAATGAAGGTTATACCACGAATGAGCCAGGCAATCATCGGTGGATGCTCATAATAAGAAAAGCTCAGGTAGCGCGACCAGACCCAGTGGTCAAGCATATCTGGATGTGGATTTAAATTTTGATTAACTATAGCAAAAATCAAAAAATGAAAGGCAAGGATGCCGAATGCAGGCGTGTGTTTCAAAGTTTTAAAAAGGTAAAGAAGGCACTATGGCATTAAGGCTCATAGTTACAAGAGTTTCAAAGTACCAAAGTATTTATAAAGGCAAAGAACTTACTGAGTAAAAGAGTCTCATAGTTTTAGAAAGTTTTTTTCTTAGTGTTCTTAGGGCTAAAATAGTTTCAGGTAAAAACAATGGCTCGTAAGTCGAGATGCCGACCGGACCATTCTGCAAGTCGACTGCATAGCCAAAGCCGATTTCCACATTTCAATGGATCTTCGTCCATGACCATAACATCTTCAAAAAATCGAGTTACGACTGGTTCAATTTCATGCAGTTGTTTCAAGTAGTTTTCCGGATTCCAGCGGGCTTGCTGATCAGAGTTGAGAATGGGCTGCAGAGCTGTGAAAAAGTTTTTTTCTTCAGCCAGTTTCAAAGTAGATTGATCCATATTTATGGCAATTTTCTTTGGATATTTGTAACTGATATTTGCAGCACGAACTATTGCTTCAACGGATCTTTTGAAAATATCTGTTTCAAGATGTTTCCCCAAAAATTCAGCTAATTGAAGCTGTTCAACTGGTAAAGCTTTGCTTTCTGCTCTATCTGACGGCCGGATCTGGAGAACTGCCTCAATTAAATCATAGCGGATATTACGTTGCTGCATATACCAGCGTTGGCGCTGAAGAAGGAATTTAATTAATTCGTGTTGTAGTTTTGAGCGGTCAAGTCCCAAATTTTGCTGGACATCAAGTAGACGAATTGCTTCTGAAGTAAGATCATGCAGACCAAGTGAAATACCGGATCCAAAAATAAGCTGGATGATTCCCTGTGCTGTTCTCCTTAATGCAAACGGATCTGCAGCGCCGGTTGGAATCATGTCCAGCGAGAAAGCGGTGTTCAGCATATCAAGTTTATCTGCAACAGAAACAGCAACTGTTTCCATATTTTGCGGCAGTGAATCTTTTGCAGTGCGCGGATAATAGTGTTCCCGGATTCCGCTGCAAACCAAATCAGGTTCATTTTTCAATTTAGCATAATTTTCACCCATCACTCCCTGTAATTCAGGAAATTCAGCAACCATCCGCGTTCCAAGATCAAACTTGCTCAGTTCCGCAATTCTCTGAACCTGTTTTTTCTGAATTTTTGAAAGGTTTAAAGAATGTGCGATATAAACACTGAGTTCTGCAATACGCTGAACACGTTGAGCCTGCGAGCCCCGCTGCTGAAAAAATACGACATTATCTGCTTTTGTTTGAAAATCAGACAGAGTTTTTTTTTGGTCATCCAAATAAAAGAAACGTGCATCACTCAGTCGTGCACGTAAAACTTTTTCATTTCCGCGCTGTACAGTTTCAAGAGATCTTTCGTCTCCGTTACGTACTGTTACGAAATTAGGAAGCAACTTTTTTCCTCCTGTTTTATTATCTTTATTTTTCTGAAAAACGGGAAAATATCGCTGATGGACAGCCATGCTGGTTACAAGCACTTCACTTGGAAGTTCCAGGAAATCCTTTTCAAAATGACCTAAAAGAACAGTGGGCCACTCTACCAGGTTTGTAACTTCTGTCAGAAGTCTATCCTCCAACTCAACTTCAAAACCGTGTTTCTGCTCCTGCTGTTTAACTTGTGAAAGAATAGATTCACGCCGTTTTTCAAAATTTGCCATCACATTGAGTTTTTCCAGCAGATTTTCATATTCAGCTGCCTGTTTAAGTACGCTTTTTCCTGAACTCAAAAATCGATGTCCTCTGGTTTCATTTCCGGCTTCTACCATTTCCAATTTAACGGGTACAACTTCATCATTCCAAAGTGAAACGATCCAGCGTATCGGACGAATGAAACGCATCCGATATGAACCCCAGCGCATATTTTTTGGAAAATTAAGTTGAGAGATCCACTGCTCTACCTCAGCCTGAAGTAATTCCGGAACTGGCTTACCCAACTCTTCGTGGTGTACAAACAAATACTCTTTGCCCTCAAAATCACGAATTTCTAGATTGTCAACGGAAACTCCATTTTTACCTGCAAATCCCTGCGCAGCTTTGCTCCAGTTATTTTTTGCATCTTTTGCAATTGCGGCCGGTGGACCCTTTAATTCTATTTTTCGATCTGCTTGTTTTTCTGGAAGTCCCTGCAGTTGTAATGTTAATCTTCTTGGAGTGGAAAAAGTTAGAATATTATCAAAACTCAACTTATGCAGTTCGCAAGTTTTGTTTGCAAAAGATTTTAGTTGTTCAACTGCAGGCAAAATCATCTGTGCCGGCATTTCTTCAAGTCCAATTTCAAGTAAATATGTATTCACAATGCAGCTATCACATTAATTTTAAGGGGTTAGTTTTTCCACCCATTTATGAGCGGCTTCACGATCTTTCATTAAGGGAAAGGTCAGTTTGCAACGCTCTGACAGAAAAATTTTGGCTATTTTTTGAGCTAGTGTTCGTACACGTCCTATGTATGAAGCACGTGCTGAAACGCTGATTGCTCCGGCAGCATCCAACTGGTTAAAAGTGTGTGAGCATTTTAGAACATAATCATAAGCAGGAAAAACAAGATTTTCTGCCAGAGCACGCCCTGCTTCCTGTTCATAATCGTTGAACCAGCGGATCATAAGTTCTGTGTCAGCAACTTCAAAAGTATATTTTGAATGTTCGTATTCTGGTTGCCGGAAAATTGAAGCGTAACTGACTCCTTTCGTATATTCTAGGTCAAAAACGTCTTCAACATCCTGAAGATAAGATGCGATTCTCTCGATTCCATAAGTTAATTCTGCAGAAACTGGCTGGCACTCAATTCCACCTACCTGCTGAAAATATGTAAATTGTGTAACTTCCATGCCGTCCAGCCATATTTCCCAACCCAATCCCCAGGCTCCCAGCGTTGGTGCTTCCCAGTTGTCTTCAACAAAACGAATATCGTGATCCAGCGGATTGATCCCCAAAGCTTTCAGGGAGCTCAGATATAATTCTTCCACATTATCAGGTGATGGTTTCAAAATTACCTGATATTGATGATGCTGATAAAGACGGTTTGGATTTTCACCATAACGTCCATCTGCAGGTCGTCGCGAAGGTTCGACGTATGCCACACTCCATTCTTCCGGACCAATAGTACGGAGTGTGGTCATCGGATTCATTGTTCCAGCTCCAGTTTCTACATCATATGGATTCATCAGGATACAACCCTGCTTATTCCAAAATTCATTCAGGAGCAAAATTATCTCCTGAATAGTGTGAGAACTGTTCATTTTGTTTTACTTTGAGAAATTTGAAACAAGTGACGATCTCGATATAGAAGTTGTTTAAGTGAAACATGGAGCCAGTGAAAAGCAGATTTATTTTTTTTGTTTTGAAGCAACTCTAAATTGGCTTTAATTTTCTTAATGTACATTTTTTGTTCATGCAAAACTGTTTCAGATTGTTTTCTTTCCAGAAGAGCTTTCCGACACAGGTTTTCCAGGTGAGTTCGTGCGGATGCTGAAATAATAATGGTTCCAGGTTTTAGATAGGAATGAGTCATTTTTGAATTGAGTTGTGTCAAATCTTCGGCATGCTGAAACTTGAAGGGGTTGATCCAGAGTTTTCTAGGAACTTCAGTTAAGCTGAGATTCAATTCAGCAGCAACATTTTCATTTTCACAAAACAAGATAGCTCTTGGCTGTTTAATTTTTGATGCAAGTTCAACAGCACTTTTCCACGTCCTGCTGGCGGAAAGGGCTTCCAGCAGCTTTCTGGAAAAAGGTGTTATTTTTTTTAAGATATTCCGCTCCTGAGTATGGAGCATCAGATCACTTTGGGCTTGTTGATTTTTCGTTTCTGCATCTTTTATCTTTTTCAATAAATTATCCCTAAACTCTTCGAATTCAATTTTATGGATTGGTAAAGCAGCAGAAATATTTTCCATTTTTAGATCACTTAAAAAAATAAAATGATTAAGTGGTTCAAGTATCTGATTCAAATCTTTACTCCAGTCTATGTGTTTCTGCCGGATTTTGTTAGCTGGAAAATTGTTTAATTTTAAATAAATATCAGAATTTTTCTGTTTCAGTTCTTCGTTTTTAATTTCTGAAATTAACTCAAAATTATTATATCCGATCTCCTTTAATAACTTTTTCATCAAGGTGTTGATAATAGGATACTTGCCTGAGCAATGAATGTGAACAGATGCACGTTTGGCTCCCTCTTTGTCAGCACTTAACCATAAACGATGTTCCTGTTCCATGTTTTCAATGAAACGTTTAAAAGGTGGATTTTTAATGCTGCACTCATCAAGCCGAATTACGTGTTCGATCTTAGTTTTGTCAATTTTCAAACTCAGGATGGAATTAAATGGAATGCCTGGAAAAAGATAGCAGCCTTTTGTCTCACGGAGAATTCCCACAACCTGGTCCGGATGAGCCACATTGTCGCGCTCAAGTAAAAAATTATTGAGCCACTTTTCTGGTGCAGTTCCAGCTTTTAGTGTTTCAATTTTCTGAATGTTTTTGAATGGAATGAGGGTGTTGAGCGGAACTTCGCTGGGAGATTGTCGCACAAGTGTTCCGCAGTTATCAGTGTAATCCAAAGTTCGAAAGTTGTTCCCCAGACGAATTCTGGGAAAACTCCGGATGTGATGTGTCAGCAGCAAATCCGGATCAGAAATCTTAAATTGCATTTTGTTGACCAACTCAAAGACTGGCTGGAGTTTTAATAAAATCGTTAAACCAGGATTGATTTCGTCAATTGCCAATACAAAGCGTAAATTTTTTTTGGAAATTTTTTGAACCTCCTGTAGCAAATTTAGACAGAGTTCTGGAGTTTCAAACGCACTTGCTGAAAACAAAGCCCAGTCTGGCTTCAGCTTTACAATCCTTTCTGTAATATCCACAGATTCTTTTGACAAGATTCCAGGATTTAAAACTGAATGGGACTCTCCAACTAATTCGGTATTCAATTGATGAGAAACCTGATTTTGGAGCCGCTTAATTAATAAAATCCAGTATGATCTGGCAAAACCAATGCCGACAAGTTGCATCGTGCAGAATAATCAGACAGTTTGAGGGGCAAAAAAGAGAACTTTATCATACCATGCTTTCATAACGATGTAAATTTACTTGACTTATTTAAGCTCAAAAATAGAAAATGAACAAACAATAAAAATCAATATTTATCAGCAAATTGTTTTTGAGCAAACTTTACTGGCTCTGCTACTTTACTGGGTATTAAACTATGGGACTGAGATATTGAGTCCCTAATGTTTTAAAAAAAACTTTTAGCTCGTCGCCTTAGCACCTGAGTCATGCCGTTATGTTTTTGCATGATTTGTCTAAAAACCTGAATATTATTTCATAGTGTCCATTATTGAATGTAAGAAAGTAGTCAGT
>Ga0233426_10003160_pt1 | contig 13234 bp, 13 predicted proteins | sample SI_118_April2016_6_FD_179875 | JGI IMG/M metagenome (GOLD analysis project Ga0233426, IMG submission 179875) | Seawater microbial communities from Saanich Inlet, British Columbia, Canada - SI_118_April2016_10_MG | ecosystem: Environmental > Aquatic > Marine > Inlet | place: Canada: British... | reverse complement strand
TAGATGTTGAAAAATATATCAAATATTACAACGGAGAAAGGTTGCATACGACGTTAAATGACATGTCTCCGATTGAGTTTGAAAATGTAAGAGAAAAGTGTGCGGCTTAACTTGACCAGATCAAAACCATTCAAGAAATATCTCTAAATTCTATTGCAAATCGAGTAACCATATTTGCAATTTGCAATTAAAGGAAAGAGAGGAGAAATATTTATTTTTTTCATCAACAATAATCGTTAGGAATGAACAATAACCTTTAATAACAAGGATAGAAGTGATTTTTAAGCACTAATTAGAGAGTTAGTTATCTAGAAGAACAACACTTTTCAGCAGCGCCGTGAGGTTCCATGGGAGAATTGGCGAAAGCGCACTTTTGGATCCAATCACTCCCCCCTAATAAAGTAGCGAGCATGTTTATTGAATATCGAAATCATTTCCTACAATAAGGAATGCTTAGAAAACCATTGCCTTATATAAATTAACCTATAGGACTGTATATAATTATCAAGTATTACCGAGCCTGTTAAAATGAAAAGTCCATTTTGTGCCTATTTCATTAGTTAAAAATGCTATACGTTGTACCCTCTATGTTTAAGGCTTGATAAAAATCTTCTATTTGGCATTCTTCTTCTAATTGGCAGATGACTCTATACTTTTCAATCGCTGGTTGATATCCCTGCAATGCCGCTTTAAATAACCAATGAACAGCACTTTCAACATCTCTACTCCCTTCGATACCTGATAAATAGAGTTCAGCTAAATTTGTTTGCCCGGGGGCATAGCCTAACTCAGCCGAATGCTTCAATAAAATAAAAGCTTGTTCAAACCTGTCTTCAATATTGGTTGCGTTTAGAAAGGCCATTCCTTGTGTATTTTGCCTTTTCCCAGGCACGTAATACCATTTTTTTTCAACTGATTCTGTATCAGTCACTAAATTACCATCAATCATGTAAGCCGCCATATTCCGACCGATTGGATTAAACTCTGGCCTAACTGCGCGATAAATAAATCCTTGTTGAAACAAACTGTCTAATTCCGCATAAGAAAAATGGTGTCTATTTTTTTCAAAATAATCAAAACTTCTTGTATGGCCCAAACTGATACCTTTACTTAATGCAGATTTTAGTGGGTAATAATAATTGCCGTAAACAAGTGATACTGTACCACCAGTGATATCAACTATTTTGGCGATCCTATATTTATGGTGAGGACGTAACTCACCAGCAACATTTGTATAGTCCAAATAATAAAAATCGTTTATTTTAGGCACATCAATATGCACTTGACTTTGGCGATACTTTTGCTGATCTTCAGAGAAATAAAAGCTCAACAATAAAACAATAATAATGCTCCCCGAAAAAGTACTGAGTATCCTTAGCTTATTAAAGAAAGCTAAACCTAAATGAGAAAAAATCAATTTTCGAACTGATGAATTAGGCGCAACTTCAGTTACGCTTTTACATTGTAAACAGTTTACTTGGGTATCACGTTTAACAGGATAAATAGGCAAATATTCAAGAAAGTAATAGCCATAGGTAATAATCGAATTAACATTGTGAAGCCGTCCTCCACAACAACTGCATAGTAATTTATCCGTAGTTCCGAGACTCAATGTCGATTCACGATAATCCATATTTCAACCAGTTGTTTTTATTTCCAGTTATTATATAACACTCGTTAATAATTCAGGCAAGCAAAAATACTAAGCTTTTCGTAGGTGTTGTAATAATAATAAATAGTAGATATTATATTATTGGAATAAGTGTATTCGCTCTTACCAAGGAAGAACTGATATTTAATTAAGACTTATACCTTATTTATTTATCGGGAAGTTAGGAATGGCTTATTATATTACTGAAATAATCTAGAAACGATCTTGAGACAGTTCATAACGTTTTGAAATTTTTTCATATTCACCGCTTTCATGTAAGGCTTTCAATGCAGTATCAAAAATATTTACCTGTTTTTGTGAGACTCTTTCTTTACTGAACATAAGTTTACTTCCAGCTTCCTCGTCGGAGGTAATACGAAAAAGAGAAACGATATTTTTACTGAACTCTGGTTGAGACGACAAATAATGTTTACCTTCAATTTCTGATTCAATATAGCCATCAGCTCTTCCTTTGAGTACAAAACTAGGCATATCTTGATCACTACTAATATAAACAATTCTTTTTGAAAAATTTTTGTTTCGTAATAAAGTTGGGTAGGATTCGTAAAAAATAGCACCACGCAGAGCAGCAATAACAACATTAACTTTAGTTAAATCGGCTAACACATTTACCGAGTCAAATAAGTTTAATTTATTCTTATGTACAAAAAGCATGTGATGACTGTAACGAAAATTATTCTTTGTAAAAAGTGCATATTCTTTTCTTTCAGGTAAAGCTGTTGCCGCTAATGTCATATCAATAGTCCCCGCTTTAAGCTCTTTTATAACTCTAGCCCACGGCATAGAAACTATTCTATATTTAAAATTAGTACGACGAAATACGTCCTTTATTAGCTCTATATCTTTTCCAGCCCAATCGCCTTTTTCATTTTTGTAGCGATAAATGTCCCGCTCATTAATCCCAATGATAAATTCTTGACTAAATAGTTGAAAAGGTATCAACAGCAAACTAATCATGACAACAATTTTTATCATCTAATGGCCTTTTATCAAATTGATGACAATTACAATTGGATTATTCTACAAAGAATATTAATTAGAACACTTGCACTAAGAAATACCAAAGTAAAATAAAGATTTCTCCTTAGGTGAATGAAACTTTCCATAAATTTTTTATTTTAATTGCACTTTATCTACGTATTCACGATTGAAATAAAGTAGAACATACCTTCAAACTAGTCAAAATTAGGATAAATGTCCATGTTAAACTTACATAAATAAGAAGAGAACAGACTGGCTACAACTCATTATTAACTACCAAAGACTCAATATTTTTTTTTAAACCACATAGTATATCTTCATTAACAAGTGAAAATTTTCAAGTTTACTTAAGCATCATAATTATATTCTCGAGGTAACCACAACATCACTAGCATCAAAAAAAAGAGCTATAGAGTCTTTAGGAAAGCTAATCAACGACTCTGGCACCCTTGATTTTTATGAGCCATAGTTTTTTTGCATAACTAATAACATTGAATTTACCCTGTAAACCTGTTTCTCATCAAAAACCTATTTATGATATGTATGACGAATTTTATAGTGACATTTAGGTCAAATTAACCTTAATTACTTTTTAATGAGTCAGCTCTATTTCGCATCGACAAAATCAATAGCCAAACTTGGCCAACAATAATAAATAGTGCCGCTCCTGATAATAGAAAAGGGTCGAGATAAATATCATCTTTGAAGACAAAAACACCCTTATTAATTTTCAACCAGCCCATAAAATTTTGTGTTGCTGCAACATGAGCGCCCATAAAACCAAGAACACTAGCAATATAAATAACTATCATATTATGCAGGCCTTTAAACAACATAATAAAACCTAAAAGACCAATGACTGTCCTTTGTAAACGACAGTAAGGACAAGCATAAACAAGTCCTGACCAATCTGCACTCCATGCAACGAGAGAAATAATAATAAAAATCATCCCGATAATATGAATGCGCTTTAAGTAAAAATGAATAGATGACATGTCGAATCTCTTTTATTATTTATCAATAAATATTAATAGTTTAAATTTTTATTTGGGTAGATTAACACAGAATAAATTTAAAAATGTAGATGACTTTTGTTTTTGCCTTATTAATGAACACTTGGGATTTTATTTACAGTTTAGCACCACATTACTGACGATTTTAGCATTAGACTAGAGATAATTAGAAAAGCATTTAATGGCATCTGCCTTATTTATCTCACTTGAGTTTATAACAGCGCCATGGGGTTCCGAGAGGACTAAGGCGCGAGCATCCCGCTGACTGTTATCACCGTTTCGACAACATAACGAAAATGATTAACGGATCTAGAAAGTATTCACTTCATTTCAAACTAAGAATAGTTATCAAGTGTCACAGACCCTTTTATTTATTCATGCAAATATTCTTTGTCTAGTAGTCGATACAATAGATATGACACTAGTAAGCACCAAAGAAGTAATATATCTTGCTTAACATAACCTAGTTGTTGTTATAAATGTTTGTGAAAATCTATCTAATACTTATTCTACTTTTATCTTTCCAAGCCTTTGCTTCAAATAATTGCGCCCAACTTTCTAGAGATGAAAAACCATTACTTACCTTATATACAGAGCATTGGCCTCCGTATCAAAATGTTGATAGCAATAGTCAATTATCGGGGATTTCTGTTGATAAAATAGAAGAGGTGTTGAAAGCAGCAAAGTGGCCATATGAAATAAACGTTGTACCTTGGGCTCGTGCTATTAAGGAAGTAAAAAGTACACCGAACAGCTTTATATTTTCACTTGCTAGATTTCCTGAACGTGAAAATACGTTTCAATGGATCGCACCTTTAGCCAAAGTCATTTCGAAACTACATAGATTTAAAAATGAAAAATTGATTGATATTAACTCACTTGAAGACGTTAAAAAGTACACCGTAATTCTCAAACGTGGTGAAGCATCTAGTACCTTCTTTATCGAAAACAATTTGGTTAATCAAGACACCATAATATGGATCACCGAATCAAGCCAAGCGTTAAAATTACTCAGTATTGGCAGAGGTGATTTATACCCAGAAACAATACATAGCTTTGATGAAGCAATAAAATCAAGCGCTTTTGAAGCATCTCAATTTAGTAGCGTTTATGACTTTAAAGCGCTTGATGTTACTTTATACTTAGCCGCCACAGCTATCACAAATACGGAACTTGTTAACACACTATCTTTAGTTTTTTCATGTTTTAATGACTCAAAAGAAGATCGTTAACCCCTACCTTTTAAAAATAACAATTCTTTTCATTTTTAACCTCCTTTTTGTAAATTGACGAATATTATAACTACCAACACCTATGCCTTAAGTTGAGGCTGATTCATGCTCGTTTCTACAATCAGCCTGACCAAAAAGAAACGAGATAGGTTAGCAACTACAAATAAACTAGAACGGAGCATAAATTCTGCATCATCAAACACCGGAGTGAAAACTAATATTCACGTATTGTCATCAGGGATGCTGCTGCAGCGCATGGTTTTTCAAAAGCATCCTTTAGTTGTAAGCGTGTTAACGTCCCTTCTTTTTTTGAGTGTCGTCGCCACCGCGACAATATAACCAGAAAGAAAACTAAGCCATAAAGTATTTAACTTAGTATGAAAACAGTTATCAAGTGTCACCGCCCTCTTTAATTCATCTAAATCCTCCACAAACCTGACATGAAAAAACATCCAAAAATTTTTTTACGTTGTAAAAGTATCAATAAACAAATAACATAAATTTTTCTAAATATTATATGGAGTTACATCGTGGAATTTGATTTTATTAGTGCTAGTTTTATTAACCTATTGATCAATTTAAGCTATACGGTTATTTCTCTTTTTGTAGCTGTTCAAGCCCTACTTTTCGTAGACCGCAAGCTATTAAAAGACGTAAACATTCAAGATGAATTAAAAAACAATAATATTGCTGTCGCAATATTTGCTTCCTCAATTTTAATCTTTGTGGCTTTAATTATATCGTTTGGCTTGCAATCATAACGATGAAGGCACTCTCTGCTTACATAATCGCTGCAGCCTTTTTAGTCATTGTATTTTTACCTAAACAAGAAATACGCGATCCTTTTGATACAAAGTTATTAGAAATACCAGACATTGCTGTAACTAAAATAAACGCAAAACTAACGAGTAATACCAATCAAAATGGTTCGATTACCTCCTCGTTTTCAGGCTACGAACTTTCTGAAAAACAGGTTAATACTCAAGTAACACACGAGACCAAAGGCTTTACTCAAAAAGCGGCTAAATTATTGGCTTGGCCAGCACCTACCGGTGAACTAATTACTCTTTCTGCACCAGGTATGGATTGGAAACATCACTTCGCCAGTAGTTTTTTAGTTGGAGTTAGACCTTTCCCAGTTGAAAATAAATCGCTCCCTTTATATGTTATTTCCAAGAGAAAAACTTATATGGATGATAAGACACAGCACAACGCTTTAGAAATGTGGCAAAACTCCGCACAAAGCTATGTTTTGCCAGAAGGTGACTGTGAAGATCATGCTATTTTATTAGCTGATTGGCTTATTTCTGAGGGAGTAGATGCAAGGGTAGTTGGCGGTGAGTATAAAAGTGGTGGGCATGCTTGGGTAATAGCGATTATTAATGGAAATTCATTTCTTTTAGAAGCAACTGACAAAAGAGCAGGCAAGTCCTGGAACCATTACCCTTTAGCTGAATTAGCTAAGTACTACTCACCTAAATATATGTTTAATAGAACCGATTTTTGGGAAAACACTAACAGTGCTAATACTAGCGATTACACAAACTCAAGTTGGGTTAAACGCTCCACATACAAAAAAACCCGCTAGATAGCAAGCTGATACGGATATGTGGATCTAAAAACTAGCTATCCATCTACAAGGTGCTATACTACTGTATATTCAGTCAGTGTAGCACTTTATTATGAGCAAAAAATCTTGCCAAGATAAGTATCCAAGGATACCGAAAGAGTTCAAAGGAATTCAGGTGAATTGTTGTAAGTTTACTAGATGTGAGAATTTTGGGCTAACACCAGAACAAGCTCAAGAAACTGAAATATATAAAGAATATAATAAAAATAAATTAAATCGTCAAGTGCGAGAGTCAGATCCCTTTTATCTCATCACTGGTGGCTCAAATGGTATTTCATCAATAAAATGTCGTAGTTGTGAAATCATCAACTCAAATTCTCAAACAAAAAATCAAGTTCATTACATTCTTAAAAGCAATCAAGCAGTTCATGAAGAATATGAGCGTATTAGTTCTTACCTTAATGAAACTGGAACTGTCTGTACTAATCCAAAGTGTATTTCTCATCAGAATCAAGAAGCTAATATAAAAAAGCGGGGGAAAACAGCTAAAGGGACTCAAAGGTTTTATTGCAATGACTGTGGCACTTCATTTACCGATAAGCCAATAAACAGACCACATGAGAAATCAGAGCTTAACAAGTTATTTTTTAAAGAGCTTGTTGGTAAATCACCACTACGTCAAATTGAATTTAAGCTAGATATGAATATGGGCATGATCTACAGAAGGATAGATTTTATCCATAGACAGTGTTTGGCTTTTGTAGCAGATAGAGAAAGAAAGCTTTTTGAAAGTAAATCTTTTGACAGCCTTTATTTATGCACTGATAGACAAGTCCATAAAAGCAACTGGACTAATCGCAAAAGTAAGAAAAATTGTGAGTTCTACGGGATTGGCACCGCAGATTTAATCAGCAACTATGTATTCGCATTTAACTTTAATTATGATCCTGATATGGACCCAGAAGCAATAGAAGCAAAAGCTTTTATGATTGGTGATAACACTCAACTTAAGCACAATAGAAAATTTGCTAGGGTTTGGCTTAAGAGTGATTTCGATGCATCTCAAAAAGAAATGCGAAAAAGAAAAGAAAAGCTAGCAGGCTCACAAGAAGAATACATTGAAATTAAAACCAGCGAAGGATTTGCTGATGAATTTTCATCATCAGAAAATTTAGGTAAGGATACAGATATTCCAGTAAAGGGCATGGAAGTTCACAATGAATATACAATGGCTGCTCATTTCTTTCTTGTAAAAAAATTAACTCAAAATGCCAAGAAAACTCGATTTTTTTTGGATTTAGATGCAGGTATGAAAACATGGTATTTAGCAGCTTTTAAAGAAGAAATACAGGCTGGAAAGTCAGATGGATTCTTGGTTACCATGGCTAAAGAAAGGACCGTTGACTACAAGCGATCAGCCGCCAGAGAAGCTAAAAATAAAATTGAAAAATTCTGCGGCATCTCTTATTCATCACTAACAAACCAAGAAAGGCATCGCGTTGTTAATGATATGATTGTTGAGAATATTGATACCCCATTCATACCATCAAAATCAGTTGATGCTTGGGTAAGAAATCCTATGCCATTCATGAGCGAACCTGATAAAATGATTTCATCATTTACCAATATTGACCGTTATGATCTTGAACATCAGGCAAACCTATAGCGAAAAGGCTCTCTTCACGCTATAGATAGATTTTTTATGCAAATTAGACGTAGGGTTTATATGTTTGAAAGACCATTTAGTTCTGGTTCAAATAAATTCAGAGTATGGAATGGCTATAGCCCTTACAATCCTGCTATGTATCAAAAATTAGCAGACATATTCAGAGTTTTTTACAACTATTGCCAACCATCTAAAAAATATAAAGTAACACCAGCAATGCGATTGGGTTTAGCAAAAGGGCCTGTAGACATTGAGAAAATACTTTATTTTGAAAAATACAAATAATTATTGTTCATCAGTAGCTATTATATCTTCTAATGTTTCACTGCCATGTTTGGTACACCAAGAGCTATTTAATATCATAGCTTTATCAAATGGTATTTTATCATTATCTTCTAAATTGGTTTCTTGCCACAGCAATACTGGTTCGCTACATGCACAGGAGTAAAGAGCATTATTGTTTGTGATGTTTTTGTAGTACCTTTCTGAAACAAAAATTTCATTATTTTCAGAAAGACCAGCAAGTTTAGATGCAAAATTTACAGGCTTTCCAGCCCATACTTCATTAAACATATCAGTATTATTTTTATATTTATTTAGTCCAATTTTACTAACTAATAAATTACCTTGATCTATGCCTATATGAACACCAGTTTCAAAATCTTTCTTTTTGGACAAAACTTTGGGTATAAATACTTCACTAGCAAAAGTCTTAAAAGTTACAGCAGAAGCAAGAGCCTTATGAATTTCATCACTATTAAACAATCCGAATACACCATCCCCCCTAATATCAATATAAGATGCATCAAATTGTTTTAATATTCTTACAGCAGTGCCTGTAAATAAAGTATAAATTTTACCTGTTGTGGAAGCATGACTAGATGCGCTAAATTGAGTAGAGTTTTTCATGTCTACATAGACACAGATAACGTCATTAATCTGCAACCATTTATCTGACATTTCTCCTGGAATATCATCTTTTTTAATTGGAATTTTATTTAACTTAACAATTTCAGGTTTTTCTTAAATTTTTCTACTTGCTTATCAATAATATCTATTATTTCTTGAGGTAATTGATCTTTGTTCATTCTACTTATCCACCAAAAATATTATTATTGAAGTTAAAAAAGCCATAATTGAAATAATTGTTAAATTAGAAACTAATTTAAATCTTTGAAATTTTGCTAATGCTATTTCTGAGTTAATAACAACTTGACTAGCTAAATCAAACTCAATTGGATTGTACTTATCTTGAATATCATGCTTTTCTCCAATTAATTTCAAATAATCAACAGTATTATATTTGGCAATATCACCAAAATAAAAAACATTATCTTGATGGTTTTTAGCCTTAGAAAAATACCAGTTTCTGCTTAAAACTGGCATCATTGATATGATAGCTATCACTATTGCTAAAGATGCTGACGTATAGCCAATCCAATTTAAACATTCATTAACTTGGTTTATATTTACTTTCGTCATAAACAATCTTGTAACTCCCCAAATTAACCCTGCATTAAAAATTATTAATGAAGCATTCTTTTGCTCAGCATACTTAAGCCAATCATTTATTGTCTTAAATGAATTATCTAAGACACTTATTCTCATAGATTCAGTCACAGTAAATTCCTTTTACTTATTAATCGTTAATTCAGGTAATTTTTCTTTATACGCATCAAACAATAATTCTGCGTATTTATCCATATTTTGAGAGTCACTCATCAACATTCTAACAAGCTTATCCCTTACTCCTCTTGAGTTAATTAATTGAGATTTAATAAACTTCTTAATATCTCCCTCAAGCGCTTGGTCTTTAGTATTTTTCTTTAATTGCTCTGATACAACTTCATCATCATCAATTCGTGCAATCATTTCTTTGGTTAAGCTGATTTGGTCAACATCATCGCCAATCTCTCCAAAAATATCATTCAGTCGAGAAATAATTTGAGATAAAAATTCTTTTTCTCTGTCATTAGGATCTGAACCACCAGCCCCAATTCCTTTAAGCTTGTCAGCTTCATCCGTTTCAGTTTCATCTTTACGCTTAGTGATTGAGTAGCCACTTAAAACTAAGCCAGATAAATCAATGCGTTCAGGTGATACGCCAGTTAATCTTTTTGATAATAGTTTTGAAAAGTTAGCAAAGTTTTCCAATTCAGGATTGCCAAGTTCTACAAGTTGTGCAATATACGTATAAACTCTTACAAAACGACCTAATTCAGTTTTAAATAACATTAGAGCTTCGCGCTCTTTAGTTAACTCACTACGTTTAGCTTCAGCAATATCTTTGGATTTTTCATCACCTCCCTTATGAGCCTTATCAAAGGAAGCATCCCAAGTAGAGATAGCTACGGTTAACTCCGTTAACCTGGAGTTAAATATATCGGTAGGCCATTGTGTAGCTGCATAAAGCTTTTTATGTAACTCTTTTTGCTTGTCATCATCAGAATTTTTTCCATTAAAGATTGAAAATGCATTAACAGCTTTAAACTTTTCTAAATCTTGATGATTATAAATATTCATTTCATCTAGGATGTTTTTCTTATCATATACAACATCTAGATCTTGAATATCTTCTAACTCCGCACCTTCATCATATTTTTTGAATGCCTTAAGGATTTCTTCAGGCTCATTAGCAAAGTCAATTACATAAGTAGTATCTTTACCGAGATATTTTCTGTTAAGCCTTGAGAGCGTCTGTACGGCATCTACATCACTTATTTTCTTATCCAGATACAATGCAACCAACTTAGGCTGATTAAAGCCTGTTTGGAACTTATTGGCGACAATCATAACTTTGAATTCTTATTTATCGAATACATGCCTCAAGTCTTGATTGCCAGCATCAGGATTCAAGTTATATTCTGTATACTCGGCTTCATAGTCAATACCAATATCATCATGGTCTTTACCACATTCTTTGCCAGCAACTTTGCCAGAAAAGGCAACTAACGATTTAATGCCTTGTAGATTATTTTTCTTAATATATTTATCAAAAGCTAATTTATATTTAATAGCGACAGGTCTACGGCTTTTTACTACCATGGCTTTTGCTTCACCATCCAATAAATGTGCAATATTATTTTGGAAATGCTCCATAATAAATTGTACTTTTTGGGTAACATTAGTGGGATGTAAATTTTCCCATTGCGCAATAGCTCTACGTGCATATTTTTTATCAACACGCTTATCATTTAAATCTATCTTACTACCCAATTTGAAAGCTGTTTTATAGTTGGTGTAATTTTCAAGCACATCAAGTATAAAACCTTCTTCAATAGCTTGGCGCTGAGTATATTTATGAAAAGCTACTGGCGGATTTTCTTTTGAAGCAGCCATAGTCGGATCTTTAGGTCTGCCAAACAAAGTCATAGTGTTATGTTTTGGCGTAGCTGTAAACGCAAAATGACTGACATTAGTGGGTCTAACACGAGAGTTTTGAACTTCCAATAAAAGTTCTTCAACTGACATTTCCTCTAACTTAGTCTTTGAATCTAGAGATAATGCTGCCCTTAAACCTTGTGCGGTACTACCAGTTTGTGATGTATGAGCTTCATCGATAATCACAGCAAAGCTACGATCATTTAATGATTTTTCCGTTAATATTGCCTCCATAGCAAACGGGAACGTTTGTATGGTCACTACTATTATTGGTGCGCCTGCCACTAATGCATCGGCAAGCTGTGTGCTTTTTGGCTTATTACTATTTTCTCTGTCAATTGCCTTAATCATTCCATATTGATGATCAAGTTGTTGCACAGCATCCTGCAATTGTGAGTCAAGAACTGTTCTATCAGTTACGATAATGACTGAATTGAAATAAGCTTTACCATTCGGGTAACGTAGTTTTGTTAAATCATGGGCTGTCCAAGCAATAGTACTTGTTTTACCTGAACCAGCACTGTGTTCAGCTAAATATTGTTGTCCGGGACCATTCTTTTTAGCATCGGCAATTATTGTATTAACAGCTTCTAACTGATGATAACGTGGAAATATTAATGTTTCTGCCGTATATGGCTTACCACGTTTATCTACTTTTTCCGCTGTTTCAACATAAACAAAGTTATGGAAAATTCTAAGCCAATTATCCCACTGACAAACTTCTTCCCAAAAATAAGCTATAGGGTATTCACCATCATCTCTAGGTGCATTACCCGCATGGCCATTATTACCTTTATTAAATGGTAAAAAGTACGTCTTATCACCATTTAATTTTGTCGCCATTTGAATTTCACTATCTGACATAGCGAAATGAACAACAGCCCCACGACCAAACGTTAATAATGGCTCATGTCGCTTATTGGCATAAGGTTTCCTGTCTTGCTTATACTGTTTTACAGCATCATCAATGGACTGAGTAAAATCAGTTTTCAGCTCTACTGTAGCAACAGGAATGCCATTAATAAAAAATCCTAAATCCAAGGAAAACTCTCTTGTTGGATTATATTTAAGCTGTCTTACTACACGAAGAATATTGGCCTTATATTTTTTAACTTGGTCTGGATCTCTTTCATCTTCAGGAGCCTTTTGGCTTAACTCAAGTTTACCAGCACCAACAATATTAATACCTTCTCGTAGCACTTTCATGGTGCCACCAGATTTAGCAGATAATTGCTTTTCTAAGCGATTTAATATTACTTTTTCAGTATCAGAACCATTAAGTTTTTCTAGTTTTTTGAAAGTTTCTGGTTGTGATGCTTTTATCCAAGCAATCGTATCTTCTGGATACAAACATAGCTGTTGATCGTAATTGGTATTTTTGCCTTCAACCCAACCATTTTCGACTAGCTTTTTAACTACATATTCTTCTAAATGCACTTCATGATGAACAGCCATTACGCCATCTCCCTAACGTCAATTTTCCCTGTTACTGCTGCGCTTATTAAGGCAGTTCGGTGTTCTTTAAGAAGCTCTACAGACTTTAAAACTTCTGCTTTTAATTCATCAAATATTTCACACTGGGTATCAATATATTCTCGAATTTTTATTTGCTCTAATTTATCAGGTACTGCAACAGGGTGATTGAGCAAGTCACCTTGGGTCATACTAGGTAATGCAGTCTTTGTTTGATAAAAATCGAATGGTAATGTAGTGGCCAAA
>Ga0233426_10003158_pt1 | contig 13240 bp, 11 predicted proteins | sample SI_118_April2016_6_FD_179875 | JGI IMG/M metagenome (GOLD analysis project Ga0233426, IMG submission 179875) | Seawater microbial communities from Saanich Inlet, British Columbia, Canada - SI_118_April2016_10_MG | ecosystem: Environmental > Aquatic > Marine > Inlet | place: Canada: British... | reverse complement strand
TTTTACTCATCTTATAGATCCCTAAATGGTGTAACTTATTTTAACTGTTTAGGAACTAGATGCTAAATTTTATTGTCTTAAAATGTAGTGGCATTATAATCTTCCTCTTCATCATCTCTTAAAGAAAGGTCACTATTGCGGGTTAACCTGAAAGGATAGCAGCCGCTGATTTCCATACCAGGGAAAAAAGCATTGATATGAGTTTCAATAATTGAGGAAAGATAGATGAAATGGTTACCTTCTTTATTGAGCTCTTTAGGAAGTTGAATCAACCTAGGAAGCGATCTTGGAGCATGAATAACTGCATAATTAATGTTGCGATCAAACGCATCTTTACCGCTTAAGGTTACTAGAAAATTAAGGCTTTTATTAAACAGCCTTGGAAAGGGGTGTGCTAAATCTAAAGCAATCGGGCTTACAATTGGCGCCACTTCATTTTTAAAATATTGCTTAGCCCAATGGTGAATATCTTCAGACCAGTCTTCGGTTTTATAAAAGAAGATATTTTCTTTCTCAAGTGCAGGTAACAATTGCTTATTGAAAACAGAATAAATATTTTCGATAAGTTGATGGGTATTTTCACTAAGTCTTGAAAGCAGCTCTTCAGCGGTTAAACCGTCAATACTTAATTTCATAGATGAGACGGCAATTTTTTCTTTTAAGCCGGCAACGCGTATTTCAAAAAACTCATCTAAGTTGCCACTGCAAATACAAAGATAACGCATTCTTTCTAATAGGGGGACGTGGGGATCTTCTGCAAGCTCTAAAACACGCTCATTAAATGCCAATGCCGTTAATTCACGGTTGATATAATACGCAGAGTTATCAAGAGACGGTTTCAAAAAGTTCTCCTATCGAACCAGAAAAAAGCAAATGCCTATAAAAGCAATAAACCCCCAAAAGGGGGAAACTTGTAAAAATGCTAAGGATATAAAAAATAAAACACAGGCTATCATTAGGGCAAAAGAAAAATACATTTCTAAAACCCCCTGCGCAATTGAGAATGATGCGGCAGCCAAGAGCGCCAATGCGCCGTACTGCACCGACACCATGATTTTTTTTGTAAATGGACTGTCATGGCTCGTTAACCAAGCATATCCACCAACAGCGAATAGTAAGCCAGGAAGATTTAAGCATAAGACAGCGAGTAAAAGCCCGCTTAAACCGGCAGCTTTATAGCCAATTAAAGCAGATAATTTAACGGCAGTTAGCCCGGGGAACAAGAAGGTACTTCCTACCATTTGGATAAACTCTTCTTGCCCAATCCAATGCCGATACTCTACGGCTTCATACTCTAATAACTTAAGCATGGAATTACCGCCCCCAAGAGAAACCAAGCCTATTTTGCCGAAACTTACCATGATAGCGCAAAGAGTATTAATCATGTGGTCCTGTCTTTAAGAATCGATTTAATAAAAGTAACATAATCCATTGGTGTTTTTGAGCTTATAACATGATGACTTAAGTACTCAACCCATGCTAAGACCGGAGATTCAATGCTGAAACTATAGAATATCTTGTTTTTAATATTGATTCGAGCAAGTTCAATTTTCAGCTTAGGTGTCGTGGGAAACTTATACAGAACAGCTTCTTTTTCAACTTCTATGTTATTAGAAGGCTCACTTATCATTTGCCTAAATGCTTCAACTTCTATGCTTAAACTGTCTGGTGGAAGGGCCAACGATATGGAGTCGTATTTTATTTTTTTACCGTAAGCGCTTGCTATTGGTGTTTGCTGCTGTTTCGGTTTATAAATAAGCGCATCTCTCCTGAACTTAAGATTGAGATCGAACTTATCAAGTATGACGTACTTGTCATGTCGTTGCTTAATAGTATACCGAGAAAGTGCTAGAAAGGAGTCGTCTAGCCCATTTAAAACAATTGGCTTGTGTTCAGGCCAAAAATAGCGTGACTCCCAATGCATATTTTCAGGAAGAGCGTCATTTATTGAAGGTAAATGAATGGGCGATGTTTGATTGATTTCAAAATTCCATATAAATCGTTTGCTCATTTTATTCTCGTTGAACACTCAAGAAAGAAGCGTAGGAGATTTCTTTAATGCTTTCAAGTTAAACCAATGTATCACAACTATATTTTTTGGCGATTCAGGTGTAAAACATTTGGATTTGTAATATATTCTCCTTGGTTGTGCCAAAAAGAAGGCAGCCAAGTAAAGTTTATACAGCTATTACTTTTGTATTCCGAAACAAGTGTCTTTTTTTGGTACAAATACTTCTTAGGGTAAAAGGGCACACAAATTGATGGGTGTTATCAAGGATTAAAAGGAACATTATGACAGCTCTATTCTTATTTATTATCTATTTTGGTTTTTCTCTTGTAGTCCTAAATATAGGCCTTCAAGCCATCGTTTGGGAAGTTGGTAGCATCGTTTATCTACTAGCGGCTACTTTCGCAATAGGCATGCCTTGGTATATTACGCTATTACTTTGGGCCGTAGTTATTTTGGTTGAGCTTATTATCAGGGTCGAGCCCATCAGGGATACCATCAGTGATTATTTATACAACAAGGTCAGTAATACCATTCCTAAACTGTCTAAAACAGAAGAAGAAGCATTGAATGCTGGGGATACCTGGTTGGAAGAAGACATCTTTCGAGGCGAACCCAACTGGGAAAGACTAGAAAACGTATCCACAGAGCTTACAAAGGAAGAGCAGTCCTTTCTCGACAATGAAACCCAAACACTTTGTAACATGCTCGATGAATGGGAAATCAATCAAGCTCAGGATTTACCAGAAAATGCATGGAAATATATTAAAGAAAAAGGCTTTGTTGGTTTGGTTATTGACAAGCAATATGGCGGGAAAGGCTTCTCAGGTAGAGCTCATTCTGATGTAGTGATGAAAATTGCAAGTCGCTCAGGTGTAGCTGCAGTGACGGTTATGGTGCCAAATTCCCTAGGCCCGGGTGAGTTGTTACAACTGTACGGAACTGATGCACAAAAATCTCATTATCTTCCTCGATTAGCAAAAGGGATTGATATTCCTTGTTTTGCTTTAACAGAACCAGGTGCCGGTAGTGATGCAACATCGATTAAGTCTGAAGCGATAGTCATTGAAAAGAAAGTTGATGGCAAATCAGTTTTAGGTTTGGATATAACGCTGAACAAACGCTGGATTACTTTGGCTCCAGTGGCTACCTTAGTAGGTTTAGCTGTCGATCTAAAAGATCCCAGTGGATTATTAAAAGGCAAAGGTAAAGAGGGTATTACCTGTTTATTGATACCTCACGACACCGAGAATTTAGAGCTAGGTAATCGCCACTTACCTGGTGATCAGCCATTTATGAACGGAACCATTAGGGGTGAAAATATTTTCGTTCCCATTGACAGTATTATTGGTGGACAGAAAAAAGCGGGCCAAGGCTGGCAAATGCTAGTTGAATGTTTATCCATTGGCCGCTCTATTTCCTTGCCAGCATTAGCTGCAGCGTCTTCTTCGGTTTCTTATTTGACTGCAGGTGCTTTCTCTCGAATTAGACGGCAATTTAATGTTGAAATTGCTCAGTTTGAAGGGGTTCAAGAAAAGTTGGCCGAGATAGCTGGATTAAATTATTTGGTAAATGCCACGCGTTTACTAACTGTTGCCGCAGTGAATGAGCATAAAAAACCATCTGTTGCCTCAGCTATTACAAAATACTTTAATACAGAATTAGCTCGTATTGTTATCAATGACGCAATGGATATTCATGCGGGTAGAGCTGTCGTGACTGGTCCAAGAAATTACATGTCATCGTTTTATCAAGGTATTCCGATATCTGTGACGGTTGAAGGCGCAAACATCATGTCGAGAAACTTGTTGATCTTCGGACAGGGGTCAATGGCATGTCATCCTTATATTCGTGATGAGTTTTATGCCTTATCCAGTAAAGATAAATCCAAATTTAACGAAGTCATTTGGAAGCATATCCATTATTTTGTAAGAAACTTCGCCAAAGGCATGTGTTCAGCTTGGACTGGTGGACACTTTATATCTACACCTGACAATGCATTAAAGAGGCAGTATCAAAAGTTAGCACGTCTTAGTCATGCCTATGCATGGCTGGCAGATTTATCATTAATCATATTAGGTGGAAGTTTAAAGCGCAAAGAGCGTTTATCAGCAAGGCTGGCTGATGGTATGTCTTACTTATATATGGCCATGGCAGCACTGAGATATTGTCAGCAAAACCAGTACGATAAAGAGCAAGTTTTACATGCCCAGTGGGCAACGCAATTTTGCTTTTACCAAGCGCAAAAAGCCATGATTTCCTTTTGTCGTAATTTCCCAAATAAACTAGTAGGTACACTTGCTCGCTGGCTTATGTTTCCTTTAGGCCAAAGCATGAAATATCCAAGTGATAAATTAGACCAAACTATTTCTGAAAACATGACCACCAACAATAATTATAGAGACCAAATAAAAGAGATGGTTTATTTAAGTGGTGATAAACATCAGCCGGTTGATAGAATGGAGATGGCTCTGCAGGCGATTATTGACAACCAAGATCTCTATAAAAAAGTTCATGATTTAAGAGGATTCAAATTTGGCCACTTAAAGGACAAGCTTACTGAGAAAGTAAAAAATGGTGATTTAACCCAAAAAGAAATGGACGAGCTTATAAAGGTTGAGCAACTCCGCTGGGATGCAATACAAGTCGACGAATTTACGTTTGATTCCATGAAGAAAAAAACTTTTGCATCGGTAATCGATAAATTTAAATCGCCTTTAGCATAGGTTCAGTGCTCTGGTTTATTGGCTGCACTAAGAGGCTGATAGACCATGATGCAAAAAATATGCAGATATTATATGATATTTGCTATACTTTAGACCAGACACTGATCTAAACACTAAAAAAGAGAAGTTAATTATGCCGCCTAAAATTCCTATTCCATCATCAGCCTCCCTAAAAAAATGCATGGAGATAATTACCAACCCGGATGCAGCAAAGGCATTTGTTGATAAGTTGTGCTCCCAATTAGACAAAGCAAAGCTAAGAGGAAAATTTGAATCCTTAATTGAAGATATAAAAGCTTTTGCTGCTGCAGTTGGCAAGGGGAACCCTTCAGGTGATGCTTGGTCAGGAAGAGAGCCTCTACAAACTTCTGTATTTAATAATTATCAAGATGCTATAGCGACGTCGTCTGCTGATATATTTGCAAATCAGGACATTCGCTTTGATTTTGCAATTTCTGATGAAGCTGAGATTTTACGAGGCTACTCTATTGATGGTAAGGTCATTGAGCCTGAGGAAGCTAAGGAGCTCGATAAGCTTTACAATGCTTGGCTTGCTGAAAAAGGTATCCTAACTAAGGATGGCGTGCTATATGAGGCCACATCTAAAGGTGAAATAAAGCAAGAAAAAGGCAAAAACAAGCGTATCAGTGAAGAAAAAATAAGAGGTTTAATTTCCGATACCAAGTCAAAATTTGCTGATTATGTACGTTCAAAAAATGATACGATACAGGTTAAAACTGTAGCTAGAGATGCTCCGGAAAAGAATCAACAACAAACGCCATCCTAATGGGTAAATCATTTATACGCTCAGGTTTTGTTTGCATCTCTTAATCGCTCTATGGTCCCAATGTCACTCCAATTTCCCTGGTAAACCTCACCCGTAACCTTTTCATTATGTACAAGATGGCGAAGTATCGGGGTTAATGAATATCGACCTGGTTTAAATGTATCAAACACGCTAGTGTGATAAATCGCTATTCCAGTATAGGTATATTCATGTGTGTCATTACCGACTAACCCGTTTTGCTGTAGGCTAAAATCCCCATTCGATTTATAACTTGGCTTTTTGACAAGTACCAGGTGGACATCCTTCTCAAGCGTGATTTGCAGCTTTGTATAATCATAGTCGGTAAAAATGTCCGCATTAATTGCCGCAAAATGCTTGCTTCCAATTAAAGGGAGTGCATTGTAAATACCCCCACCAGTTTCTAGCCCGCCTGGAGGCTCAGGCGAATAGGATATTTGCACGCCATATTTGGCACCATCCCCAAGATGATTTCGTATTTGCCCACCTAGATGAGCATGATTAATGACTATCTTTTCAAAGCCAGCACCTACGAGGTTTATTACATGGTGCTCAATTAATGGTATTCCATGAACTTGGCATAATGCTTTGGGGAGCGAGTTTGTAATCGGCTTTAAGCGTTCACCTCTACCAGCAGCTAAAATTATTGCAGTTTTCATAGCGCTTGTACCTTTTGAAAAGCAGGTAATACAGCTTGTTTCATAAAATCATTCAGTGGTTGCAGTGGCTTTGATGTAGACAAACTTTCTAACACATAGCTCAACACCAAGGGTAAATCATTTAAATAGGCAGACTTGTTATCTCTTATATGTAATCTCGAGAAAACACCAAGTACTTTCAAATGTCTTTGCAAACCACATAGCTCAACCCCCTCGGCGAAAGCTTCAAGTGTCCAGTTATGATGGTTGTCCAGCCGATTAAAAAAATAAGTTATCCATTGACGTCTTTTATCCTCAGGCCACTGTGTGTAGCAGTCTTTTAACAAAGAAACAAGGTCATAACTAAACGGCCCCCACATGGCATCTTGAAAATCTATAACACCAATATCAGTTCTATTGACATTGGGTACCAACATTAAGTTTCTAGAGTGATAATCACAATGCGTAAAGCAATAAGGTTGGGTTTGAATGGAATCGGCTATGTATTCAAAAGCATGGTATAAAATATCTTCTTCTTCGGGAGTTAATGTCAGCCCTAAATAGTTTTCTAAAAACCAAATTTGAAATAATTGCATTTGCTCAAGCATAAACTGCTTATCAAACACAGGTAACTCAGGAAGCCTAGATGGGTGGCGTTGTATTTGAATAAGTGCATTCATGGCTTCTTGATACAATTCATCAGCTCGATGCGGAGATAACGAATTTAAAAGTAACTCATCACCTAAGTCTTCAAGAATTAAGAAGCCATGATGTTCATCGGATTGAAACATTTTGGGGGTATGTACACCCATGTTTGTTAATGCTTCAGCAATGCTTATAAAAGGGGATAAAGGTTCTTTATCGGGTGGCGCATCCATAATGATACGAGATGTATCATCAGTTTTTAAACGAAAATAACGTCGAAAGCTGGCATCTCCAGCCAAAGGTGTTAAGCTAAATGGTTTGTCGGGATAGACTTGATTTAGCCATTTGTCCAGTGCGCTTTTTCGTGTGTGCATGTTATACTTCCTGCCTTTATTTGGCGGCAACATTCATTGTTAAGGCCTATAAACAAATGTTTTACAAAGGGCCTTGAATTATTGGGGTTATTAACGCTGTTGCCAGGACGTTTGCCAATTTACTGAATTATGATTGTGAAAAAAATAGATTTTAAAGCTTGTATCCTACGTCTGTCTACAGCACGAGCGCTGCAATATACTTTATTTGGTTTGGGATTCATATCTCTAATACTTGTATTTGTATCCCGCGCAAGGGCAGATAATACGACCACCATTCAAGAATCAGTGCAGGCATGTGTTGTTGATGGTTCTGGCCGCTTAACCCTTTCTGAGCGTAATCGTTATGAAAATTGCTTGGGGTGGCAGGCAGATTCAACATATGCTCTGTGTAAAGGATATTATACCCCAATCAATATGTCTTCTATCCCTGAAGGGCAAGTGAAGATTAAAGCAGACCAAGCTTCATTATACTCCGAGGGGCGTTCAAAGCTAGAAGGGCATGTTGAAGTTCGAGAAAGCCAAAGGATGGTTAATGCGCAAACTGCTTATTTGTATCGCGACCCTAAAACAAATCAAGTGTCTAGAGTAGAGTTATTTGGTGATGTGCGTTACTCAGAGCCAGGTAGATTTATGGTCGCTAGCAAAGCAATCATAAACCCACAAGATAAAAGTGGTCGTGTAGAAAACGTTTTATATCGTTTAAATACAGATAGGGCAAATGCAACTTTACCGGCTTGGGGTAAAGCAAGTTTTATTGAGCGGTATGCAAACCAGGATTATTTACTTAATCAAGCAACGTATACTACTTGCCCCCCAAAAGATCGCGCGTGGCTTTTGTCAGCAAAAAGCATTGAGTTAAATCATGCTGAGTCTAAAGGGGTCGCAAAAAATGCGGTCTTGCGATTACACGACGTCCCCGTTTTGTACACCCCTTATATTAGTTTTCCAACTGCTAAAGTTAGAAAGTCAGGTTTTTTGATACCAGTTGTGGGCTATAGCAATGTCGGAGGGTTTGACTTAGGGTTACCTTACTACTGGAATATAGCTCCTAATTATGATGCCACCATAACTCCCCACCTTTATACAAGACGAGGGGTTATGATGGGCGGTAGCTTTCGCTATCTTAATGAACGCTCGTTTACGACATTAGGTGGGCAGTTTCTTCCAAACGATAGAGCATTTAACCGTTTCGTTCTCGATAATGAAGAACAATTTCCAAGCTTGCGAGGCCAATCGGACAATCGTTGGTATGCATCTATCAACAACAAAACCCTTTTAGCGCCCTCCACCCAGTTAAATGTTAATTTTCAGGAAGTATCTGATGATTATTACCTCCAGGATTTTAGTACAAACTTAGCTACTACAACCCAAAGCCAGATTTTAAGGCAAGCTGATTTGTCTTTTTCAAGCGAGCACTGGACTTTAATGGGGATGGTGCAAGGCTACCAAACGCTTCATCCAATTAATCAATCTACTGTTTCAGATATTTATCAAAGGCTTCCCGAAATTTCTGCTAATGGTACCTATGCTAATTTGCCATGGAATGGAACCTTTAACTTACTGGCTCAAGTGGATAACTATCGTTGGCCTGCGCAAAATATACCCATGCCACAGGGCCCAAGGGCACATATAAATCCTATTCTATCTTTTTCAAACTACAAACCTTGGGGGTATATAACACCTTCCGTGCAAGTTGTAGAGAATAATTACAGCGTAAAATACACCAATAACAATCAAAGTGATGGTTTTAATAGATTGATTCCTAGATACAGTGTTGATAGCGGATTGTTTTTTGATAGAAGCACTTTGTTTATGGGTGATAGCTACACACAAACTTTAGAGCCGCGCTTATATTATTTGTATGTTCCTTATCACGATCAAACGCCAATACCTGTTTACGACTCTGCTTACATGATATTCAATACTGATCAACTCTTTAGAAATAATCGGTTCTCAGGTTTTGACCGCATTGGGGACTCCAATCAAATCGAATATGCGATTACAAGTCGGTTATTATCTGATAAAAAAGGTGGTGAAAAAGCAAGTTTATCGGTTGGGCAAATACAATATTTCGCTAATCGTCGGGTAAGTCTTTGTTACAATTTAGACGAAAACTGTGTTGATAACCCACTGACACTTGGTTATGTATCGCCGTATTCTAAATCTTCCCCAATAGCAACTCGAACTAAATATCATATCAATCCATCATGGGTCTTGATGGGCGATTATGTATGGGACCCTTATACAAGTTCTACTAACAATGGTTACCTTAACCTTCACTATCAACCTGAATATAATAAAATCATAAGTTTGGGTTATACCTATTTGGTAAATGGTGATATTACACGTATTGCCAATACGCCTGTGGTAGACAATGTATTAAATCAGGCAACGTTAGCATACGCTTGGCCCCTGTCCGATAAATGGAGTACATTAGGTGTTTATAGTCATAATATAAGTAAGCGTTATAGTATGATGTCCTTTTTGGGTGTTCAGTATGAAGATTGCTGCTGGGCTCTAAGACTGATGGGCGGACGTACCTTTAAAAACTTATCAGCTACCAACTTAAATCCACAATATAACAATAATGTCTTTCTACAAGTATTACTAAAAGGGCTGGGTTCAGCTGCGAGCAGTGACCCTTCAACGGTAATTAATAGCTATTTGCCAGGTTATGTAGATATATTTAAACGTTAATAAATAGGTTATTTATTTGGAAATTTGATTTAATTTAAGCAAACTTGCTTGTATTTTAATTACAAATGCCATACATTCTACGCCCCAGATATACAATGGGTACGGGATAAAGTTGCTAAGCAGGTTTAAAGAGTGAGGAAATAGCATGTTAATACGAATATTGATTTTACTTTTAATGTCTCCAGTGTTGTTAGGTACATCCATAGCTGGGGAAGCGTTAGACCAAGTAGTCGCAGTAGTTAACAACAACGCCATTACAAAGAGTGAGTTAACAACTCAAACCAACATGATGCGCAATCAAATAAAAACAAAAGATATGCAACTTCCACCTGAGAATGTATTAAAAAAACAAGTATTACAGCATCTAATTGATGTCGATCTACAGCTTCAACTGGCAAAAAACAATAATATTTCAGTCGATGATATTGAGCTGGATGAAGCCATAGGCAAAATTGCAAAAAGCAATAAATTAAGTGTCTCACAGTTAAAAAATGAGTTGGCAAGTCAAGGCCTGAACTGGAAGGATTATAGGGATAATATTCGCAAAGAATTGCTGATAACCCACGTACAACAAAAAGCGATTGGCCAAGATGTAATTATTTCTAATCAACAAGTAGAAGACTATTTAAAAACTGCCCGTAAAAATAACAAACGAAAACAAACTTACCATATACAAAATATAGTTGTTCCACTTTCTGAAGAGCCAACCACTACCGAACTTCAAGGTGCAAAGCAAAAAGCCAATGCTTTATTAAAGAAAATAAAAGCAGGTGAAGATTTCAATGGTTTAGCCATCGCTGAGTCTAGCGGTGAATTTGCTTTAGAGGGAGGTGACCTCGGAGAGCGCCACTTGGCAGAGCTACCAGATGTGTTTGCTAATGAAGTAGTTGCTATGAAGGAAGGTGAAGTTGTCGGGCCTATCAGGACGGGCAATGGATTTCAGCTAATAAAGTTGATTAGTGTATCTGGCGCTCAAACCGCTCACAAAGTAATGAAAACCCATGTGCGACATATTCTTTTAAAACAAGACTCAAGCATGACTGAGGGCGAAGCAAAACGACAAGCTAGTAACATTTATCAGCAGTTAAAATCAGGAAAAGAGTTTACAGTGATGGCTAAACAATATTCTTTAGATGCTGGGAGTGCTGTAAATGGCGGAGATTTGGGGTGGGTGTCTGCTGAAGAGTTGGTCCCGCAGTTTGCAGAAAAAATGAATGCCTTACCTTTGAAGACTGTTAGCAAACCAGTCAAATCACCTTTTGGTTGGCACCTAATTGAAGTGCTAGAGCGTAAAACAGTAGATGACTCAGAGGCATTTGAACGCCAACAAGTTCGACAGTATTTACATCAACGTAAATTCACAGAAGCAGTGCAGAACTGGGTTCAGCATTTAAGAACGGATGCCTATGTCAAAATCATGGATAAGGACATAGCATGATAAGGCCACTGCTCGTTAGCAGTGGAGAGCCCGCAGGGGTAGGCCCTGAGATTTGTCTTCAATTGGCGAGCTTAGATATTCCAGTGGTTGTTGCTGGAGATAAGTCCGTCCTATCTGAACGAGCAGATAAACTAAATAAGTCTATTGAATTTATTGATTACCAACCTGGAATGCCCATAAAAAAAACTAGAAGTGGGCTTTCGGTGTTGAATATTGACTGCAGCAATGATGTTGAGCCCGGAGTGCTTAATGTTAAGAATGCAGACTACGTATTAAGGCTTCTTGAGCGGTCGATAGATCTTTGTCTGGCCCATCAATTTTCAGGGTTGGTTACGGCACCTATTCATAAAGGCGTGATTAACCAAGCCGGCGTTAGTTTTACTGGGCATACGGAATTTTTAGCTCAGCGTTGTAAAGTCGACTCGGTTGTAATGATGTTGGCATGCCAGCAATTTAAAGTTGCATTGGTTACAACTCATTTACCACTCAAAGATGTAGCAAAACAAATTACCAAGCAAAGTATAGAAAGCGTGGTTAGATGCCTGCATGCTTCTTTGAAGTCTGATTTTAATATCACAAATCCAAAGATAGCCGTAGCCGGTTTAAATCCACACGCAGGTGAATCTGGCTACCTAGGTCGTGAAGAGATAGATATTATATCCCCCTCAATTGAAGAGCTTAAGCTTTCTGGTATTGATTTGATTGGTCCTTTACCCGCAGATACAATGTTTACACCAACGTATCTTAAAAGCTGCGATGCATTTGTAGCAATGTATCATGATCAAGGCCTGCCTGTAATTAAGTATGCGGGGTTTGGAAATGCTGTAAATGTCACGTTAGGTTTGCCTATAATTAGAACGTCGGTGGATCATGGCACAGCCCTAGATATAGCCGGTACAGGTGAAGCTGATGCCGGCAGTTTGATAGCAGCAGTAAATCTGGCTCAAGATATGGCAAGAAACAGGGAGTAGTTTTATGACAACCATTAGTCTTATTGCTGCAGTAGATGAACATCGTGGATTGGGAAAAAATAACCAATTACTATGCCACCTAACCGCAGACTTAAAGCATTTCAAGTCCCTTACAGTTGGCAAACCAATTATAATGGGTCGAAAAACATTTGAATCAATTGGCCGCCCATTACCAAAACGACCCAATATTGTAATAAGTAGAACCATATCAGAGATAGAGGGTGTTAAGGTTGTAGATAGTCTGGAAAAAGCAATTTCATTAGTTAGTTTAGACGATGAGGCTATGGTAATAGGGGGAGAGCAAATTTTTAAACAAGCTCTACCATTGTCTAAAAGAATATATTTGACAGTCATTCATCATACCTTTGAAGCGGATGTGTTTTTCCCCAGTATAAACCCAGATGAATGGCAATGTCTGGATTCATTGATGCACAGTAAAGATGAATCAAATGGTTATGATATGACCTTCTGTCGTTATGAAAGATTATTCTAATCAGGGATAATATTCGGTTCTTAGGTTACTGAAAGCACAGAGTAATTGAAAAAAATATAAAGCGATCCTTGATTTGTTCAAAATATGTGCTAATATTTAATTTGTCTGTTGTTCGGACATGTAGCTCTAACCATCAGTTGTAATATTCTGTAATGTATCAGAGCAATTTTTTAACTAATTACTGCATATTCAAGCTCCCTTGAATCAGCAATATTTCGGCATGAATTTTAGATAATTCACGCCCAGATTGCGTCCTCATTGTGATTATATTTTATTGATCGATTTTTTTGAAAAAAGTAATTGACAATGAAATGGAACTGAGTAGAATACGCACCACTGCCGACGATTGGCAAGTTCATTAAAAACTAGAAGACAAACTGTGTGGGCGCTTTGATGTGAATTGGAGTGCGACGAAGTACAGAAGTAAAGAAGTAAGAATGTCAGT
>Ga0233426_10003151_pt1 | contig 13255 bp, 12 predicted proteins | sample SI_118_April2016_6_FD_179875 | JGI IMG/M metagenome (GOLD analysis project Ga0233426, IMG submission 179875) | Seawater microbial communities from Saanich Inlet, British Columbia, Canada - SI_118_April2016_10_MG | ecosystem: Environmental > Aquatic > Marine > Inlet | place: Canada: British... | reverse complement strand
CAAAAACCAAGGCCAAAAAAATAAATAATAATATATTTCTTTTTTTATATTAAATCCCTCATTTTCAATAGTTGATATATCAATATTATTGTTCATGCTCATTATCTTATCAAAATTATAGTACTTAAAAGAATGGAAGCTATACTCAGCACTGAAGAAATATTTCCAACTAGCCCTGCACTTCTAACTTTTTTTAAGTTAGGATTAACAATTATTACATCATTGGGTTGAACATTTTGATAAAGACTAGTTAGTAGACTCGCAGAAGTTAAATCTAAATATGTAGTAATTCTTTTACCTTCTAGTTCTCTAATAACTATGATATCTTTTCGGTTTCCGTCTATGGTTAAATCACCTGCTAAACCTAATGCTTGTAATAAGCTAATATTTTTCTCTGTAAAAGTATAAGTCCCAGGTTTTTTGACTTCACCTAAAATGGTGAATTTTGCATTTAGTAAACGAATAGAAACATTAGGTTTAATTAAATAACCACCATTAATTAATCGATTTTTTATAACACTTTCCAATTCAAATATTGTTTTATCTAGTACTGAAATTTCACCTAATACCGGGAAATTAATAGTTTTTTTTTCAGAAACTAAGTATCCATCTAGTTGAATCATTGCTATATTGTTACCTAACGCACCAGAGCTTGAAACTTTATTAAACGGAAGAGAGGCTGTATTTTCAAGGGAAGTAATATCTATTTTCAAAATATCGTTTTCCTGTAAAATATATTTTGATGAGGATACTTCAGTAATGTCTATTGAATTTATATCTTGGAGGTACAAGATGTTTTTTTTTGAAACACATGACCCTAATATTAAGCTTATAAGAATTAGTAATTTAAATTTGACAAAGTGTTTATACATAATGAAAATATTAATAAATATTTACAAAAATAAATTTTTTAAATCTAACTTTCCTCATAAACTTATTTTAATTTAATGAAAAATAATTTTGATATTATATAGAATAAAAAAATAATTTTTTTTTGGATTTATAAATTCATATTCTAAAGTTTAATAAAGAACCTCTTTTAAATTTTTCGCCAGCTTTTTTTCCTAAGTATAGATCGAATGACATTTGTAATATAATTAAGAAGTTCTAAATATTGCTCTTAGGGCATAAAAGAAAAAATAATATATTGATTTAATAAAATTAATATTCTCTATTTTTCTATAAATATAAAATTGTGTTTTTGCTTTTTTAAATTTATTCCTGGAAATAGAGTTAGGGGAAATTCTATATCTAGATAACACTCTAGGAAGTATATATGCAAAATGGTTTGAATATTTTAAAAGCTTAAGCCAAAATGCATAATCTTGGCCTGTTCTAATATTTGGCATTTCTAGTAAACCTACAAATGATTTTTTTTTTAGCATTACGGTACAACAACCTAAAGTTGCCTTTTTTTTAAGCATATCATTGTATGTAAAAAACCCGTGCTGTTTGGAATCAACCGAAATATTTATTGGAAAACCTTTATAATTAATAATTTCGTATGCAGTAAAGCAAAATGATAGTTTGTTAAGAATCATAAATTGTAGTTGAGTATTTAATTTTGATGGTAACCAGATATCATCACTATCACAAAAAGCTAAAAAATCACCAGAACTATTTGTAATAGATTTATTTCTTGCTTCAGCAGATCCAGAATTTTTTTTTAAAGAAAATAATTTTATTCTTTTATCAAAAGAAATATAGGATTCTATAATGTTTATGGTGTTATCTGAGGAAAAATCATCGGTAATTAACAATTCCCAGTTCTTGTAAGTTTGATTTATAATACTTTCGATAGTTTTAGATATATATAATTCTGAATTATAGGTAGGTGTTATAATTGAAATTAAAGGTGATTTACTTTTTTTCATAAATTAATCTAAATATCTAATAATGAAATAAAACTTTTAAGTTTAGAATTATTAGATCGCAATACACAACCTACCTTGATTTCTAATTTAATATCAGTATCAAAATATTTCATAAATTCTTTTTTGATTATTTCAGTATCTAAATTTTGGAGGTTTTGCTCAATTTTAACTAAAAGATATCCTCTATCTTTTTGAATAACTTGATAATTAAGTTTAATATTATTGTATGTATCAATATTTTTAAAAATATAATAAAAATATAAGCTGGGATATATTCCTTTAAAACCATAAATAGATTTACCTATTCTTCCAGTAACTTCATCTATTATTAAATGTTGTTTACCACATTTACATTTTTTATGCTTTTCATCTAATTTAATATAGTCTCCTAAAGTATACCTTATTACAGGAAATGATTTCATTTGAAGATTTGTTACTACAATTTCATGATTAATTTCTTCAACAATTACACCCTCCATATTGATATGCATATTGCCTTCTGGGCATTCAAATGCTATTATTCCTGTCTCAGCTGCTCCGTATTCACTTATAATTTTAGTTCCAAAGGCTTTTATTACCTCCTCTTGATAGGAATCGTAAATCTTTTCGGAAGTTCCTTTTACCATTTTAATATTTAAAGGCTTAGTTATTTTATTCTTGTTAATTAGTTTAGCAACTTGATAAATCATTGAAGAATAGCCATGAACATAACTAGCTTTTGATAATTTTTTGATGAAATTATTTAATTCATTATTATCGTAACTAAAAACTCGAAATCTATTTTGTAAAAAATCTAAAAATAATGTTTTGATTTTCTTGGAAAAATCAAAATTAAATCCCCAAAAATATCCATTTTTTTGCCAAGGAAATACATTGTAGCAAGAATACCCTCTTTGAATACTAGCTCTGTTAAATGAATCAGCAGATTCATCTTTAAAAAAATGCAAAGATTGCCCGGTGGTTCCTGAAGTAGAGGATTTAAAAGTTTTTCCTTTGATGCTAGTTTGTATAATCGAACTGTTTCTTATTAGATCTTGTTTTTTAACAATGGGGATTTTTTTTATATCCTCAATAGTTTTTATTTGAGAGGGATGAAAATTATTTTCATTGTAATATGAAAAATAATAATCAGAATTCCTGTAAGCATAATTAATAATTTCTTTAAGTTTTTCAAGTTGATAATCTTCAAGTTCTTTTAAGGACCATTTATTACTTTCTTTCAAAAAAAGAAAATGTTTTTGCAGAGAGGGGTTTCTAAGGCGACTACCAATTTTATATAGATATTTATTAAACATTATTTCAATAAACTTAACCATTGATTTCTGACTAAACTCCAATCAAAACTATTAACTTTAATCCTAGCATTTTTTGCAATATTACTCCTATTTTCTCTTATAATGTAATCTATTTTTTTAACCATTTCATATGATTGATTCTTTTCAACCAAAAACCCTTCTTTACCATTATCAATCAAATAAGGTAATCCACCTACATTAGTAGATACAATAGTTAAGCCTAAGGCCATTGCCTCAATGACACTTATAGGTGTGTTATCCACATTAGTAGTATTTATGAAAATATCAAACTCTTCAGATTTTTTGTGCCAATCATCTTTTGATAAGACTCCCGTGATTTCTACATTATCATGTAATTTATATATATCAATAAGCTTTTGAACATCGTATAATGTCCCATCCTTATCAGGGCCAACCATACATAAGACTATCTTAGGATAAATGTTTTTCAGTTCTTTCAAAACTTCAATAGCCATAGTAGGATTATATATTTTAGCAAAAGCTCTTACATATAATAATTTAGGAGTAATTTTTTTTCTTTCTTTAAAAATGTAGTTTGATATTGGAATCACATTTGGAATTAATATCACTTTAAATCCCTTTAGTTTAAATTCATGTTTCAAATAATCTGAGGGAGCAATATTTTGATAAGAATTTTTAAAAATTAAAGAAGAAAGTAGAGGGTTATACTTTAATCGATTTGGTAAATTACCACCATGGAGAATTGGTAAATATTTTAATTTTAAAATACGACATATTTGAGAGGTTAATAATGCATAATAAAAATTACTTGTACTATATGTGTCAATTAATACATATTTAACTTTTTTACTGTAACGAAAAACATCAAAGCACATTGCAAATAAACGAAAAAATTTATTTGATATTGATGATGTATTATATATGTTATATCCCTCATATTTTAATGCACTATTTAAAATATCGTAAGATGTAGAATAATTATTCTTTTTAAAAAGATTATTCCCCACATATAAAATATTTTTATTTTTCATTAGGAAAGAATTTCGCAATAAATATCAATTAAATTTTTAATACTATTATTAACTGAATAATTATTAATAACATTATTATGTAGTTTTAATGCAATTTTATTTTTTATTTCAATATCTGATATTAACGTTATAATTGCATTAGCTAATTTGTTACTATTTTTTGAGGGAACAATCACTTTACTATTATTAATAATGTTGTAACATTCTCCAACATCAGTACACACAACAGGTATTTTTGCTAAACCATATTCTAATAAAGCAATTGGTAAACCTTCAGACTCTGAAGATAAAACTCCAATATCGGATTGTTCTAATATATTTTTAATATCAGTACATAAATTATAAAAGAAAACATGATTTACTAACTTTTGATTTCTAACAAAATCATGAATTATTTTACTATAATTATCATTATAATCTTTACCAACTATATGTAATGTGTAATATGGATCATGTTTTAAAACTAATAAAAAAGCATTTAATAAATTAATATGATCTTTCTCTTTTCTTAGTCCTGCAAGACAGACAATTCTTTTGCCTTCTTGACCAAATAATTTTGTTTCACTTTTATGATTAACAAAAAAAGGAAAATTTCTTACATAACTCGAATCATTTTTTTTTAAAATGTTCTTAGACCATATATCGAGATCCTCATTAACGTTAATTATATAGTCAAAATATTTACAGCAAAATTTAAGAAAAAATAATTTAAAGCCTTTTAAACTTGTATTTGCTCCAGTGTGGTTATGCCACAATATTTTTAACTTAGGTAAAAAAAGTTTTACACAAATTGATATAAAATAAGATGTTGAATGTGCTTGCACAATGGTAATATTGTTATTTACTATGTAATCTCTTAAAATAAAAATTGATTTAAAAGATAAAGTACTTTTTCTATTTAAAAATAAATAACCAACATTAGAATTTAAGTTTTCTTTTAAAGGCCCCTCTTGTCTAGTTGCACATAAATGAGAATTTACTCCTTTATCAAATAAAGCATTTGAAATATTAACAGCTAAAACTTCAGCACCTCCAACTTTTAAGGTATCTACTAGTTGAATAATATTAATATTTTTCATAGAATACTTATTTTAAAGAATTAATTATATTTATTTCGAGATTTTTTACATTTGACTCCATAACTATCTGAGTTTTGTTCTTAATCAAATCATTAATTATAAATCCTAACTTCATGAAAAGAATTAGTGAACCTTTATTATTAATTGGCCAATAAGCATTTATTTTTGTTAAATTAAATCGCTTTGCAACTCTAGTCAAATTTAAAGTTATAATTCTAGCCAAATTTTTTCCTCTGTAATTAGGATGACAAAACCAAAAGTGACTATGGATAAGATCATTATATTGAGATGAAAAGTTGATGAACACAATTTTATTAGTTTTATTGTCTCTAAGTAAATATGAAAAATCGAATTTATTAATTAATGGATTTAAAAAATATTCATTCTCAAGCAATTCCCAGTTATATTTATCTTTGTGTTCTAAAATAATGTTATTAACAAATGTTTTAATTTCACCAATATTATTATTTAAGTAATTCTCATTTATCTGAATTAGATCTAAATTATTTGAATTTAGAAAAGAATTTATTATTTGATTAACCATATAATTCTATTATATTTTTTTTCAAGTTTAGTTTGTAAGATTCTAGTGTAAGATTTTTTGATTTTTCTAAGCCATTTAAAATATATGAATCGGTATCGTATACCCTATTTAAAAAATTCAAAATAACATTGTATAACGATAATTTATTTGGCTCAAACAAAACTCCTGAATTATCTCCAATTATTCGTTCACAATTCCCTCTATTCGCTGATATCACAAAAGTTTTTGTAACCCATGCTTCAGCAATTGTCTTTGGCCAGCCTTCTTTAACTCCTGGCATAATTAGAGCATCAGAGTTAGAATATTTTTCAAGGGTTTTTGTAAAACTCAATGCCCCTTTAAAAAAAACTTTATCTTCTATATTATTTTGTTTTACAAACCTTTTCAACGTAGTTTTATACTCCCCATCACCTACAAAAGTTAAATTCCAATTGAGCTTAGGATTATTTTTTTTAATCAATCCAAAAGCCTCAATGACAAGATCAAAACCCTTATCTATATTTAATCTGCCAACACATAAAAACTGCTTAACTGAGTTATTAGCAATTTTAAGATCTCTAAATTTTTCAATTTCATATTTTGAATATAAAGCAGGAAAAAAAGTTATAAAATTCGATCTATTTACTTTATCATAAACTAAAACTTTTGACTTTTTCATATAATCTAATAATAATAAGCGCTGAATTTTAGAAATAAAATTTTCCTTGGGAAAAGAGTGAAATCCACCAGCATATTTTATGATGGATTTTTTATTAAATATCTTAATAAGAATTGAACTTATAAAAGCGGGATAACTTGGCGATCTAAGATGAATAACATTAGTTGATGATATGATAGGTAAAAGTTGTAAAAAAATTATTGGTAATTGGATAAAACGAAAAAATTTTAAAAAATAATTAAATAAAATATTTAAAAAATCAGTTTTATTGGATGAATTACTAAAAAAAATAGTTTTAAGTTTTATATTATCATATTTAAATTCTTCTATGGAAGTATTTAAAGTTCTTTTTGATGTAGGACCATAAATAATAACATTCTCAAATAATTCACACCACATATTAATTTCTCTTACGTATGGTGTGTAGGCTTGAATTTTGTCACTGGAACTAATGGTGTGATCACAATGAGTAATCACTATCAAATTCTTAAATATATTTTTATTTAATTTTTTGGAATCCATGAATTATAAATTATATCTTTTGTTTGCTCTGCACCTACGTTAAATAATACATCTAAAATTGATAATCCAGGTAAAAAAGAATCACCGACCTGGCTATATTCAATATTGGAGTTAAAGTTTTGAAATTGCACTTTAATATTATTTTTTTCAAACAAACTTATATCAAGATAATTTTTCCCTCCAACACCAGAAATATAAGTATCTGAATTAGAATTTTTACATATTTCTATTAACCTTAGATTTGGATCTTGGTTTTCTGTGAAATCTTTACAAAATTTTATTTCGGTATCAATCTTTAAAATATCTAAGATTTTTTTTAGTAATTGATTATTTAATCTACTTAATTTTAATTCATCATTCAATAAAATTTCTTTAATTTCTTGAAAATAATTATCAAAGTATTTTGTTTTTGAATAATATTGCATTAGTGTTTTGATAATTTTCAATCTGTCTTTTTTATTGTTTATCAACTCAACATCTCTAATTAGAGAACTAGAAGATTTTTTGACTGGTAACGACAACCATAAATCTTTATTATTTCCTTTAATTTTGCATCTATTTTGAAAATAATTTTTTCTGTACTGAACTTGTTCTAGAACAACAAACATATCAGCATGGATGATCTTATTAAAATAACCAAGCCATGGTAAAAAATGAGGTTGATGTATACTAATTTTTTTCATTAATAAATAATTTGCTTTATAATTCTGAATGACTCTGCGAAACTAACACCAATTTGACCGCCCCTAAACTTCGATCTACCTACTATAGCATCAATATAATTATTATCTGAAAAGACACTTTTATATGATTCTAAAGATTTTATTTTAAAATCAATAGTACTGGAAATATTAACGAAACATTGAGGGTGAAACGTATTTGATGTTATTCCTCCAGGTAACATGGTTTCGTACATATACAATGAACAATTATTTTTTCTTGTTGCACTATAAATTATTTTTGATAAAATTTGATGATCTTGGTGTGTATCTCCCTCCCAAGTAATATATATTTGATCTGGACCAAAGTTTTTAATATATTGATCAAAAATTTTTATATATTTTCGACTGTATTTAAAATCGTACGGATCTAAATCAAATATATCTAATTCGGCACCTAAAATTTTTGTAGCTCTTATACATTCACTTCTTCTAATTTCTTTTCTATCCATACAAGAATTTCCATCAGAATCTTCACAAGGGATAATTAAGTTAAGAATTTTGACATCATGGCCTTCAGATATAAATTTTCGAATACTTCCACCCATACCAATTTCTACATCATCAGCATGGGGAGCAATAGCTAAGATTTTAAGTTTATTTTTTGTTTCTTTCATAATAATAATTAGGTGTTAAAAATAGTGATATAATAAATCCATGAATAATACTTGTTGAGGAAGCTGCCACGCTTAAAAGTAAAAATGCTATTAAAAGCAAAGAATAAAAATTATCGTCATACTTAATACGATGAAATTTAACAACTTTGAAAGTTTTGATTATCCAAAACAAAAAAGTTATAAATGCTAACAATCCATATTCAACAAAAATATTTAGATACAAAGAATGAAGTTGAATTTGTTTACCATAAAAAAGATATGTAATAGGAATAGTTTTACCATAAATACCTGAAAAATCGTAACCATTGGCAGGACCAAAACCAAATAATAATGAAAAAAAATCAGCGTCAAGAATATAATTATATGTCATATACCATTGATCAAATCTTCCAGTTGAGGAACCAGAAATTCCTTTTTCATGATTAAACGTTTTGTTATACCATAAATCAATTATTTCATTAATGGAAGTAAAATAATAAACCAAGAATAAAATTATAAATAAAACTAAAAAAAGAGTAAGAGTATTTTTATAGGATTCGTATTTTGAAACAAATAGTATTGTAATTAAAAAAACGAAAATACCTGTCCTTGATGTAGTAAATATGAGGGAAATAATAGATAAAACTAAAAATAAATTTACATATTTTTTATTAAATTCTATCTTATCAGATTTTTTACTTGAAATAAAGTAAGTCATAGGTAATAAAAGCATATTACCTAAAAGACTCGGATCTACTTTAAAATAGGAAGTTGAACTTTCAACAATAAATCTAGTCTCAATAAATTGGAAAAGTGAAAAACACAAAATGACTAAAAACAAACAATAGTAAAAAAGATTAACTTTGTGATATTTCAAATATATTGTAAAAATATAAATTGCCAGAATTAATTCAATATGCTTTATAAATATGTCAATTTTTTTTCCACTCACAATACCAATAAAAACATAAATGGAAATAAAAATTATAGCCATGATAGATGATTTATTTTTCACTTTTAGTTTTCTCGGGTTAATAACAAGGTAAAGAAAAATATTAGCAATTAATAAATAACTTGGGAAACCATAAGCTACAGAAAAGTCCCTATAAATTGAAATTAAAGGGATAATAATAAAAATAAAATTTGTAAAAGTATGAGGTTTTCTAAGAACTAGACAATAAATAAATGTAACAGAAGTAAATAAAAGTGTGAAATTCCCAATTAAACTAATATTTTTAGTGTAACTTAAAAAACCAAATAGCACAAAAATTGAAACTATTATTTTGCTAATTTTATTATTAAAACTATAACTCATTTAAATATGAATACATTTTATTTTGAAATATTTCATTCGAAAATTGTTTTGAATATGCATACTGAGTTTTTTGAATCTCCTTAAGTTCTTCATCTGTAGAGTAAATCAGTCTATCAAATTTTTTAAATAAATCAGTATCGTTAAATTTTAGAATTGAACTAAACACTATTTCTCGTTGACCTCCAGAATCATGAACAAATGGTATAGCTCCTTTTAAAATTGCCTCAATAGTAGTAATTCCAAAATGCTCATCAACAGCAGGAAAAAAGTAAACTTTTGTTTTTGATAGAATTTCTTCAACTAAATTTGTAGTAGGATTAATTTCAAAAGAAATATTTTTTAAAGACCTAGATATAATCAAAGCTCTAAGTTTATTAAAATATTCTTGTTGGTTTTGAGAAACTCCACCCATTATTACAAATTTTAATTTTGGATATTTTGAAGCTAATTCAATCAATAAATTTGGTCTTTTATAATCAACAATTCTGCTAAAAAAAGTGATAAGGTTTCTATCTCTTTCATTATGATTAATCAAACTATAATTATATTGATTTGCTGGATAAATTACTTCAAGATTTATATTGTATTCATTGTAAAATATATCTCTAGTAAATTTAGAATTAATTACATAGTTTAATTTTTCTTGATGTTGTATAGTTGAAAAACTTTTTCTAGATAATATTTTAATAATTTTTCTAATAAATTTAAATCTATTGGGTTTATAATCCAATGAATTTAAAAGTGGGGGACCAGATAAATAAATTAAATGATTTGTTTGACATTCATCAACTATGTAAGAAGTAAATGAATAAATAAATTCAAAATTTAATTTTGATATATCAATATAATTGAAAGGCCATAATAAATATCTAAATGAAAAAGGTAATTTTTTTATAAGTTTAGAACTAAATTTAAAATTTATTTTTTGAAATTTTACCTCTAAATTATTTTCACGTAGTAAATCTCTATTAGGTTCTCTATCCCAAATTAAATATGGAATGTGTCCTTCATTATTTAATTTTCTAATTAATGAAATAACACAAGTTTGAACACCTCCATATTCGAGTAGTTCATATATTATACCAATTTTAGATTTCATAGGCTAAACTAGATTTAATGAAAAATTTTCTTTTATTAATTTAATGAAAACTTTAATTTGTTTTTTCAATTTAAATTCTTTGTTTACATAATTATTTCCATTAAAAATTAAAGATTCTACAGTTTTATTATCAAAATAAATCTCTGAAATCTTATCTGCTAAATCTTTGTGATTATTTTTTGATTTAACATCAAAATAAATACCTGTTTGATTGTCTTTAATCATTTCTAAACAACCTCCAGAATTTGAACATATAACTAAAGTATTAACAATTAAAGATTCTAAAATTGTTCTTGGAAACGGTTCCCTATCTGATGTCATACAAAAAACATCAAACTCTGATAATATTTCAATTGAATCCTTTCTATACCCCCAAAAAGTTATATAATCTGTTAGGCCTGCATTTTTTATTGACTTTTTTAAATCTTTTTCATATTGCAACTCTACCTTAGACGAAGAAGCACCAACCAGATGAAAATGTATGTTTTTTATTTCAGGACTTAAATATTTAAATGATTTAATAAAAAGATCAGGCTGTTTGTATGATGTAATCCTTCCCATGAATCCAACATTAAACTTATTTATATCTAGATTTTTTTTTAAATGTTGGTTTACTCTTTTAGAAATTTCATTAACATCAATAGTGTCATAACAAACACGAACATTGCCATGAAGATTCCCTATATAATTTTTAACATCTTTTGAAACAGCAAAAATTAATTTAGCTCTATTTAATTGAACTAGATTATTTTTTTTTTTCTTTGAAAAGTATTCTCTGACATAAATTGCTAGCGGAATATTGGAAATTTCAGCTGCTAAAGAGACTCTTACACTTGCAGCAAAAGTATTACATAATAATAAATCAAATTTATTCTTTTTAAGAAATAAACTGAAGTATAATGAGGATAAATGATATAAGCCAGGATACTTTCTCCTTTTTGTTGAAATATTTAAATAGTGAACTTTAAAACCTTGTTTTTCAAAGAAATTTGTTAACTTTCCTCTTCCAGGAGTAAATATCTCAAAAGTAAAAGAATCACTACAATCTTTAATCATATCAAGTATTGCTAGTTCTGCGCCACTAATAATGTTATTTGTTGAATTAACTATTAAAATTTTCATTTATAATTATTTATAACTGTTTCTAAAGAAGATCTTTTAAAAACTTCTAGTTTTCCCCCTCTGGTAACATTAACAATTTCTATTCCTTTATCTTCAGCAATTTTTTTAGCTAATATGAAAGCTTTTTCAGTAAAAGACTCATAATATGGTCTTTTAGTAATACCATGATTATTTATTCCATCAAAATAATCAATAATTTTACTATCATAGCTAATTTTATCATTTATAATTTTTACAGAAGAGGTATGATCTACTCCCAACAAATATATTTTCTTAAAACCTAAGTAAAATGCTATTTGAAGTACTGAAATAGTAATTGATCTCCCCTCATGAATATGATTAGAGATATCTGAACTAAACTGAGGGTATTCATTACGAATTATTGTATCCAAATAGAAAAAAAAATTAGTGGGATCTTTTTTTATGATTTTAGAGTAATCTTTCCAACTATTTAGAGCATAAAAATTATTTTTCACCCCTAGTTTAGTGGTTGATAATTTCTGACTTATTTCATTTATCAGAAGAGAATCTTGAATACAATAAAAGGTAGGTCTCCATTCACATGAATCAAATAGATTAAAAATCCTGTTAGTTGCAAATGAATATTCATCTTTAATTAAATTTAAATCATTCACATTAAGGCTAGGACCATTGCCTATAATAAAACAACTTTCATTCTCATAAGAATTTTTCAGTTTTTTTAATCTTTTAGATAATATTAATCTTAGAATGTAATATTTATAGAGATAAGAAGTTTTTTTTAATAAATGATTAAAACCAAATATGATTAAAAAACATGATACAAAACCGATTGATAGTGAGATAATAACTCCACAAAAAAGATTAACCCAATTATTAAAGTTGAAGAAATATTTCAATAAAAAACTAAATAAAAATATAATTAAAACACAAATTAAACACTTAAAAATTGGTAAATAAAAAAAACTCAAACGTAGATTAATTTTTTGAGATAGATATGGGATAGTGAAAAATAAATTTCTAAAGATTGTTATAAATGAGCTAATCCCAGCAATAAAAAATAAACCATATTCAGTTTCTATAACATCAAAATTTAATAAAATATAGACAAGTAATGTAGATATTGAACCTGAAATAAGAATTAAAATTGCATTATATCTAACCTTATTTAAAACAGTAAACAAACCAAAAATAGAATTAATGCTAACGCTAAAAATTAAACTTAATAGGGTTAATACAGATAAGTAATATATATCTGTAAAATTGTTGGAATTTAACCAAAGTTTGTAAAATTCTTCCCCAAATGAAATAAAAACACCCAAACAAGGAACAATAATTAGTGATATTTTTTTAAAACTTTTCAATAATTCAAATTTTAAACCATTATTATCTTTTTGTGAAAATAATTTATTAAGATTTGGCATGAAGTTTCCAGAAATT
>Ga0233426_10003142_pt1 | contig 13273 bp, 9 predicted proteins | sample SI_118_April2016_6_FD_179875 | JGI IMG/M metagenome (GOLD analysis project Ga0233426, IMG submission 179875) | Seawater microbial communities from Saanich Inlet, British Columbia, Canada - SI_118_April2016_10_MG | ecosystem: Environmental > Aquatic > Marine > Inlet | place: Canada: British... | reverse complement strand
ACTAAATAGACTGTATCTTCGGTTCTTACTTCAACAGCTTCTATGTATTCATTTTGTGCATTTCTAAACGCAATTATATCCTTATCTGAATATCCATCAGGAAATTTCTCTACTAATAGGTTTAAAATGTCTTCATTCAACTTTTGGGAATCTACAATTTTACGTATCATTTTTTTAGTGTTACATGCCTAACAAATAGGCAAAGATTAATGGAGCAACAATCGTAGCATCACTCTCTATTATAAATTTTGGTGTGTTAATATCTAGTTTCCCCCAAGTAATTTTTTCATTAGGAACCGCTCCAGAATATGAACCATAACTTGTAGTAGAATCACTTATTTGGCAGAAATAGCTCCAAAAAGGTGTGTCTTTACGTTCCATATCTTGATATAACATTGGTACGACACATATTGGAAAATCCCCAGCTATTCCACCTCCTATTTGAAAGAATCCTATACCACTTTCAGAATTACCTGTGTACCAATTTGCAAGAAAGGTCATATACTCAATTCCAGATTTCATAGTACTTGCTTTAAGTTCTCCTTTAAGAACATAACTTGCAAAAATATTTCCCATAGTACTATCTTCCCAACCTGGGCAAATTATAGGTAGATTCTTTTCTGCTGCTGCATACATCCATGAATCTTTTAAATCTATTTCGTAGTATTCTTCTAAGACGCCAGACAATAATAGTTCATACATATACTCATGCGGTAAATAGCGTTCTCCTTTATTTTCTGCTTCTTTCCATATTTTATAAATATGCTGTTGTAATCTTCTAAATGCTTCTTCTTCTGGAATGCAAGTATCTGTAACACGGTTGAGACCTTGTTCTAATAAACCCCATTCTTGCTCTGGAGTTAAATCACGATAATTAGGAATACGTTTATAATGAGAATGTGCAACTAAGTTCATGATATCCTCTTCTAAATTTGCTCCTGTACAAGAAATGATTTGTACTTTATCTTGTCGTATCATTTCAGCAAAAATCTTTCCTATTTCTGCGGTACTCATTGCTCCTGCCAAAGACACTAACATCTTTGAGCCTTTATTTAATTGCTCCTCATAAGATTTAGCTGCATCAACAACAGTAGCTGCATTAAAATGTAGAAAGTATTCTTCTATAAAGTTGGTAATTGCGCCTTTAGTATTCGTCATCATCATTAAATTTTATATAGTTACGTAATCGATTAGGCTCTTCGTAAGTGTCTTCATAAGTATCTTCAGATTCATTATTTTGAAATTTATAGCTCAACATTTTATAGTATAATTTGGCAGCTAAAAAATCTGAAGATTTGTCAACTTCATTTGGACACAACTCAACGATATCAAATCCAACAACATTCTTTTCTTTAAAAACTTGTTTCAAGAAATCTAATGTTTCATACCAAAGCAAGCCACCAGGTTCAGGCGTTCCAGTACTTGGCATTATTGAAGGGTCAAAAGCATCTAAATCAAATGTTATAAATACATTATCTGTCATCTGATCAATAGCTGAATCCATCCAAGAATCATCCATTGCCATTTCGTGAGCAAAATAGGTTTTGTCTAAATTCATAATAGATTTCTCTTTTATGTCCATAGAACGAATACCTACTTGAATTAAATTGGTGTTCTGACTGGCTTCGTAAACTGCACAAGCATGATTACAAGAACTACCATCATAACTTTTTCGTAAATCGGCATGTGCATCTATGTGCAATACTGTTAAGCTTGGAAACATTTCATTAAATGCTCTAATTGTTCCAATAGATATAGAATGTTCACCGCCAAAAACAGTTACAAATTTGTTCTTTTTTATATAGCTTTTAGTTTCCTGATGTACAGCATCAGCCATAGCTTCTGGTGTAGCATTTACTGTTATGGGTTCAGTTAAATAAACACCTTGTTTATAAACTTCTGAATCGGTTTCAATGTCATAAAGTTCCATGTTTTCAGAAGCATTTAAAAAGGCATTTGGTCCTTTATCTGCTCCTTTTTGCCATGTACTCGTTCCATCATAAGGGACAGGGATTAATACAATTTTTGCGTGTACTAATTTCGCGAATTCTTCTGATATTCCAGCGTAAGTTTTAGTTTCCATTTTATTTATCTGCTAATAGTATTTCTGTATCTGTATTTTGAATTATGTCTGTTTCAGGCTTTTTATCATAGCCTAAAATTTCAAGTAACTCCTCACTTTTTTGTTGTTCTCTAAATAACTGTGTTGAGATATTTCCATAGGCATCTTTATCTATTAATATATGCTTAGGAGCAGGAATCAAACAATGTTGTAAACCTCCATAACCCCCAATAGTTTCTTGATAAGCTCCAGTATTAAAAAATCCGATATATAATGGTTTATCTTTATTATATTTTGGTAAATAGATAGCGTTCATGTGTTGCTCACTATTATAATAATCGTCGCTATCACAAGTTAATCCTCCAAGTAAAACACGTTCATAAGAATCATTCCAACGATTTATTGGTAACATAATAAAACGTTTATTTATAGCCCAAGTATCTGGAAGTGTAGTTATAAATGAAGAGTTTATCATATTCCATTTTTCCCTATCGTTTTGTTGCTTTTGATACAACACTTCATAAATTGCTCCACCACTCTCTCCAACTGTAAAACTTCCAAACTCTGTGAAAATATTAGGCACATCTACACCTTCTTCTTCACAGGTAAGCTTAATTTGATTAATGATTTCATCTATGATGTATTCATAATCAAAATCAAATGCTAATGAATTTTTAATAGGGAATCCTCCTCCAATATTCAAACTGTTTAGAGTTGGACATATCTTTTTTAAACTTGTATAAACTTTTAGACATTTTAAAAGTTCATTCCAATAGTAAGCATTATCTCTGATACCTGTGTTAATAAAGAAATGAAGCATTTTAAGTTCTACTTTAGGATTGCCTTTAATTTGTTTGTTGTAAAAAGGCAAAATGTTTTTGTAACCTATTCCTAATCGAGAAGTATAAAATTCAAATTTTGGGTCTTCTTCCGAGGCTATACGAATACCTATATTATAGTTTCCATATATTTCATTTGAGAGTAAATCTATTTCTTCGTAGTTGTCAATAATTGGAATGCAATTTTGATGTCCATTATTGATTAACCTCGCAATATTTGTGATGTATTGAGCACGTTTGAAACCATTACTGATAACAAATGTATCGTCATTTATTTTTCCTTCTTCTTTTAAAGTTTCAATAATATCTATATCAAAAGCCGAAGAGGTTTCAATATGTATATCATTCTTCAAAGCCTCATTTAATACATGCTTAAAGTGTGAACTTTTTGTACAATAGCAATAATTATAGTTCCCATTATAACTATGCTTCTTAATGGCGTTCTCAAACCATACCTTTGATTTATTTATATTATCGGAAATTTTAGGTAAGTATGTGAATTTTAAAGGTGCCCCATAAGTTTCAACCAATTTATTTAGGTCTATATCATGAAAGCGTAAGTAGTCTTTGTCAAGAAGAAATTCTTCTTGAGGAAAATCAAAAGTTTGATTGATTAAATCAATATATTTTGTATTCATTATAAATGTGATAAAAAGTCATTAAAATCCGAAAGCAGGTATGCTTTCTTAAAAAGAATTAATAACTTAAAATCAAATCATAATTTGATATTGCATTTTGAGGACAAAACACAATTTATACCGTGTAGATATGTTTTTCACTACGGAAGTTAGCTTTAAATTTCGGTGACTTACTCCGTAAGCTTCTTTTGAATATGACTTCCTAATTTCCAAAAGACCGAACTTATAAACATGTTTCAATTTGTTCAGCTAAAAGCTCCTATGATTAAAGCTTTAATGTAACAAATTAAATACAAAAGATTGAATAAATAAAATAGTTTATCTTTTTTTATTAAATTTTAAAAACCAGCTTAAAAATATAATTACAATGAAAAATTTTACGATTTATATGCTAAACGTTTCAACAATTAAGAAACCAAGGAATCATCAATCCACTTCCTTCACAATTAAAGGAAATTTACACTCGTTAATTTAGTGTTATTGTTGAAGCAGAATAGGATGTCGTCCAAGGCGAATAGATCGCCTAAAGAAGAAGTTGTGCTGCAACTTTGAATAATAGGGGGAGCAAATGCATAAGAGCCACACGAAAGTGTGGCTCTTTTTTATTGGTTGTGTGTTTGCTATTGTGATTTTGTCCATCACTTATTTTTTTTAGTTAATATGTTGTGATATCTAAAATATTATTTATCTTTGCACACGCAAAACAGAAATGGGTTGCATTCTATATGAAACTCCTCCTTAGCTCAGTTGGTTAGAGCATCTGACTGTTAATCAGAGGGTCCTTGGTTCGAGCCCAAGAGGAGGAGCAAAAGCATAAGAGTTGCACGAAAGTGCAGCTCTTTCTTGTTTTAAAGAATACAGTAAACTGTCTAAGAATGTATTGCATCTTTTCAGGTTGATGGTAACGATTGTTGAAAAAGAGAGTTTCCGTTAAAAAGGAGCTTGTCGTTTGAGACATAATTTTCTATTCCAACTGTTCGCTGGAGAGAAGAGTAATTCTAATCCTTATATTTGCGAACTAATTAAGTCATTGTTCATGCAAGATAAAATTTCGATTACAGGGTTGTCCTCGGTTTCTAGTTTGGGAGCAAACCCAAAAGATATATGGAGTAATTACCTTAAAGATGAGAGTTTTTTAAGGGTTAAACAATTCGATAAGTTTACAGCTTTTGTAGGTGAGGTTCCAAGACAGATAAAAGAGGAATTAAAAGAGTTGAAAAGTTCTAATTCCAAATACAAAAATTTAGACACTTCTGTTTTATTTGCTATTTACACGTCCAGAAAGGCCTTGAGTCAGGTCAATTGGAGTTCTGATTTTGGTGTAAATATTGGTTCTTCTAGAGGTGCGACGGAATTATTTGAAAATTATTACGATGCTTTTAAAGCAAATGAATTTGGTAAAACCGCCACCTTAACGTCTCCAACAACAACTTTAGGGAATATTGCCTCTTGGGTTGCACAGGATTTACAAACATCGGGACCTGATATAAGTCATTCTATAACATGTTCTACAGCTTTACACGCTGTTTTAAATGGAATCGCTTGGATTCAATCAGGCATGTGTAAGACGTTTCTCGTAGGAGGTAGTGAGGCAGCAAATACAGCGTTTACTCTTGCACAAATGCGTGCTTTAAAAATTTATGCACCCCTTTCAGATAACGATAAATTTCCTTGTAGAGCTTTAGATTTTAAGAAACAGGTAAATACCATGGTTTTAGGAGAAGGTGCCGTTGCCATGTGTTTGGAAAAAGGAGTTTCTGAAAAATCATTAGCCGTAATTCAAGGAGTAGGCTTTGCTTCGGAAGAATTAAAACATAATATTTCTATTTCGGCAAATGCAGCATGTTTTCAGAAGTCAATGAAAATGGCTTTGAAGAACGCTGGATTGGAAACTGTAGATGCCATTGTAATGCATGCTCCAGGAACCATAAAAGGAGATAGCTCGGAATACAATGCGATTCAAAAAGTCTTTGGGGGTCAGTTACCTTCTTTGACTACAAATAAATGGAAAATTGGACATACACTAGGCTCATCTGGTGTTTTGAGTATGGAGTTGGCGGTACTTATGTTACAACATCAAAAATTTATTTCCGTTCCTTTTAGTGCTGTTTCTAAAGCGCCAGAGAAGTTGGAAACCATACTTGTGAATTCCGTAGGTTTTGGTGGAAATGCAGTGAGTATTTTGTTGAGTTCTAAATAAGAATTTTAAACGTAATTATGACCGAAGTCATAATTATGACAATTTTATTACGTATTTTTGGACCTCTAAATTAAGAATAATTATGAGTGAAGTAAGACATAATTGGACGAAAGAAGAAATTCTTGACATATATAATAAACCTTTAATGGAGTTGTTGTATGACGCAGCTCAAATTCATAGATTGCATCATGATCCAAATGCAGTTCAGGTTTCAACATTATTATCCATTAAAACAGGAGGGTGTTCAGAGGATTGTGGGTATTGTCCTCAGGCAGCTAGATATCATACCGATATTGATGGGAATGACTTAATGCCTGTGCAACAAGTAAAAGCGCAAGCTTTACGTGCAAAAGCAGGAGGTTCTTCTAGAGTTTGTATGGGTGCATCTTGGAGAAATGTAAAAGACGGACCTGAATTTGATGAGGTCTTGGAAATGGTGCGTACCATTAATAAATTGGATATGGAAGTTTGCTGTACTTTAGGTATGGTAACAGAAAATCAGGCGAAGCGTTTGGCAGAGGCTGGGTTGTATGCATACAATCACAACTTAGATTCTTCAGAAGAATATTACAAAGAGGTCATCTCTACAAGAGGGTATCAAGATAGATTAGATACCATTGATAATGTGCGTAAAACAAACGTGACTGTTTGTTCAGGTGGTATTATCGGTATGGGAGAATCTATTGAAGACAGAGCAGGAATGTTGGTTGCTTTATCTACATTAAATCCGCAGCCAGAATCTACTCCGATCAATGCATTGGTGGCGGTTGAAGGAACTCCTTTAGAAGAGCAAAAGCCGGTTGAAATTTGGGAAATGATCAGAATGGTGGCAACGACTAGAATTGTGATGCCAGAAACACAAGTGCGATTGTCAGCAGGGAGAACTCAAATGAGCCAAGAAGGACAAGCAATGTGTTTCTTTGCAGGTGCGAATTCTATTTTTGCCGGAGATAAATTATTGACAACACCAAATCCAGATGTGGATGAGGATATGAAGTTGTTTGCAAAACTTGGATTGAATCCAATGAAACCTTTTACTAAAAAGGTGCAGCCTAAATCTGTAGAAGCAGCGGATTCTAAAATACTGGCAAAAGGAGAGAACCCAAAATGGACACGACCAGAACATAAAATTGATCGTAATGAAGAGGCAAAAGCAAAAGCAAAAGAAATTAGAGCAGAGCTAAAGGAATAATGGTTTTAACGTTTTAATGGAAACCCTGTACGCTAAAAAGTATAGGGTTTTTTGTTTTAAGTCTGTTTTTTTTGAAACGGTGTATTATTCAAACGCTAGTATTAGCCTCCTATCATATTGATATAAAAAAAAGACCTCTTGATCCCAAGAGGTCTTTTCGTTTGTAAATACTAAATTTTAATGAAATAATTTGATAACATCATTTGCATTGGCAAATAATAACAAGGCCATTAAAACAACAAATCCGGTGATTTGAGCATATTCTAAAAATTTGTCAGAAGGTTTTCTTCCTGTAATCATTTCATACAGTGTAAATACCACATGACCTCCATCCAAAGCGGGAATTGGCAGTAGGTTCATGAAGCCTAACATGATTGATAAAAAGGCTGTGATTCCCCAGAATGATTGCCAACTCCAAGTTGAAGGAAAGATACTTCCGATAGAAATAAATCCTCCTAATCCTTTATAAGCGCCTGTTTCCGGGTTGAAAACTTTTTTCAGTTGTTTGATGTAATCTGTAAGTGTTTTTACTCCTTTGGCAGTTCCAGCAGGTATCGCCTCAGCCAATGTGTATTCTTTGGTTTCTAATGTGTAGTAGCCAAGCTTCTCCATGTCCGCGGGAGGTAAAGAGCCTAAGCTTACTCCAATTTTTCCGTTTTCATCTAATTTGACAGATATTGTTGTGTTGCCTTTTTCTCTTTTTACATCTAACGTGATGTCTTGGTTTTTGTTTCTTTTTAAGATTGTACTTGCCTCGTCAAAATACTTAATTGGGCTACCGTTGATGGCTAGAATCAAATCCTTTGGTTTTAAACCGCTTTCTTTATTTATAGAGGTCTCCGCAATTCCTCCTATGACAAAAGGAATTCTTGGGGAGATAAAAGGACGAGTTCCTTTTCCCTTTTCAATTAATTTTGAAATAAAGTCCACAGGAATTTGTTTTTCGACAGTTTGCCCATTTCGCTCAATAACAAAAGAGGTACCATTGATAAATTCACTTGGTAGACTAGAAAAAGCTTTTATTTTATTCCCATCAACTGTTAGGATATTATCTCCAGTCATTAATCCTAATTCTGTACCTAAAGAATCAGTTACCCAAATACCGTCTTTCACATTGTCATTCGGTAAATAGCTTTCGCCCCAGGTAAAAAGAATAAGAATGTAGATTGCGAAACCTAGAGCGAAATTTACAATAACTCCTCCAAGCATGATGATCAAGCGTTGCCAAGCTGGTTTGGATCTGAACTCCCAAGGTTTAGGAGGCAAGGCCATTTGTTCAGTGTCCATACTTTCGTCAATCATTCCTGAGATTTTTACATACCCTCCCAATGGAATCCATCCAATACCGTAAACAGTATCTCCAATTTTTTTCTTAAATATTGAGAATTTATAATCGAAAAATAAGTAGAATTTTTCAACCCTTGTTTTGAATATTTTAGCAGGGATAAAGTGCCCTAGTTCATGCAGTACAATTAACAATGATAAACTTAATAGGAATTGTGATGCTTTGATGAAAATCTCCATAGTTTTTTAAATAAAAAATCGACAGCAAATGTACAATTTTTAACAATCGCTTTAAATCGATTCCAGTAAAGATTTATAGAAGATGCGTTAAATAATGTTAAAGCTTCAATTTTTTATATATTCTTTTACAAGTTTCAAGCGATAATCGTAATTTTGGAATTCATTATGGATGTAAAATATTTTAAAAAATCAATCCCAACATTGACGGTAATGTTGGTTCTTAGTATTGTCGGTGTTTATGTTTTTTACCAGCTGCTAATACCTGAAAAGAAATTGCCCGTCTATAGTCCGATTGATGTCAATCCAAGGCTAGTGGATTCGGATTTTCAGCACATTAAAAAAAACCACAAGATTGCTGGTTTTTCATTGCTCAATCAAAATTCGGATACAGTCACTCAAAAGACGTTTGAAAATAAAATTTATGTAGCCGATTTTTTCTTTACTCGTTGTGGTACTATTTGTCCTATTATGACTACAAATATGGTGAAGATTCAAAAAGCTTTTATGGAAGATACCGAGGTTTTGTTATTGTCTCATTCTGTAACACCTATCATGGATAGTGTCTCAGTTTTGAAAGAATATAGTATCAATATGGGAGTTGTAGATTCTAAATGGCATATGGTAACCGGAGCAAAAAAAGACATTTATAATTTGGCACGCAAAAGTTATTTCGCTGTTTTAGATGAAGGTGATGGTGGTGTTCAGGATTTTATCCACACTGAGCAATTTATTTTAATAGATAAAAAGAAAAGAATCCGTGGGTATTATGATGGTACGGATCCAAAAGATATAGAGAGAATCATTGAGGATATTCTTCTTTTGAAGCAAGAATAATTTATCGTTTTATATACAGGAGAAAAACAAAGAGATACTTTACTTTAGAATGGTTCTAATTTAATATATTTGTATCCTACACAAAATCATTGTTTTCTAAAATATTTAACATATTGATACATACCGTTGCAGATTTACATAGAGGCGAAAAAGGAATTATAGAGGAATTGTCTTTTGATGAAATTCCGCTAGCATTAATGGAAATGGGATGTATTCCAGGAAAGGAGCTAACGTTAATCCAGTTTTCTCCATTAAAAGACCCTTTGTATATTCATGTTAATGGAAGTCATTTTGCTATTCGAAGGGAAACAGCTGAGCGTATAATATTGGTAAAACGTTTGTGTGATGAGCTCTAAGAAACTAAATGTGGTTCTGGTAGGGAACCCAAATACGGGTAAAACTTCAATTTTTAATCAATTAACGGGCCTTACTCAAAAGGTTGGGAATTATCCTGGAATTACCGTTGACAAAAAACAAGGTAGCTGTAAGCTGTCAGATGGAACAGACGTAATAATTACCGATTTGCCCGGTACCTATAGCATCAATCCAACATCTCTTGATGAAAGTATTGTTTTAGAAACGTTATTGAATAATGAAAGTAAGGATTATCCAGATTTGGTCGTAGTTGTTGCGGAAGTGGAAAATATTAAAAGGAATTTATTACTTTTTACCCAGGTAAAAGACCTGAAAATCCCGGCTATTTTGGTAGTTAATATGGCGGATCAAATGGAACGAAAAGGGATTTCTTTGGATATTCCAACTCTTGAACAAACTCTAAGAACTAAAATCGTTTTAACAAGTGCACGAAGGAAAGAAGGAATAGATGAGATAAAAAATGCGATTATCAATTATAAAAAATACGACACAAGCTCTCTATTTAAAATTTCTGAAAAAATTAATCAAGCATATTTTGATGAGATTCAGGCGAGTTTACGTGGGTTTTCTTTGTATAAATCTTGGTTATTAATTACGCAAGAAAAGCATGTGTCATTTATTTCGGAAGCATCAAAGCGTATTATTGATAAGTTTAAAATTGACCAAGAAAAATTAAAGAAATACCAACACAAAGAAACAATTTACCGCTACAAATACATCAATGATGTTTTGAAAAAAACATACAGTATCGATAGATCAAAAGGAAATGATTTACGTAGTAGGTTGGATAAAGTTCTAACCCATAGAGTTTTTGGCTATGCTATTTTTGTGAGCATTCTGTTATTGATGTTCCAATCTGTTTTTGACTGGGCATCACTTCCTATGGATTATATTGATTTGTTTTTTTCGAACTTGAGTGTTTGGACAAAAGAGATGCTACCAAATGGTGTATTGTTTGATTTGATATCTGAGGGAATTATTCCAGGCGTTGGTGGGATCATCATATTTATTCCTCAAATTGCAATATTATTTATGTTCGTTGCTGTGTTGGAAGAAACAGGCTATATGAGTCGTGTTGTTTTTTTGATGGACAAAATTATGCGACGTTTTGGAATGAGTGGGAAAAGTGTCATTCCGTTAATTTCAGGGACTGCTTGTGCGATTCCTGCTATTATGGCAACAAGGAATATTGGAGGTTGGAAAGATAGGTTGATTACTATTTTAGTCACTCCTTTTACTACCTGCTCTGCACGTTTACCTGTCTATGCTATTATAATTGCATTGATTATACCTGAAGGTAGGGTTTTGGGTGTTTTTAGTTTACAGGGTTTGGTTTTAATGGCATTGTATGTGTTGGGTTTTGCTTCAGCAATTATTTCGGCCTTTATATTAAATAGTATTCTAAAAGTAGATAGTAAGAATTTCTTTATTGTTGAAATGCCTAATTATAAATTGCCTTCTGTAAAGAATATCCTTCTTGATGTTTTGGAAAAAACAAAGGCTTTTGTTCTGGGGGCAGGTAAGATTATTTTGGCCATTTCTATTGTTTTATGGTTTTTAGCATCAAATGGGTCAAGTGATTTTAAGAATGCTGAATCGATCGTCGCTGAAAACCCTGTCAATAAGAAGTACAGCCAAGAAGAATTGGAAAATGCAATCGCGTCTTATAAATTGGAGAGTTCTTATATTGGAATGATGGGTAAGATTATTGAACCCGCGATTTCGCCTTTAGGGTATGATTGGAAAATAGGGATTGCTTTAATTAGTTCCTTTGCAGCTAGGGAGGTTTTTGTAGGTACATTATCTACGATATACAGCGTGGGTTCCGAAGACGAAGGGACAATTAAACAAAGGATGGCTGCTGAAATTAATCCAGCTACAGGAGAAAAAAGATTCAACCTTCCTGCGGGAATGTCTCTGTTGGTTTTTTATGCTTTTGCCTTGCAGTGTATGGGAACCTTAGCCATTGTAAAGCGGGAAACCAAATCTTGGAAGTGGCCTATGTTACAGTTGTTTGGTATGGGTCTTTTGGCTTATGTTTCTGCTTTAATAACGTTTGCGATTTTAAAATAAAAAAAATGCAACAAGTCATCGTATATGTACTATTAGTTTTGGCGATTCTTTTTCTCCTTAGAAAGTATGTGTTTAAAGGAAAGCGAAAAGGAGATTGTGATACGGATTGTGACTGTCACTAGAAAATTAGCAACGCAATCTAAGAGTATAGTTTTATAAAATAAAAACCCCGGACTAACAGCTGTTAGTTTGGGGTTTTCTATTCTTTGTGTGAAGAATTTACTAGAATTTTAGTGTCATTCCAGCCATAAAGTTTCTAGTAGCTTGTGGGTAGTAATACGTTCCCCAATCAGCATCATAATAACCATTAGAAATATACTCTACATTAAAAACGTTATTTACTAATGCGTTAAAACTGATACTTTCTAGTATGGAGTTGGTTTTAATTACGTATATAAAATTCAAATCATTGATAAAATAATCTTCTAATTTTTTATCAGATTCTTCAAGGTTTGTTAAGAATTGATCTCCGACGTATTTTGAAAGTATAATAGCCTCAAAGTTTTTGAAAGGTCTTATAGCAATGGCATTGGCCGCAACTATTTCCGGAGAAAAAGAAATATTAGTTTCTCCTAAGTTTGTGACTTCACTTCCGTTTTCTTGTTTGAAATCGATGTTTTTATTTTTACTAAATGTAAAATTCGGACGAATACTTAAGTAGTCGGTAATTGTAAAGTCTGCCTCAAATTCTAGACCTAAACGGTAACTTTTTCCGCTGTTTGTTCTTCTAAACGCTCCATCTTGATCAATTTCACCGGTAAGTACCAATTGATCTATATATTTCATGTAGTACACATTACTACTAATCTTAACACTATTTGAGGTATGTCTCCATCCTAATTCAAAATCATTTAGAGCCTCTGGTCTTGGGAAATCAGCTACTGATTCAATCTTCTCAAAATCACCTCTTCCCGGCTCTTTGTGGGCTTTGGCATAAGAAAAGTAAAAATTATTTTCTTCGTTTGCGTTATAGCTCAAACCAGCTTTTGGATTAAAGAAATTGTATGTCTCATTTACCTCAGGAGACTCTTTAACTTCGGCTTTGTATGTAACACGTCTTTGTTGTAAATCTAGGTATACATCAAATTTGTCAGATAACTTATAAGTTGCCTTTCCGAAAATATTGATGTCTTTTTTATCTCCTGGTCTATCGTAGTAGATGTCTCTAATTTCAGTACTTCCTGCAAATCGGTTCCAAATAGTCTCTCCAAAATGTCTTCCCTCATGTCTGTTTGCTGCACCTCCTAAGATAAAATCTAAAGTTTCAGTTTTGTAGTTCAAAGAGTAGGTAAGTCCATAAAAGTGGCTATTAGCATACCTTCGAACAATGTTGTCTGCACTCCCCACACTTTGGTCTTCAATGTTTTGAGGTGTCCAAACATCAGGGCTGCTCTCTTCATAAGCTTGATTGTATTCTTCATAATAACCTCTTCCTCTTGTATAGTGCCCTGCTAAATTTGAAGAAAAGTTATCGTCGTAAGTCTGATTCCAGTGAAGTTGTGCATGATCTTGTTTGTAGTTGTCCACTTGATTGTC
>Ga0233426_10003138_pt1 | contig 13291 bp, 13 predicted proteins | sample SI_118_April2016_6_FD_179875 | JGI IMG/M metagenome (GOLD analysis project Ga0233426, IMG submission 179875) | Seawater microbial communities from Saanich Inlet, British Columbia, Canada - SI_118_April2016_10_MG | ecosystem: Environmental > Aquatic > Marine > Inlet | place: Canada: British... | reverse complement strand
TGGAATGTATTCAGCTGAAATATACACATCAACAGATAGAACCCAAGGTTCATTGGTATCACATCCCTTTTATGATGCAAATGATACAAAAACATCAATTGTTGATGGCATAGCTGCTGACATCATTCACTCTGGTGCTAAGTTGTATCTTAGTAATAATGCAGTCAAAATCATAACTGAAAGCAACATTGCATCAGGAACAGATGATGCCACTAGCATAGAAATCAGAGGCAGCAATGTTTCTAATTTTGCTGTTAGGTTTAGAATGAAATTATTATCAGGCGAGTATGGCGCTTTTCAAGATTTAACTACAGCAAACTGGAATTCAACAAGAGCATCCCTTTCAATAGGATTGAATACTTATTTCTTATATGAAATAGAAGCACAAAGGCCATTGGGAACTCTGGCCTCGTCTTCATATTTGCAAGGAATATACATCCACTGTGCTTTTGATCCTCTTTATATTTGGCAGCCAGAGGGGGCATTGATTGACATAAAAGCCCCTGACATACTGGAAGGCTCTCAATACATAGCCAGAAACAGTTCTCAATCTGATAAAAAACTAGCCACGGGTTTTGCAACAGTTGATGGCATAAAATTCTCTCTGAGAGAGGGAACAGACTATAATATAGGTGACAATCTACTAATTGATGTTGCAAAATCAGAAGGGATAAGAATTTGGGAGCCTGTCAAGCTATATGCTACACTAGGTGATAGTGACATATCCATACCAAATACTCAAGATGAGATTCTGTTTGCTACAGCAGAAAATGCTTTTGTTGATGGTGCAACAATACCTTACTTGTCTCTTGATCCAAACAATCCTCAAATTCTACAATTTGATATTGACACTGCGCATTTGAATGTAATAACCAACCCCAATGGCTCGTATTATGCCGAGGCTGTTCAATGGGAGATGGTGTGTTGGTATTTTTATGCCATAGGCACTATTCCTATGGCTATTGAATTATTCTTTGATGAAATGCGATTGGATGATGCTGCTAATTGCCGTATGAATAATGGTGTTATGCTGGACAGCATAGCTTCTTCTGGCAACGCCATGCAAATTGTCTTCACTGATGAAAACAAGAGAATATACAAAGTTGATGGGTCAACTTGGATGCTAAGCCCAACAACAAGCGGCTATGGCTTCCATGTACGAAGTGACCGAATACCTAATGTGCCAGCACCATTGAGCCAAGCAGAAAAAGACAAAATAAATCTTATAAGTGATGTAAAAGATAAAACTGATCAGCTGGTTTTTGAAAACTCAAAAGTAAATGCAAATGTTGACACAAGCAGCCTTGCAACACAGTCAAGTGTTGATTTGATACCAACAAATGTTGTTTTGGAAACAGATATCAGATTGGATAATTTGGATTCGCCAATATCAGAATCATCTTTGTCTGATCAAGATATACATTCTGCTCTTGATTCATATCAAAGTAAAAATTCATGGAAGGCAGATGTATCTGGTTTGTCAACATCCTCAGAATTGCAAAGCATGAAAGATTTTGTTGAGGCTGATGAAGTGATAACAGATGACGAGTATGTTAAGTTGCACAAAACAACAAAACAAGTGATTCTAAGGAAGAGCGCAGTTCAAGATGGGACAAACGTAACACTATCAGATGCGCCATTGTAATGTCTTGGTCATCACTTTGGTTTCTGAGAGACAGTGGCAGCTCTGGCTCTATTTATGAAAGCACAACAATTGAGTTTGATGATATGGAATATGATGTTGATCTTGAGAATTCTGATGTTGAATGTGAAATTTATGGAAATTTTGAAATTGAAATTGATTCTGAAATAGAGGTTGAATTGGAGTTATGACTGCAACTATAAACATAGAGAAGAAACGTGGAGACACAAGAAGACATAGCTTCAAGCTATCATCAGATGCTTCTGTCGTTGACATATCAGGGTGGACTGCATTTTCAATGGCAATACATTCCATCAAGAAACCAGAAGATGATACAACTTTGGTGGAAGAAATTGATGGAACACTAGCAACAGACGGAACAGATGGAAGGGTGTTTTTTGTCCCAAGCGGATCAATTGCTGTTGGGAAATATTTTTATGATATACAAGCAATTGATTCAAATTCAGAAAAAATAACTTTCATTGAAGGTGAGTATTCAGTGTTGCAAGACAGGAACAAAAGATAATGGCCATAATACTTCAAAGTGAAACATCAAATGTAGAGAATGCAAACTCTTATATTTCTGTGGAAGAAACAATATCTTATTTTTCAATAAGAGGTGTTGACCTTACTGATTTTGATGGAGAGGATGTTGAATTTGCTTGCATAAAAGCAACAGATTATATTGATTTAGTTGATGACTATAAATCCTCAATATTAGATGAAGATCAAGAAACACAGTGGCCAAGAAAAGGATATGGAATTCCTGTTAACATAAAGAAGGCTGCTTTTGAATATGCAAAGATAATTCTTGTTGATGGACAAGAACTTTCTCCAAATTTAGAATACACAGACAACGGACAGAACATAAAATCAGAAAAAGTAAAAATTGGCCCAATTGAAGAAACAATAACATATAAAGATGATTATAAAAACAATGTTTCAAGAAGCTATGCAAAAGCAGATGGATACTTGAAAAGATACAGATCAACATCATCATCAAGTTATTTGATAGGACGTTAGAATGGAAACCATAGGTGTAAGAACAAGACAAAAAGCGGAAAAGCTGATAAAGAAATATGGCCGTGAGGTTGTTTTCTTTCGCCACTCAACTGCTCTAGTTGACCCAGAAAGACCTGATGGTCCAACAAATAACATTAAAATTGAAGCAAAGCAGCATGCTGTTTTTTATGATCAGTATGAAGAGGATTCTGGCAAAGAGAAAACAAGAGCTGCTAGCAAAAGCGTAATAACATATTTTGATGATTCAAACGGTGACTTGAAAGACTTCAGCTTCATAAAGGATGATGGCGTGACTTGGAAGATTGATTCAATAAATCCTGTTAGACCAGGAAATGAAATAATAATGTATGAAATTGAAGTGAAGTTGTGATGGATTATTCTCAAGCAAGAAATATAATAGTTGGAATGGTTGTTGATGTTTGGGACTCAAGCTTGCCAATTGAGTACCCAAACAAAATACTAAAGCCTTTGCCTTCTGCTGATCAAAGCTGGGGAAGGCTAACTGTATTTCATGATGAATTTAAACAATCTACTGTTTCAGATTCATCAAGAAAAAAGCGATATGACAGGAAGGGCAATTTCATATTGCAAATTTTTACAAAATTAAACAATGGCCTTTCTGATAGTGATTTGATATCACAATCTTTTGTTGATAATTTTGAAGGAGCAACTGATGAATCAGGTGAGATATGGTTCAAAAATGCACAGATAAGAGAGGTTGGTGAGACTGACGCTCATTATCAAGTTAATTTTATTTGTAATTTTTCATACACACATATTAAATAAGAGGAAGTATCATGCCAAAAGTAAGCAAAATAGATAGTAATGTAGTTGGTCTCAGGATAGCAGAAGAAGAGTCAATTGGTGTATTGCCAGTGACCCCAATATGGAATCCACAAGAGCCAAATAGTTTTAGTGATTTTGGTGGTGAGATAAGCACCAAAGCAAGAAATCCAATAAACCCATCAAGACAGCGAAAGAAAGGTGTTGTTGTTGGTCTTGAGGCAACTGGTGGTTATGCAAGTGATTTGACACAATCAAATATTCAAAATGAAATGCAAGGTTTTATGTTTTCTGATTTCAGAAAAAAATCAGAGCTTGCAGTTGCAACAACTGATGCTGATTCTTTTCAGCCAGCATCTGGTGGCGATGCATATTCTTCTGGTGATATACTTGCAGCAAAAGGGTTCACTGATTCAGCAAACAACGGTAGGTTTGTTGTTGGTGGGACGCCAATATCAACAAATGTTGATGTAACAGGATCTTTGGTTGTTTCATCTGGTGAATCTGGAACAATTAGCAAGGTTGGTTTTGTTTTTGAAGATGGCGATGCTGATATTGATGTTTCTGGCACACTGCCTGCTCTTGTTTCTGTTTCAAAAGATATGACTGATTTTGGTCTTGTTGTTGGTGAGTATCTATATCTTGGTGGGGACTCAGGGGGATCAAGATACTCTAGTGATCTAAACAATGGATTCTGTAGAGTCAGATCAATAGCAGCAAACAAAATTGAATTTGACAAAACAGAAAATGTTATGATTGCTGGTGACAGCACTGGTCTCAACATTGAAATTTATTTCGGAAGGGTTTTAAAGAATGAGTCATCGCCTTCCTTGATAAAAAGAAGAACGTATCAACTTGAAATGACATTAGGTGTGCCAGATACTGATCAGCCAGCACAAACTCAGTCTCAGTATGTAGTCGGTGCTGTTCCTAATGAATTAACAATCAACATACCCCAAGAAGATATTGTGACTGTTGATCTTGGGTTTGTTGGTCTTGATGCTGAGCAAAGATCTGGCGCAGATGGCTTGAAGACTGGAACAAGACCAAATATTGTAGAGTCTGACGCATTCAACACAAGCTCTGATATAACAAGGACAAAAATATCAAAAATAATTGATGGGAATTCAGCACCAGAGCCGTTGTATGCTTTTGCTGAGGATATATCAATAAACATAAACAACGGAGCAACACAAAATAAAGCGGTTGCTGTGCTTGGTGGTTTTGATGTTAGTGTTGGTACTTTTGAAGTTGGTGGTGATATAACTGCTTATTTTGCTGATATAGAGGCAACAAAAGCAGTTAGGGATAATGCTGATGTTACTCTTGAGATTCACATGGTAAAGAACAACTCAGGGATATCAATTGACATTCCATTAATAACTCTTGGCGATGGAAAGCCAACAATAGAGCAAGATCAGTCTATAAAATTGCCTTTGAATTCTGAGGCAGCATCTGGTGCTAAAATTGATGCAAACTTAGATCACACTTTGCTGTTTGTTTTCTGGGATTACTTGCCAACAGCAGCAGGTTAATTTTTAAACAAAAACTACAATTATTTAATTTATAAGGTGAGCGAAATGAACAAAATGATGAATGAAGCGTTTGGAATAGATGAAAAATCAGAAGTTGATGGAATAACCGCTGACTACGGTCTATTTAAAATCAAAATGAAACACGCATACAGAACTAACAAAGCATATGTGAAAATGCTTGAGAGGGAAATGGAGCCAGTGAGAAGATCAATGGAAAATGGCCTTCTTTCAGCAGAGGCAGGTGATGCAATTTTGCATAAAGTCTATGCCAATACTATTGTTATTGGTTGGAGTGGAATGAAGGATGATGATGGGAAGGACATTCCTTATTCTCCACAAAAATGCATTGAATACTTTAAAAAATACCCAAGGTTTTTTGACAGCGTAAAGAAAGATGCAGAGAATTTTGATTTATTCAAAGTTGCTTCTGTTGAGGCTGATCAAAAAAACTCTTAGAGGTTCTTGAATATGCTCTGATTCAAGCACCAAAAGAAAGAAACATAATCAGGAAATGCAAACAAAATAACATGCCACTGCCAGAAAAAATAAGTAATGCTCCAAAAATGCTTGTTGGTCTTGATATTTATTTTAATGCATTTACTGATTTGAGCGCATTCAGAAACCCATCTGATTCACTAAGATGGGAGTCTGTTAATCAATACTGTAAAGAAAATGATATAACAGGCATTCAAAGAGAAAATATGTTCTACCACTTGTCTTCTCTTGACAAATTATACATCAGGATAATGAAACCAAAAGATGGCGATACATAAAACATTCAAAGCATTCTCAATTGCTGTCATGAATGACGCAGCAAACATAGAAAAGAATGCTCATGATAAAATATTGAAGGCCATGTATGCTGGTTTGAACACTGCTGTTTTGACAACACCAAAGGATGAGGGTGTTGCTCAGAACAACTGGCACATACAAAACAAATTAGATGAAGAAAAAACATACGGTTTAAGACCGCCAACACAAGCATCAAAGTTTAGCAATCCAATGTACCTAGCAAATAATTTGCCGTACATAAAGCGTCTGGATGACGGTCATTCTTCACAAAGACCATCAGGAATGACGCCAGCAATTGTTGCAAAAATATCAGATGTTCTTGGGAGTAAATGATGACATCACAAACTCAAAGCTTGATATACAGAGTTGATGAGAAAGGCGCAAGGACTGTCCGCAGAAGAATAGAAGATATTGGCCATGGTGCTGATAGAGCTGGCAGTTCTCTTGTTAGCATGAAAAGCATATTGGGAAGTCTTGCAGGTATTCAAATTTTCTCAGATACACTGCGAACCTTGCGAGATTTCTCACAAGGAATGAGCACTGTTCAAGCAATTACATCCGCCACAGGGGATCAGTTTACTGCCCTGAGAGATAAGGCTAAGGAGCTAGGTTCTAGTACTAGATTTTCTGCTACGCAAGCTGCAGAGGGCATGCAGTTCCTTGCAAGAGCTGGTTTCAATACAGATCAAACATTAGAGAGCATAACAGGAACATTAAACCTTGCCCAAGCAGGTGCGCTTGGTCTTGGTGACGCTGCTGACATAGCATCAAATATTTTGACTGGTTTCAGATTAGAAACTTCAAAAATGAATAATGTTGTTGACATACTTGCTTTTCAATCAAATAGATCAAATACAAATGTACAGCAGCTAGGGGAGGCTATGAAGTTTGCTGCCCCTGTAGCTGCTGGTCTTGGGGTTGATATAAAAGAAACTGCTTCTGCTATTGGTGCATTGTCTGATGCAGGTCTCCAAGGATCACTTGCTGGTACTGGTTTGAGAACTGCAATATTACAATTAACAGCCCCTACTACTTCTGGCGCAGATGCAATAAATTCACTGGGATTGAGTCTTGATGATGTTAATGTTAGAACTCGTGGGTTGATACCAGTGCTAAAAACTTTACGGGATGCAAATCTTGATGTTACAGATGCTGTTGCAATAGCAGGAACAAGAGGTGGCCCTGCTCTTGAGGTTCTTGTGAAGTCTTTTGACAAAGTTGCAAAAGGCGCAGTTGCTTTAGATGATGTTGATGGCTTTGCAAAGAAAGTTGCAGAAACAATGGACAATAATTTAAATGGTGCTGTGATAGCAGCTGGATCTGCTTTTGAGGGTTTGAAAATTGAAATCGGTGATTTGGGTGCTGAGAGTGGGCTAACTCAATTTTTCCAAGCAACAACACAATCATTGAGATTCTTGACTGCAAACTTATCAGAAGTGACATCTGCTTTGAAAGTTGGTGTTGCTACATTTTTATTATATAAAATTGCAGCATCTGAATCAAGCATAATATCTTTGAGAAAAGCAGCGTCGCTGGCAACACAAGCAAAAGCAGAAGCTGCAAGCACATCAGCAACTTTAAAAGGGATACAAGCAGAAAAATCAATGCTTATTCTTCAACAAAAATCACTAACAAGCCAATTAAGGCTGCAAACTGTTGAATCACAAAGGGCTTTGATAAGGGCTCAGTTGGCAAAAAACAGCAATGCTTTGGTTGCAGCAAATGCAAGAGAAATAGCTTCATCAAATGCTCTTGCTGCAGCAAACTCAAGGGCTACAATATCAGGGTCACTTCTCGGTGCAACAAAAAGAGGTCTTGCTGCTGCTGGGGCTTTAATAGCTGCAAACCCAATAGGTGCTGCAATAATAGCAATTGGTAGTGCTGTTGGTCTTCTTGTTGCTTTCTCTGATCAAATAAAATTGTCTTCAGATGGCCTTGTTACTCTCAGCGGATTTTCATCTGAATTGTTTGCCATAATTTCAAAATCAATATCAGAATTGATATCACCAATAAAAGATGTTTTTTCTTCAATTGATGAAGTGACAAGAAAGTTTTTTGGAAAGTTTGAGTTTAGCTGGGAGAGTGCTATAAAGGTAGCTGCTAGAGCAATGGATACACAGATAGGAATTGTAAAAGCTGCATTTTCCATAATGAAAAATACAATAATTCAACTCCCTTCTGTGATAACAGATGCTTTCTTCTCTTCTCTTAATGGAGCGATACAGCTTGTCAACAAGTTTTCTGATGGTGTTATATCAATCTTGAACAGAATTGGCGCTGATATAAAACCAATAGAGATACCGTTGCTTAGCAATCCTGCAAAAGATACTTTGAAGAACATAGGGATGGATGCAGCAAAAATAGTTACAGACTCTTTCAACAATGGGGGAGTTCAGCAAGTAGTAAACCGTGCTTTTGAGAATGCAAGATCAAGAGCCAAAATAGAAAAAGAAAAAACAAACGGCGGCACTCCTGATGTGATAAAGCCTGATGTGGCATCAGGCGAGCTTGGAAAGATTGGATCAGAGATTGCTGATAATGTTAGCTACATACAACAACTAAGAACGGATATATTCAGCCAGATAAGAAATCCTGCTGTTGAGCTTGCGCAAGCATCTCAGGTTTTGGCTGAATTAAAAAATGCATCAGTTATAACTTCAAATGAGGCAAATCTTTTCCTTGCAGAAAGCGGGCTTGTTGATGAGAAGATTCTAGGATTACAGCTTTATAAGGCAGAATATGAAAGATCGCTTTCTGAAATAGATATTTTGCGACAAAATGATTTGCTCAGTGAGGAACAAGCTGCTAGGGCAAAAGGTCTGGCGAACAATGAGTATTTGAAATCAAGATTGTCAAATACACAGCAAATTTTAGGACAGCTTTCAAATTTTGCAAATTCAAAAAATAAAAAAGCTGCTGCTGTTGGAAAAGCCGCTGCTATAGCACAAGCTACAATAGATGGTGTTCTTGGTGTTCAGAAAGCATTAGCATCTGCCCCACCACCAATAAACTTTGCTCTTGCTGCTGTTACAGGCGCAACTGCTGCTGCAAATGTTGCAAACATAAGAAGTCAACCAACTGGATTCAGGACTGGTGGTGAGTTTACAATTCCAGGTTCTGGCGGGCCAGACTCGCAACTTGTTCCAATAATGGGAACTCCTGGTGAGCGTGTTACTGTTGAAACACCATCGCAAGTCAGGCGTGGTGAAAAAGCTTCTGATGGTGGTGATGGAAAGACTGTTGTTTTTGCAACATTTTTAAGTGAAGAAGCAATGAATGATTTTTTATCAAGCGGATCTTTTGATGAAACTTATATAAACAGAATTGAGGCAAACAGCTCTCAAATAAAACAAATAGTGAGTAATGCATAATGGCATATGAAACTGGTTTGGCAGATGGTCATGATGATCTGTTCCATAAAATTTTAATGTTTTTAACAACAAATACAGATCTTGTAACAGCAGGTCAAGAGTATGAAATAACAGATGGAAGGGCCAGCGATCAAGTTGCCAATTATATTGATTCAACTGGATATTCTGAATCAGGTCTTGTTAAATTTGGTAAATCAGTAGCTTTAGGGTCTGATGATCAATTCTCAATGCCAAATGGGGGCATGGGTTGGAATTGTTTTATAAATGATGCCCCAAATTCCTATATTGGTGTTGAGTTTGCAACAGCAACGGCGCCAACAAGCTATAGGATAAGAGGCTTGGGGTGGACTACAACAGATGTATCAGACAGGTGTCCATTAAGTTGGATTCTTGAGTACTCTGATGATGGCTCAGCCTGGTCTACACAAGAAACAATAACTGGTCAGAACTCTTGGTCAAATTATGAAGAAAAAACTTTTACAATATCAGGAAGCCCAACTGCTCATCTATATTGGAGAGTGAGATTCACAGACAACAACGGTCATGCAACACTGCTATCAATAGCAACATTAAGATTTTACAATGCCTCAGTTGAATGGATAAGCTATAGACATTCTCCTGAAGTTCAGTTAAAATCTACAGGACTATCTGGAACAACTGATTCATTTTTTGGAATGAGATTGTATGATGATTCTGTGAATGACACATATAACATAGCAATAAATGGATTTACTGGCAGAAATGTTGAAGTGGATTTTGATAATCAGCCACAAAAAATAACAGATGATGTTGGTTTTTTATTGTCAAATACACAGATTAGATATTGGATTGTTGGTAATGGCGAGAGATTTCAGATTGTTGTTAATGTATCAACAATATATTCACACATGTATATAGGCAGAACAAAAGCATATGCTTTTCCGAACCAATATCCGTATCCTATGTTGATATCTGGATCAAGCAATGATATTACAAGGCGGTGGTCTGATGCCACGCCAAACCATACTTGCCTTCCAACACCAACAAGAAGATCATGTTATTTGTACACGCCATTCAACACATGGCAGCAAGTTTCAAACAAATACGGAGAAACATCAGAAGGTTGGGAGTCGAACAATTCAAGTTATTATTATGTTTCAATAACATCACCAATAGGATTGACATATTATTTAAGTAAATTCACAAATATCCAGAAAAATCCTGATGACTCTTACACTATTGTTCCTTTGGACATAGAAGGTCTTGATGGGGTTTATTCTCACATAGATGGTTTATTTTGGGTGACTGGGGACTCAAATTCATCCGAGAATATAATAACAATCAATAGCGTTGATTATCTGGTGTTTCAAAGAATAAACAGAACAACTTTTATGGACTATGCAGCAATGAGATTATCATAATGGCTTATTTTACAGGAACAACAAGTGATTTACCATCTTTATTGAACACAATAAGATTGAATTTGATATCAGAAGGATGGACAATAAACAGATATCAAACAAGACCAACATCACCTTCAATTGGAATAGGCTTCTACACAAGCACAGAAGGAGAAGAGCTTCATGTTGAAAATGCAAATGCTGGTAATTTTGTTATAGCATCTGCCACAGACAATATTGCTTTTGATGGTTTGTTTAGGCTTCCAATGCTTGGAATTGCAACATGCACATCATACTCATCAGGACTTGGGACTGCTGATCAACCAGGAGCAAGCCCATTCTCTGATGCTTCTGGCTTTGAAGATGCTGTTGTTGAATATCATATGTTTATAGAGAGCAATTATTGCCACGTTGTGACTGAGCATGTTGGAAACAGATATAGCCATTTTGGATTTGGCAAAATGCAAAAAACATGGGGGTATTCTGGTGGGGAGTACTGCCACGGCACTCGCTGGGCTTTGCAAAACAATGTAATAAACAACCCCAATTCTGGAAACCACAGCTTTCCATTTGATACAGCAAACCCCTCCTTTTCTGCAAACAATTCAATTATTAGATGTGATGTAAATGGCATATCACCAAGATACTTTGATACAAGCAACGTTGAAAAGAGAATGTCAAATGTTTCAACAGACTGTTTCAATTCAACAAACCCAAGATCAGAAAATTATTCTTTGTTTGGCAATAGATGGTTCACAACTGCTCTATCAACATTCAGCGGCGTTAGTGTGTTGAAAGAGATGCAAATTGGAATCAGAACTGCTGATACCAAAGAAGGGTTTTTAATAGGGACTGTCCCTGAAATGAGAAATGTAAATATGACAAACTTAAACCCAAAGCAGTCAATAATATATGGGCCAGATGAATGGATTGTTTTTCCAATAAAATTCAAATCAACTGTTGCCGTTGCAAGTAACCAAAAAAGCTCTGGTGTTTTTGGCATGGCATATAGAAAAGTAGTTTGATATGAGCACTATACTTCAAAATAATCCTGTATGGACAGACTATAAAACCTTCTCTTATGCTCAAGGCCTATATGAGTCAACATTAAGAGTTATTGATGGAGAGTTTCCAGAAACAGGACTGCTTAATCAACAAGGATTTTCATCAGGTCAGTCATCACAATCAACAATAAATAGACTGAGCCTAGAAAAAACGGGTAGTTTGCTTGGGACTTTTGAAGTTGATTTCTACAACAGAGTACATGTCTCGCCACCATTAATAAATCTGGAAAACATAACATCAGGCCAAGAAGTTGATTTATATGTTTGGAATGCATATGAGGAGCAACGAGATTTAATATCAATAACATCTGAAAATTCTGATGGAATAACAATAGATGGTGATTCACCACCATCAACTTGGCAGCCACTTGAAGAAAAACTTTATTCAATATCAATATCTCCATTTGGCCCTCCTTCTGTTGATGCAATTTATTATCTCAATTGGGTTTCAATTCAATCAAATTTAATATCAATAACTGGGTCAAGGGTAACTACATTTAAAAATGAATTTCAATCACCAATGATAGAGACTCTTGAGTGGCAGACATCAATAATACAAGCAAATGATGGAGGTGAAGTTTTATCAAAAATAAGATCAACACCAAGACACAGCATTGAAATATCTTGTCCAATAGACAGGCTGTCATTTGAAGAATTTGAAAACACACTATATGGATGGAGGCAAAGATCATGGGCTTTACCATTGTGGCACGAGAAACAAAAGGTTGGTTTAATAGAGGCAGGCCAAAGCATCATAAACATAAATACCATAGATTTTGACTACACAGTTGGCGGTCTTGTTTTTATATCAAATAATATTGAAAAATTAACATTACAAATAGAATCATTTGATGATAATCAAATACAGATAAGTGATGTTTTTGCAAATGATATATCTGGTGCTTGGGTAATGCCTGTTAGAAATGCACAAATTAAAGATGACCCAATAAAAGAAGGCAATGGAGTTAAATACAATTCAAAAGTTAAATTTGAATTAACCGATAATACAGAAATAGAAGAGGCTGCTGAATCAATAGTGCAAAAGGATGGGTATGATGTTTATGTTGATGATTTATTCTCATCCTCAGAGTTGCAATCAAGAGAATACTCAATGAAAATTGATTCTGTTGATTTTGGCTCTGGTGCATTTGAGCTAGATTCACCATGGGAAAAGCCAAAAGTAAAAAGTGAAAAAACAATACATTCAACTGGAATAGCTGATGTAAAGAAATTTAAAATGTGGCTGTCAAGAAGATCAGGGAAATATTTGCCATTTTATTATCCTACTTTTGAATCAAACATAAAGCCACAAGGTGAGGGAGCAATATCAAACAGCATTTTAATAGAAGACAGCAATTATTCACTTTTTTCATCAAACAGAAATTCTTTATTTGTAAAATTGAATGATGGCAGTCATAAAATAGCTGAAGCCAATTCACACACAAACAACGGAAACGGAACAGAAACAATAGGACTTGTTGAAAATCTTGATGTTAATTATTCTGAAATAAAATACATTTCATTTTTGATGCTTGTTAGATTAAATTCTGATTCAGCCTCTATAAAATGGGAGTCTGGTTGTAACATAGAATCAAACTTAGAGATAATTGAATTATGACTTACATAGCAACAGATAGGCTTGGTGGAAAGCCAATTGATATATTTATAATAACAAATGGCTCTAAGTTTTGGAGATACACTT
>Ga0233426_10003137_pt1 | contig 13291 bp, 11 predicted proteins | sample SI_118_April2016_6_FD_179875 | JGI IMG/M metagenome (GOLD analysis project Ga0233426, IMG submission 179875) | Seawater microbial communities from Saanich Inlet, British Columbia, Canada - SI_118_April2016_10_MG | ecosystem: Environmental > Aquatic > Marine > Inlet | place: Canada: British... | reverse complement strand
AGGAATGGCATCAGCTGCGGAATATGGTTGTGCTTCGACATTTGAAAAAACAGGGAATTGAGGAAGGGAAAAAGTAAAATTTTGTAAAAACACGGCAAATTCGGCCGCAGGTTCATTCATCATACGAGAATGGAAAGCACCGCTCACTTTCAATGGCACCACCATACGGGCTCCTGCATCTTTCAAGGGAGAGAGAACTTCTGTAATTTGCGAAGCAGGGCCAGATATCACAATTTGGCCGGGAGAATTGAAATTGGCTAAATCAATTTGATCCGCTCCCTGTTCCGTCAAAACATTGCCAATTTTATCTGCATCCATACCGATCACCGCCGCCATTCCTCCACCCGAAACTTTCGCCATAATTTCTCCCCGTTTTGCGACCATCTTGAGCCCGTCGGAAAAAGAAAATGCATTGGCGCATTGCAACGCAGCAAATTCACCCACGGAATGCCCAGCAGCAAAAGAGGGTGACCTGCCTTCTTCAAGCAATGCTTTCGCCTGCAAGCAACTAACAGTGTAAAGAGCCGGTTGGGTAAAGTTGGTAAGGTTCAAGTCCGTTGCATCTTCCCGTAAACATAATTCCTCTATTGAATAGCCAAGAATTTGATCACTTTGATCAACAATATCTGGAAATCGTGAAAATAAATCGGATCCCATACCAACCGACTGGGAACCTTGACCAGGAAATAAAAAAGCGATGCTCATAATTTTATAATAAGTATATTGTAATTGCGAAAAAGCAGGGAGGGTAGTACCAATGAACTCTCTTTTTTTACTGAACCCACCTAAAATGCAAGAACATCTGATCATTGATGGGAACAATGCCTTGCATGCGATCCCAGAATTATCCAAAGAACTGACTAGAGACCGCAATTTGGCCCGCGACAGCCTGATTCGTTTTCTCGAACCTATTCAAACGGGTGAGAATTGTCTTTTAACGGTTGTTTTTGACGGAAGAGGAGGGAAGGGAAGGATATATCAGCATGAAGGAAACAAAAGCTACACCATCATTTATTCTTCTTCTGTGCAGGGGGCTGATGGAGTCATTGAAAGAATGCTTTTAGCAGCCCAATTCCCTGAACGTATCTCTGTGGCTACCAATGATGGACTGATTCGAAATTGTGCCTATGAATCGGGCGCGTCCGCAATGAGGATTGAAGAGCTTATCAAAAAGCTAGATAGTACTATTCATCGAACCCGTTTGAAAATAAAACACCAAGGGAATGGAGAAAAGGGTCCGCTCAAAAATCGCTTGTCATTCCCGGAATTAGAACAGGAGAGTAACTAGTTTATGACTGACAATCAATTAGTAGAGGAAGTACCCGGATTGTATGGAGCTTTACGGGTGGAGGAAAAAGTGGTCCAAAAGATTTGGGCGGACCAAGACTTCGACAAAAGGGAACTGGTTACAGAATGTGGAAAGAAAGTGATCATTTCTTCACCCGGAATATGGAATCTTGCTGAGGAGGGACCCGATTTCAAAAATGCGTCCATTTCTCTCGATAATTCTCCAGTTGATGGAGACATTGAAATTCATTTCAACTCATCGGATTGGGAAAAGCATGGGCATCATAAAGATGTAAATTATAACCGGGTCTTATTACATGTTACTTTCTTTCCTCAAAATGAAAAAAAAGTGGTTTGTAAGACACAAGTGGGAAAAGAAATCCCCCAGCTTGTTCTGTTGCCTAAGCTCAGGCACAGTTTAGAGGAGCACCTTGAAAAGCAGGCTCTTGAAAGATTATCGGCCTATGAATCAAAAAAGACCTCGAGTTTTTCTTCTCTAATTGATCACGAACAGGTAAGGCAAAAAAATTATCTATTAGCCAAAGCCCGTTGGGTACAAAAAAAGAAATATGCCCAAACACGCTTGCTAAAAAACAATCAAGAGGAGGTTTTTCATCAAACCTTTCTCGAAGTGCTGGGCTACCGAAGGAATCGGGAACCGATGGCTCGGATCAGTAAAGTATATCCTACCCATCACTGGAGAAGTGAGAAGCTCGATTCTGCTAAAATCTTTCAATCAGAAAAAGATTGGAAACTTCAAGGGCTTAGGCCAGCAAATCATCCCCAAAAAAGATTGGCTCAATATTGTAATTTATGGAAGGCGAACCCTGATTGGATTGAAGATGTCTTGAAGATGAGCATTCCAACAAGTACTAATTGTGAGAAAAGTACTCGAAAAAACCTGGGGCTCAAAAAACTAAAAAGAGTTTGGCAGGAAGAAGTACTGGCTGGAGGGTGGGGCGGAACCCGAGTAGATACCTTGTGGATTGATGCCTGCCTGCCACTGTTATCAGAAATCAACCAGAGGGACTACTTTGCAACTTGGTTTCATTGGTTCGCGGGCGATTTCCCTAAATTTTTAAAGGAAATTACCAAGTGTGCAGAGATTGCCGGGCACACTCCAAATAAGCCTTTCTCTAATGGAGTACTTCAGGGCGTACTTGGGTATTGTATTGAAGAACGAATTCTTGGATAGTAGGAAATATTTCTTTTTTTTAAGAGAAAAAAACTACAAGCTAAATCTGAGTACTGAACAAATCCAAAAAATATGATTTACTGCCTAAATACCAGCACGATTAAACCACAACCTCTAATGGATAAAATTCGCTTGGTGGGAGAGGCGGGATTCGATGGGATTGAACTTTGGCTTAATGATGTATGGGAATATGTAGCACGTGGGGGCGAGGTCAGTGATATTGAAAAAGCAGTTTCGGACCAGGGATTAATAGTACCTTCTGTTATTGCGATGCGACAATGGGGTGACATGGATGGTTGGGAGCACCAACTAGTATTGGATGAAGCACGCAGGCGCTTTGCTCTTGGTGCACGCTTAGGAGCCCCCTTTATTGTGGCGACGCCACCATTGGAAAAACCGGAGACCGAACATTTGCCGGCCCGGTATGCAGAGCTACTTAGGATTGGTCGGGAAGAGGGAATTCGACCCACTTTTGAATACATTAGTTTTTTTAAGTCTGTCCATACTTTGAGTAAAGCATGGGAAATTGTTCAAGTCACCGATGATCAAGATGCCACGTTAATCCTCGATGCCTTTCATAATTGGAATAGTGGATCCACAGAGTCCGAACTTCGTTCAATACCAGTAGAGCGAATCAGTCATTACCACATCGATGATGCTGACCCAAATAAACCGGCAGGGACCCAGACAGACCCGGACCGTGTCATGCCTGGGGATGGGCAAATTGATTTAAAAGCAGAAATCAAGGCGCTTAAGGAAATGGGTTATGATGGAACCGTCAGCTTGGAGTTGTTTAATGAATCATGGTGGCAGCTCGATCCAAAAGAAACTTTGCGAATTGGACTGCAAAGAATGCACCAACTTTTTGAAAACTGATTCGACTTTTTAAAAAATTTTCTAAGAAATAGATATTATAATCGTCTTTCTAAGTGAAATTAAAAAAATTTATATCATTCCTGAATTGGTATTCTATCAAATCCGTTTTTAAATAATGAGTGGGGAAGGTAAGAAAAACCTAGTTAAAGAATGGTTTAAAAAACTAGAAAAACCCTTAATGATTTACGCCTTTCAAATTGTACACGATCGTGAAGAAGCTCAGGATTTGGTTCAGGATGCCTTCCTTCGCTTTTTTAAACAGGAGGATAAAATTCTCGAACCCAAGGCATGGCTTTATAAAACCCTCCGTAACCTTTCTATCTCGTTCTTAAGAAAAAATGGACGGTTGCAGAGAACAACTGATGGAGATCAGTTGGACTTCCTCGATTCAATGAATCGCCCAGTTGAGAGCATTCTAGTAAAAAACTTGGAGAAAGATGAAGCATTGAATCGGGTACGTCATGCAATTTCACTCCTGCCCAAAGAATCAGCTGAGATCATTCAACTTAAATTTGACCAACAAAAAAGTTATAATGAAATTTCTCAAATCACGGGGTTGAGTGTGAGTAATGTAGGCTATAAATTACATCATATCATCAAAGATTTAAGTCAGGCATTAAAAAGGGAAGGGTTTTTCCATTGAGCGAAGATTATAAAGTGGACGAGGAAAAGATCGTTGCTCTACTGCTAGGTGAGTTGACAGAGGAGGAGAAATCTTTGGTTGAGAATGCGATTTTACAAGATTCTAGGTTGCAGGAGATGGAAAGAGTATTGGCAGATACTTTACGATTGGTTGAAAAATCGAGCAAAGATATCTTTCCAATCACACCATTGGAAGATCTTAAATTAAGCCAGGATCGAAAAGATAATCTCTTTGCAGAAATCGAGAAAGAAGAAGTCAACGAAGAAGAAAGTCCAGAATCTTCAACCAAAAAAGAAAAAAAACCAATCAACTTACTTTTTTGGATTCCACTGGGCATCGCTGCATGTGCTTTTTTAATTACTCTAGTGAATGAGTCTAATCATTCACCAAGCGTTGAACTTGCGCAAGAAGCCAAAAAGACAGATAAAGTCAATCAATCGACTAGTGATGAAAAACTAGAGAATAAAATCCAATTCCCCCAAGATCCGCAATTTGATTTAATGCTTGAGAACGAGGCTCAGAAAGGTGCGATTGAAAAACTTGCACTGCGAACCAAAGTCGAAGTTGATGCTATGAACGAGGGTTTGAATAATTCTACTTCTTTGACTGATGCTTTTGCCTTCACCGAAATGGGAACCGCCGATGAGCAACTCAATCTATCTTCTCCCACAGATTATCAATCTAGACCAGTTTCTAGTATTGAACTGAACTCGGAAAAAAAGTCTGAGGAAAATTCAACAAATCAGATTGATAAAACTGAATACGCTCGAAAAATAATCTCACAAGTCCTTGCCAAACAAAAGAAAATTGCACCCGAACAACCACTCCCAGAAAAAGAACTAGCAATCGGAAATGTGCCATTGATAACAGCTGGTTATTTAGCCGAGGCTACAATCCAAGATCCTCCCGCTCCTGGTCTTACACCCCCGTACAAATTGATGTATCAATCCAATGCCTCTGCTGCGCGCTCAAATGAATCCAAATCAATCAGTCAATCTCAACCAGTTCATTTGTTCACAGCAAAAGGAAAAGCATTGGGGAAAGTACGAATAATTAAAGAATCCCCACGATCGATCGAATTCTTAAGGCTTTATGAAGCAAGGCTGTCAAAACCTAATCTGACAAACGGTAGTGGCTATCAATTACGGTATACCGACGCGAATTCTTCCATAGTTATTGTAGTAGGCAATTTAGAACGAGCAGAAACCACGAGCGAAGAAAAAACGCTGAAAGCAAAAAGCCAATCGGGGGACAAAAAGAGTGCTAACACCTATCTCATCCAAATCGAGGAAGCTTGGACTTTGGACAAAAAAGAAAATCGCCTACCACTCGATCTCGAATTGCGGAAAAAAATCCTTTATTAGACCTTACTAAAAGCTGTGTAATCCTCGCCCGTCTACAGAAAGAGCGGCTTCTTTTAATGATTCTGAAAGAGTAGGGTGGGCATGTATAGTGCGGGCCAAATCTTCCGCTGAACCACCGTATTCCATATGAGCCACAGCAGAAGCGATTAATTCGGACCCACTACGAGAAACGATTTGCACCCCAAGCAGGCGATCCGTTTCTGCATTCGCTACCACTTTAACTATTCCATCGGTTGCACCCGTTGCCAAAGCGCGACCATTGGCAGCTAATGGAAAAGAACCGGATCTAACCGGAATGTTTTTCGCTTTTGCCTGGGTCTCACTTAGGCCAATATTGGCAATTTCTGGATCGACATAAATAACTCCGGGGACGAGATCATAGTTCACATGCCCGGACTGTCCCGCAATAATTTCAGCACAGGCAACACCGTCTTCCTCTGCTTTGTGTGCGAGCATGGGCCCGGGTATCAAATCACCAATGGCACGAATGCCTGCGATATTAGTCGAGAAACTCGCGTCAACTAGGACACGGCCTTTATCATCCGTTTGCACTCCAATGCTCTCTAAGCCCAAGCCATCCGCACAGGGTGCACGACCTACCGCGACGAGAACCCGATCCGCTGAGACCGAGGATTCTTTTCCCTCCGACTCTAATGATAAAGTAGTTCCGGTTTTGGTATTCTTTGCGGCTGTCACCTTGGTTGAAAGTGAAAATTGGAGACCCTGTTTTTCCAATATCTTTCTTGCCACTTTTGCAACTTCTGGGTCGAGTTGTGGGCAAATTTCAGGGAGAAATTCTATAATCGTAACTTCTGCCCCTAAGCGCGACCAAACGCAGCCAAGTTCAAGACCAATCGCACCGCCTCCCACAACCACCATTTTTTTGGGTACTTTTTCAAATGCAATGCCATGGTCACTATGGACAATTTTAGTGCCATCAAAGGGGAGAAATGGAAGTTCAACCGGCTTGGAACCGGTTGCTAAAATAATGTCATTTGCTGTTAGAGTCTGAGTAGAATCCTGATGAGTCACCTCCACTTTCCCCTCCGGTAAGAGTGTTGCAGTTCCTGGTATCAGCGTGACACCTTTCTTTTTGACCAAGGCGGCTACGCCTTTTCCAAGTTGGTCTACAACCGCATCCTTTTTTTTCATCAATTTCGAGATATCATGGCTTATTCCTTTCGCCACGATACCATGGGACTCGGCGGAATGAACGAGTTCATGATAAATCTCAGTGGAGTGAAGAAGAGCTTTGCTCGGAATGCACCCGACATTGAGGCAGGTTCCACCTAATCGAGGATTTTTCTCAATCAACCCGGTCTTTAATCCTAATTGGGCACATCGAATGGCACAAACATAGCCTCCAGGTCCGGCACCTACCACTAAGACATCAAACTTTTCTTGGTTACTCATCATTTAAATCCCCAAGGCCAAGCGAGCAGGGTCTTCCATCGCTTCCTTCAACTTCACCAAAAAGGTAACTGCTTCTTTTCCGTCCACCACTCGGTGGTCATAAGAAAGTGCAGTATACATCATCGGACGAATTACCACCTCTCCATTCACGGCGACTGGCCGTTCTTGGATCGAATGCATTCCCAGTATACCACTCTGGGGCGGATTAATAATCGGAGTCGATAAAAGGGAACCGTAAATACCCCCATTAGTGATAGTAAAGCAACCACCCTGCATATCCTGAAGAGTAATCCCACCAGTTCGAGCTTTCTCAGCATACTGAACAATAGATTGTTCAATTTCGGCAAAGCCAAGTTGGTCACAATCCCGTAACACGGGTACGACCAGTCCCTTCTTGGTGCCGACTGCGACTCCGATGTCAAAATAATGATTTTCAACCAATTCATTTCCTTCCATCCGAGCATTGATCTGTGGAACGGCACGAAGGGCATGAACCACGCCCTTTACGAAAAATGACATAAACCCGAGTTTCACCCCATTTTGTTTTACGAAAGAATCTTGATGCTTTTTTCGTAATGCCATGATGGCGGAAAGATCAACCTCATTAAAGGTCGATAAAATGGCGGCGGTTTGCTGTGCCTCCACCAATCGTGAGGCAATTTTCCTACGGATTGGAGAAAGGGGCCGGCGGGTGCTTCGACTATCAAGAGAGGCAGGAGTAACCGGTACTGCCTGTGGAGGGTTCACCGGAGTAGAAGGGGGAGCCACTGTGGGCGAAGGGGCGGCACTTTTAGCAGCAAGTACATCGGCTTTCGTAATACGACCGTCTTTTCCAGTTCCTGAAATTGTGGTGGGGTCAATATCGGTCTCAGCCAGAATTTTCCGGACAGCAGGGGAAAGTGGCAACGGAGCGGGAATCGAGTCATCCACTTTTGGATCAGATTCGTCTTGAGAGGGTAAAGAAGGGGAGGGGGCAACAATGCTCTCAGGGGGGACAGCAGCGGTAACAGCAGGCCCTTCAATTACAGGCTCCTGTGCCTGTGGCTTTGAAGTCGACTCTGAAGAGTTTGGATTCTCCGCAGATTCATCAATATTGGCAATCGTTGCTCCAATTTCAACTTCATCACCTTCTTTGGCTAAAAATGAAATTACTCCGGACACTTCAGCAAGTCCTTCCTGGGTAATTTTATCAGTTTCTAATTCGTATATTGGTTGATCGATTTCAACATAACTTCCCTCCGAGATCTTCCAAGCGGATAGAACACCAGAGGAGATTGATTCACCAAGCGCGGGGATTTTTACATCAATAGGCATAACTAAAAAAATTAAGTATGAGAAGTTTGTGTTTGATCTAAGGCGTCTGCAACCAGTGCCGCCTGTTCAATCTTGTGTAAGGTCAAAGATCCAGTTGCGGGGCTGGCAGTGGCAGTTCTACCGGCAAAGTAAGGTCGTCGACCGAGCATTTCTTCAAAAATAGGGAAAAGAAAGTTCCAGGCTCCCATATTGTAGGGTTCTTCTTGGCACCAAACGATACGTTTTGCCTTGGCATAAGGTGCAACGACTTCTTGAAACTTCGCTTTATCAAATGGATAAAACTGCTCGACTCGTATAATCGTGGATTTTGAATTCCGAATTCCTTCCCTGGCTTCAAGTAGATCATAGTACACTTTACCCGAACACAAAATTAAGTTTTCCGTCTTTTTTGCAGGGGTTGAATCGGGTAAGAATTCTTCAAAACTTCCCTTGACCAAGTCTTTCACTTCCGAAATACACAATTTATTTCGAAGTAGGCTCTTTGGTGCCATGATGACTAATGGTTTTGCATACTCTTTTTTCTTCTGACGCCGAAGAGCGTGAAAATATTGTGCTGGAGTACTTAAATTTGCCACAACAATATTGTCTTCTGCACAGCCCTGAAGAAATCGTTCCAGTCGGGCAGAACTATGCTCGGGACCTTGGCCTTCGAAACCATGTGGTAATAAAAGAACGATATCTGAAACCGCCCCCCATTTATCCTCCGCACTCATTATAAATTGATCAATAATGACCTGGGCTCCATTGACAAAATCTCCAAACTGAGCTTCCCAAATCGAGAGCATGCTTGGATAATCAAGAGAATAACCGTAGTCAAAAGCTAATACCGCCGCTTCTGACAAGAGGGAATTGTAGACACAAAATTGTCCCTGCCGGTCTTCCATATTCAATAAAGGAACATAACGCGTTCGGTCCTTACTGTCATACCAAACTGCATGCCGATGACTAAAAGTACCCCGTTCACTATCCTGTCCAGAAAGTCGGATAGGAGTACCATCTAACATTAATGAACCGAAAGCCAACAGTTCAGCAAATCCCCAATCAATCCCCAATCCGGATTTAAAATTCTTTGCCTTCGCATCGACCTGCCTTTTGATTTTTGGATTTAGGTTAAAACCTTCCGGGCAAGTCGACAGTGCGCGAACCACTTTTTCTAAGTCCTTCTTCTCGACCGCGGTTGAAACTGGTGTAAAGTCGTAGGGAATTTGCTTCACCGCAACGGACCCTTCAAAGGTGCTCGATTTCTTAACCGTTTTCACTTTTTCTAAAGAAGCGTCCAAATGCCGACGTAAGCGTTTGTGAATTTCATCACACTCTTCTTGATTAAGATCTCCCGCACTTACCAGTTCCTTGGAAAATACATTCGAAATTCCCGGCATAGACTTAATCTTTTTGTAGAGCAGGGGTTGTGTGAACGCGGGGTCATCGGCTTCATTATGACCATGCTTTCGATAACAATTCACATCGATCACCACATCTTCCCGGAATTTCTGACGATACTCCAATGCGATTTCTGCGACCATAGCAACCGCAAGGGGATCATTTCCGTTTACATGAAATATGGGTGCCTCTATCACTTTTGCTACATCTGTGCAGTATAAACTGGAACGTGCCTCAGTTGGGTCTGTAGTAAAACCAATCTGATTATTCACCACCACATGAATTGTCCCGCCTGTGCGATATCCTGGTAGTTTGGAAAAATTAAACACCTCTGAAACAACCCCCTGTCCCGCCATGGCAGCATCGCCATGTATCAGTATGGGAAGAACGCGACTGCGATCCTTATCTCCACGGAGACGTTGACGAGCACGCACTTTTCCTTCAACCACACCATTTACTGCCTCTAGGTGACTAGGATTAGGCGATAAATGAATCACAACCTGCTGACCGCTGGAAGTCGTCCGTACAGACTCATATCCTAAATGATATTTCACATCACCGCTTCCATGTGCACCGTCTGGAACAAAATTCTCAGAGAATTCACGAAAAATAAATTCGTGGGATTTCCCCATCACATTGGCGAGCACATTTAATCGTCCACGATGAGCCATTCCCATCACAATTTCTTCGACTCCCTCATCAGGGCATTTTTGAAAAATTGAGTCTAAGGCAGTAATGAGGGTTTCTCCGCCCTCTAAAGAAAAACGTTTCTGACCGACATAACGGGTATGAAGAAAATTTTCAAATTCTTCGGCTTGAATTATTTTTCGAAGAATCCTAAGTTTTTCATCATGATTGAACGAAGGAACATTCATCTTAGGTTCGATCTTAGACTGTATCCAACGCCGTTTCTCAGTGGTCTGCAAATGGAGATATTCTACGCCTATATTACCGCAGTATGTCTTTTTTAATCGGTCTAAAATTTCACCGATCGACATTCGAACACCACCTAAATAATTACCAGTAAAGTGAACTTCGTTTAAATCATTGGGGTCAAAGCCCAGTCTTTCCAAACTTAACCGGGGGTTTTCTTTAACCTCATCGCTTAAGGGATCAAAAGTACCCTGTGTATGACCGATATCGCGGAAAGAATAAATGGCACCGTAGAGACGAGCATGTTTTTCTCCCACCTCTCTATCCGGAGATGCAATTGGACTAGGTGCGTCATCTCGGTCGGGGAGCCCGTCATGCTCGCTCCCCAAATGAAAGCCTTCAAAGAAATATTGCCACTCCGTAGATACTGACGAAGGAGAATCAAGCCAAAGGGCGTATTGACGGTCAATTTCGTCGACATTCCAACGGGAGGCAAAAGTAGGATTTTTAATCATAGTGAGCGCGGTAATTCGTACGCTTTAAATGAATTAAAAACAAGTAAAACCCGAAAAATTTTTTGGGGGGAAATATTTTTGTATAATTTTCAAATATTGGCAGAGAAATTAATGCTCGAAGAATCGGCAGTAATGGTAATTTCATCTCCATAAGTGGCATTTCCAATAAAGGGTGCAATTACCTCTAATACTGAAGGGTCCTGTTTAAATTCGGGCTTGGTGGAGGGATGAGGCCAGTAGACAAAAGATTCATAAATAGTCGAACACCCATTCATTGTAAGAGAGCATTCATAAAACGAAAAATTTTCGGGAGGTAAATCAGTAGACCATCGAACGAGCGGAAAAAAATACCGAGGCCGTCCTAACTTGAAATTAGAATCGTGTAATGAAATATTCAAAGTACCTTTAAAAAAACGAGTTATATCAAAACCGTTTTGGTTAAAAAAAGGGGATTGCATTGCCAAAGTACCGTGTGGAAAACGAATATCTCGATGTTGTCCCGAGGCAATTCTATGACCTCGCGTGATAAGGCCGACAGCAGAGGAGATCATAAGCTATCTGCTAAGGCACCGGCTTGCATTAGGGACAAAAGCATTTAAAAAAACGATTCCCAGTACCTCCTGGTGCAATTCTGACCCGAATCGGGTGCATGCAACGGGGACAATGACCAGAATATGCGGTACCTTGTTGATTTTTGTAAATGCGGCCATAAGTTCCGCACTTTACAAAATGAATACCAAGGAACTCTTTTCCCTTTCCCCCAGGTGCGGGAGAAGAAAAAGTCTGATCGCTATTCATTCTTGAATCAAACCCTGTAAGCCCTGAACCAATCCATCCACCCGCTTAGTAATCAAGTTTGCCTGAACTGATAATCCATCTTGCCCGTCAATTACCTCGGAAACCCATGTTTTTACACGTTCTTCCAGGAATTTCAGTTTTTTATGTGCACCTGGGTCAGCGGCGAGAGCTTTGAAGCTTGTCTGAAGATCCGTTTCCGCGGCATCTGCCTGTCCAAGCATTTCCTGAAGAGCCTGTAAGCAATTTTGAATCGTTTTTTCATTCACCTCGTCTTCATCATGCTGAAGAGGTTCAAGATAGTGAGGTGCTGCATGTTGCTTAATAACCGGAGCGCTTGGCCCCGCTTCCTTGAAAAGCTTGAATGCGGTGTCCTGAGCATTCTGACTGAATAAATTACGCTGATTAAACTCAAGACTAGAGAGCCAGTTTAATTCCTGCCTGAGCACCTTAAATTGCTTTCGTGAAGCTACCTCTTCCTCCCGCGAAACCGAACGAATCACATCGGCTTTCATGGTGGGTGCCAATGTAGTAATTTCTTCAAGAATTTCGACTGTTCTCTCCAGCACATTTTGCTGGGTTTGCAAAAAAGAAATTGCCGATTGAAGATACTCTTCAAGATTTTCCTTTGTCTTTAAAGGAATCTGATCATCTTTGATCGGTAATTTTTTTCTAGTTTTTTTAGAAAGACGCAGGCGCATGATGGTAAATATTGATCTGTAATAGTTTTGATATATAAAAAGAGATGAATCAAGCTGAAACCTCTATTCAATGCTTTGATCTGCTCGACCAAGAGAACTTAAGCAGTAAGTCCCTCCTCCAATCAGCCTTTCTCCGTCATAAAGAGCCAAGACTTGACCTGGAGTTAAAGCCCGTTGGGGTCGCTCAAAAATAATTTCCGCTTTCGTGGAATTGATTGGACGGTAGAGTAGGGGGACGGAAGCATCTCGATAACGGGGTTTTCCCAATAATTGAACCGGTTGGGTCGGATGGTTTTCCGTAAGGAAGGACAGCGATTCAATTTCATATTTACAACCCCACAATGTAGGTTCATTTTCGCGATCAAAAGCAACAATTAGCTTATTTTCGCTTTCATTCTTTCCCGTAACTACAAAATTTTCATTATCGGTGTTGGATGGCACCCCAATCCCGCGTCTTTGTCCTAAAGTATATCGGTGTAAACCTTTATGCTCACCAACAACTCGCCCCTCGGTCGTTACAATCTCACCAGGCTGATCGTCGAGAAAGTTAGACAAGAACTCTCCTATTTTTACTTTTCCAAGAAAGCAAATACCTTGACTATCTTTTTTCTCTGCGACGGGAAGCTCATATTTCTTCGCAATTTCACGAACTTTTGGCTTTGTAATCTCACCCAGAGGAAAGCGGGCTCTTTCAAGTTGATTCCTAGTAAGGCGGGCAAGGAAATAAGACTGATCCTTATTTTTATCTATTCCCTCCCATAATTCTGCGGTGGAATTTGAATTTTTTACTCTTCTACAATAATGACCAGTGGCAAGGGAAGAAAAGCCATTTTCTTCCGCGTATTCTAGTAATGCTCCAAATTTCATCGCTCGATTACATAAAATATCAGGATTGGGAGTAATTCCATTTTCATAGCCTCGCACCATAGGTAAAA
>Ga0233426_10003136_pt1:10000-13291 | contig 13291 bp, 7 predicted proteins | sample SI_118_April2016_6_FD_179875 | JGI IMG/M metagenome (GOLD analysis project Ga0233426, IMG submission 179875) | Seawater microbial communities from Saanich Inlet, British Columbia, Canada - SI_118_April2016_10_MG | ecosystem: Environmental > Aquatic > Marine > Inlet | place: Canada... | reverse complement strand
CGCCCACAGCGGATAGAGACCGAACTGTCTCACGACGTTCTGAACCCAGCTCACGTACCACTTTAATGGGCGAACAGCCCAACCCTTGGGACCTTCTCCAGCCCCAGGATGTGATGAGCCGACATCGAGGTGCCAAACCTCCCCGTCGATGTGAACTCTTGGGGGAGATAAGCCTGTTATCCCCGGAGTACCTTTTATCCATTGAGTGATGGCCCTTCCATACAGAACCACCAGATCACTAAGCCCTGCTTTCGCATCTGCTCGGTCCGTCGACCTCGCAGTTAAGCCTCCTTATGCCTTTGCGCTCTACGCACGATTACCGACCGTGCTGAGGAGACCTTTGGGTTCCTCCGTTACTTTTTGGGAGGAGACCGCCCCAGTCAAACTACCCACCTAGCAATGTCTCTTTTCCGGATTCACGGAAACAGATTAGAATTCTAGCAATACAAGGGTGGTATTTCAAGGATGGCTCCACTCAAACTAGCGCCTGAGCTTCAAAGCCTCCCACCTATCCTACACAAATAGAACCAGAATCCAATACTAAGTTGTAGTAAAGGTTCACGGGGTCTTTTCGTCCTGCTGCGGGTAGCCGGCATCTTCACCGACACTTCAATTTCGCTGAGGTCATGGTTGAGACAGTGCTCAAATCGTTACACCATTCGTGCAGGTCGGAACTTACCCGACAAGGAATTTCGCTACCTTAGGACCGTTATAGTTACGGCCGCCGTTTACCGGGGCTTCATTTTGAAGCTTCGTTCCGAAGAACTAACCTCGCCATTTAACCTTCCGGCACCGGGCAGGTGTCAGTCCCTATATTTCATCTTACGATTTAGCAGAGACCTGTGTTTTTGTTAAACAGTCGTTTGAGCCTCTTCACTGCGACCCTGTTCAGCTTTGACCGCGAAGGTCATTACCTAATTAGGGCACCCCTTCTCCCGAAGTTACGGGGCCATTTTGCCGAGTTCCTTAACCATGATTCTCTCTAGCGCCTGAGGATACTCTCCTCGCCCACGTGTGTCCGTTTACGGTACGGTCAGCTATTAATCTAACATAGAGGATTTTCTTGGCAGTCTGATTAGGATCAGTTGGCTTGCCCGAAGGCGCGCTTCCCATTCACATCTCAGGTTATAGGAACCGGCGGATTTGCCTACCGGTTCACCCTACATGCTTAGACACGGATATTCAATACCGTGCTGATCTTTCACTCCTGCGTCCCCCCTTAGTTCAAACAATTAATCGCTGGTACGGGAATATTTTACCCGTTTTCCATCGTCTACGCCTTTCGGCCTCGACTTAGGGTCCGACTAACCCTGAGCAGAGTTACTTTACTCAGGAAACCTTGGGCTTACGGCGACACAGAATTTCACTGTGTTTATCGCTACTCATGCCAGCATACTCATTTCCATCTCCTCCAGCGGCCCTCACGGGTCCACCTTCAACGGTCAATGGAACGCTCGCCTACCGATTCTAAGAATCTCAAAGCTTCGGTATGATACTTACAGTCCCGGATATTATCGGCGCAAAACCCCTCGACTAGTGAGCTGTTACGCTTTCTTTAAAGGATGGCTGCTTCTAAGCCAACCTCCTAGCTGTCTGGGCGATTTGACATCCTTTATCACTTAGTATCAATTTTGGGACCTTAGCTGTTGATCTGGGTTGTTTCCCTCTCGGCTATGAACCTTATCGCCCATAGCCTCACTGCCATACATCATGTATCCGGTATTCGGAGTTTGATTGGGGTTGGTAAGCTTGTAGGCCCCCTAGCCCATTCAGTGCTCTACCCCCGGTACACTAATATGACGCTGCCCCTAAAGGCATTTCGGCGAGAACCAGATATCTCCGAGTTTGATTGGCCTTTCACCCCTAACCACAACTCATCCCCTCCATTTTCAACTGAAGTGGGTTCGGTCCTCCGGTGCGTGTTACCGCACTTTCAACCTGGTCATGGCTAGATCACCCGGTTTCGGGTCTGCCGCACGCTACTGAACGCCCTGTTCAGACTTGCTTTCGCTTCGGCTCCGAATGTACTATTCTTAACCTTGCAACGTACGAGCAACTCGCTGGCTCATTATGCAAAAGGCACGCCGTCACCCCACCTAAGTGGAGCTCCGACCGCTTGTAGGCATACGGTTTCAGGTTCTATTTCACTCCCCGCTAGGGGTACTTTTCACCTTTCCCTCACGGTACTAGTTCACTATCGGTCACATGGAAGTATTTAGTCTTACCGGATGGTCCCGGCTGATTCACACAAGATTTCTCGTGTCCCGCGCTACTCGGGTGTTAATTCGAACAAGTTCATTGGTTTTAAGTTACAGGGCTATCACCTTCTAGGGCTGAACTTTCCAGAACATTTACCTAACCTTTGAATTTTTGACTCGTCGAGACTATTGCAGCTATCTCAGAATTAATCCCACAACACCACTTACGCAAAACCTGCAAGCTTGACACGTAAATGGTTTAGACTCTTCCCCGTTCGCTCGCCACTACTAAGGGAATCATTGTTATTTTCTCTTCCTGGAGTTACTTAGATGTATCAGTTCACTCCGTTTGCTCTATTTACCCTATGTATTCAGGTAAAAGTACCACAATATTACTCATGGTGGGTTGCCCCATTCGGAAACCTCCGGATCAAAGGTTATTTGCACCTCCCCGAAGCTTATCGCAGCTTATCACGTCCTTCATCGCCTCCATGTGCCTAGGCATCCTCCGTACGCCCTTAGTAGCTTTACTAAAGTGTCTTTCTTGAAGATGACTTGGCTACATCTATTATTTAAAAAATAATGTCAGTTATCCAATTTCCCAATTTTCAAAAAGCAAATAAAATTTTGTGGAGCTTACCGGGATCGAACCGATGACCTCCTGAATGCAAATCAGGCGCTCTCCCAACTGAGCTAAAGCCCCAATTATCTTGGCTGCAGCATAGTGGTGGGCCTGCGTGGACTCGAACCACGGACCTCTGCCTTATCAGGGCAGCGCTCTAACCACCTGAGCTACAAGCCCAATTTTTTGGTTTGCAAATGAGTCTGTTGATTCAAATTTCGACCGTCCTGGGAATTTCTTCCCAGTACTCCTTAGAAAGGAGGTGATCCAGCCGCACCTTCCGGTACGGCTACCTTGTTACGACTTCGCCCCAGTTACCAGCCTTACCTTAACGAGCTCTCTCCCGAAGGTTAAGCCACCCGATTCGGGTACTGCTGACTTCCATGGCGTGACGGGCGGTGTGTACAAGACCCGGGAACGTATTCACCGTAGCGTTCTGATCCACGATTACTAGCGATTCCTGCTTCATGG
>Ga0233426_10003136_pt1:0-7500 | contig 13291 bp, 7 predicted proteins | sample SI_118_April2016_6_FD_179875 | JGI IMG/M metagenome (GOLD analysis project Ga0233426, IMG submission 179875) | Seawater microbial communities from Saanich Inlet, British Columbia, Canada - SI_118_April2016_10_MG | ecosystem: Environmental > Aquatic > Marine > Inlet | place: Canada... | reverse complement strand
ACATAGATAGGACAAAGAATAGATATAAGATTGACTTTAGCATAAAAAAAATTCCCCAACACTTCAGGTAGGGGAATTTACATCAAATATAAAAAAAAGAAAGAGATCTAACGAATTAGCAACATTTTCTTCCTAGAGACAAAAGTTTTGCCTCTCATTTCATAAAAATATACTCCAGATGCTGCATCATTATTTAATAAGTCTGTACCGTTCCACTCAAAAGTATACTTACCTGGACTCATTACTTTATTGGCTAACATTTTTACATCCTGCCCTAAAAGATTATAAACTCTTAAAGTAACAAACTCTGTAGTTGGAATGTCAAAGGATATTTGAGTACTTGGGTTAAACGGATTTGGATAATTTTGAAATAGTGCAAATTCTTTTGGGAGAACTTGAGCATCCTCAGAAGACGCTGTAACCGTGCTAACAGCAATAGGATTATCTTCACCAGGGAAACCACAAACCACATTTAGCAATTCCGGATTTAAACTAGTCCCCGGTATATTGACAATTGAAAAATGAAAAGAAATATTCTCTGGCAAAGTCGCACCATCAGCTAAAGTGTAAGTCAAGTGCAGCAATTCTCCCTCTTCACCATTGCCTGCTGTTCGAGCTCTATTTACACTGTAAGCAAGAATTTTGACATAATCATCAATAGAATTTCCCAATATTGTCATGTCAGAAGTCGGATTACCCTCATCATTAACAAGACCTTGAAGTTTCTGACCTCTAGTGACACTAGAATAAATAAGGTCGTTAGAGTCATGGTAGATATCTAATTCTATTCCCCTAATTGGCTCATTATCAACGATATTAATTGTAAAAGTTATATCATTGCCGTTAATCTCAACGCCTTCTCCAAACGTTATACAAGCGCATAACCCTGTTGAAATCTGTAGACCGTAAGAAGGGTTTGGGCTACCATCAGGAAGCATTGTTCTCATATCGACATGATAAGCTGAATCTGAAGGACACTCAATGTCAGCAGATACTGATGTTGCTGCAATTGATAAAGATACTAAAAATATAAATATATTATTCATTTTCATTTCTAAGTCCTACTGTTGTCTTAATTCATAAAATCAAATTTAATAGATAAACAGGTTTAGTAACAATCTTAAATCTTTTTGAAAAAATTAAACTTGCTTATTTTACCAGCGCTAGTTTTTGCACATGGTAGTTTGTTGCTGTCTGCACATGTAAAAAATATATTCCAGTTGGAGACAACATATCAAATTCATTCTTCCCAGACCACTGACCTTGAACCCGACCTGCATTTACTTGCGTATTAATTAACTCTTTTATCAGTCTTCCATTAACATCAAAAATTCTCACTGCAAGCTTTCCCGATGCCGGAACATCAATGTAAAAATTTGTTGTTGGGTTAAATGGATTGGGGTAGTTACTACTAACATAAAAGCTCTTTGGGAGGATATCTTTATTCCCTTCTGCAGCCATAACGCTTGCATCATAAACACCCGCACGATTTATTGTTCCACGATAGACAGACCAATTATCCATTAACTCTGCACTAGATTTAATATCGATAACATCTAAGCCAGAAGAAGACCCGACTACAATTTCAAGGTCACCATCGTTGTCAATGTCTTCTATAACAGGAGTAGACTCAATGCTCCCATTTATAAGTATTGGGAAATTAGGCATCATCGATCCATCACTCTCATAAGCAAAAATTTTACCGGTTTTTCTGGCGGCTAAAACTTCAAGTTGACCATCTCCATCTAAATCGGCTACCAAAGGCTCAGAAAGAATATTGAACCCTAGGTCAACAGGCCAACCATCTAAAAGCTCATTTGCTACTGGATCCCAAACGTGTACATTATCATCATAACCACCAAACAAAAGATCAAGCTGACCATCGTTGTTTAAATCACAAACAGAAATACCGCCACGGATATCATCTCCCGTATCATATTCTGCAAAAATAGTACCATCATGATGTAGTACATATAGAGCACCATTATTATTACCAGCAACTATTTCATAATCCCCATCACTATCAACGTCGACAATGATTGGAGCAGTACTAAACCTTCCATCCGTAACGAATGGGAAACCTGACTTAACCGTACCTCCGTTCGCCTCAATCGCATAGATTTCCTTGTCATAAGTCGTAACAACAACATCAAATAAACCATCATTATCTATATCATGTACAGCCGGACCTGCCCACATGGAACCAAGTTCTTTTGGAAAACCAGATACAGTAATACCATTATGATGAATCACATAAAGTTGCCCACCCGATGAAGTTGTCGTTGTGAACGCGATTTCTAAATCTTGATCACCATCAATATCTACTAAAGCTGGAGAACCTTCAATAAATCCTAAAATAGTATACGCTAATTCTCGAGAACCATCAGAATCAATGATATAAAGTTTTCCAGCGCTATTACCAAAAACAATCTCCATTGCACCATCATTGTCTACATCACCAATAGCAGGACTAGAACGAACTCTATCGGTTGACTCAAATGGAAAACCGTCGAGCTCTTCACCAAAAGAATTGTAGCCGTGGAGCGCTTCATTATCAGATCCAAAATAGATTTCTTTTAATCCATCACTGTTTAAATCGGCCACAATTGGTGAAGACTTTACAATGATACCCGTAAGAGGGAACCCAAACTGAGACAACGTTAAGTCTAAATTTAAATCGACCACTTCTTGATAAGGGTATTCTTCCGTCCCAGCTGTAATCGTAACCGTACAAGGAATTGTGCCTGGAATAGCTCCCGCATCAGCGGTTACTAAAAACCAGTCAAAAGGAGTGGATCCAATTTCTTGGGCTGGAATTGTTATATCACCTAAGGGCGAGTCGTTGAACTGAATGTAGTTATCAATAATGTTAATCCTTGGGTCATTACTTTCAAGCGTAAGAGTAATATTAACCGCGTCTCCACCCCAATCATTTGCGAGGACAATCTTTACTCTGGAGGTATCTCCCGGGTTGAATCGACTATCTCCATCTGTATCTTGGAGAAAGCTTGCGGCACTAACTTTTAATAGAGGAAAATTAAAATCATTTTCTAAATAACCAGGGTGATAATTTTCAGTCATATAATGCTGTCTATCTTCTTGTCCTTGAGTATACTCATTTTGACAAGTCCCTGAATAGTTCATATAGTTATAAACAGGGTCATTACCCGGATCATTTGGGCAAGTATCTTGATTTTGATTACAACTCCATAATCCACTTTCATCATGTTGCGGAGTGTCATCTATTCCGTCATTTGGCTCAGTGCAATTATTCTGAAAAGTATGTGGCAATCCAAGGTGATGACCAACCTCATGCGTAATAATCCACCCTGCTGATAAAGATCTATAATCAAGGTTTACACTTTGCATATAGCTATTATTTGCCCAAGAGTTGGGTAAGTAAGAATACCCCTCAACACCAATTGCATTAAGATCTGCGGTATAGATATTAAGATAATGATATGGGTCGATAGCCAATTCTTGCATACCTTGCGAAGCATTAGCATCTTCCCAACTACTAAACCAAGTACTGTTCTCTGTTCGGTCAATTGTGTCTAAAGTAAAGAAAAAATTATGCTCTTGATAATTAGAATTAAGGATTTCCATAATATCATAAATACTTTGATCACTATAATTACCGGCGCCACTACTATTAGTCACCACATGCCATGCAACCATAATATGAATAGCTTCATTTCTTGATCTAGTTGAAAACCAGTTTTCCATATCAGATTTAATCTGCAATACTTGCTCAGAAGACATCGAAGGGGTACCGCATACGCCGTCTCTATTTTGAGAGAAAGAAAGCTGCACTATAAGTAATGGGATATATAAATAATTAAGAACTTTCATTGAAACCTTTATTTAATTAGCGCTAGTTTTTGCACATGGTAGTTTGTTGCTGTCTGCACATGTAAAAAATATATTCCAGTTGGAGACAACATATCAAATTCATTCTTCCCAGACCACTGACCTTGAACCCGACCTGCATTTACTTGCGTATTAATTAACTCTTTTATCAGTCTTCCATTAACATCAAAAATTCTCACTGCAAGCTTTCCCGATGCCGGAACATCAATGTAAAAATTTGTTGTTGGGTTAAATGGATTGGGGTAGTTACTACTAACATAAAAGCTCTTTGGGAGGATATCTTTATTCCCTTCTGCAGCCATAACGCTTGCATCATAAACACCCGCACGATTTATTGTTCCACGATAGACAGACCAATTATCCATTAACTCTGCACTAGATTTAATATCGATAACATCTAAGCCAGAAGAAGACCCGACTACAATTTCAAGGTCACCATCGTTGTCAATGTCTTCTATAACAGGAGTAGACTCAATGCTCCCATTTATAAGTATTGGGAAATTAGGCATCATCGATCCATCACTCTCATAAGCAAAAATTTTACCGGTTTTTCTGGCGGCTAAAACTTCAAGTTGACCATCTCCATCTAAATCGGCTACCAAAGGCTCAGAAAGAATATTGAACCCTAGGTCAACAGGCCAACCATCTAAAAGCTCATTTGCTACTGGATCCCAAACGTGTACATTATCATCATAACCACCAAACAAAAGATCAAGCTGACCATCGTTGTTTAAATCACAAACAGAAATACCGCCACGGATATCATCTCCCGTATCATATTCTGCAAAAATAGTACCATCATGATGTAGTACATATAGAGCACCATTATTATTACCAGCAACTATTTCATAATCCCCATCACTATCAACGTCGACAATGATTGGAGCAGTACTAAACCTTCCATCCGTAACGAATGGGAAACCTGACTTAACCGTACCTCCGTTCGCCTCAATCGCATAGATTTCCTTGTCATAAGTCGTAACAACAACATCAAATAAACCATCATTATCTATATCATGTACAGCCGGACCTGCCCACATGGAACCAAGTTCTTTTGGAAAACCAGATACAGTAATACCATTATGATGAATCACATAAAGTTGCCCACCCGATGAAGTTGTCGTTGTGAACGCGATTTCTAAATCTTGATCACCATCAATATCTACTAAAGCTGGAGAACCTTCAATAAATCCTAAAATAGTATACGCTAATTCTCGAGAACCATCAGAATCAATGATATAAAGTTTTCCAGCGCTATTACCAAAAACAATCTCCATTGCACCATCATTGTCTACATCACCAATAGCAGGACTAGAACGAACTCTATCGGTTGACTCAAATGGAAAACCGTCGAGCTCTTCACCAAAAGAATTGTAGCCGTGGAGCGCTTCATTATCAGATCCAAAATAGATTTCTTTTAATCCATCACTGTTTAAATCGGCCACAATTGGTGAAGACTTTACAATGATACCCGTAAGAGGGAACCCAAACTGAGACAACGTTAAGTCTAAATTTAAATCGACCACTTCTTGATAAGGGTATTCTTCCGTCCCAGCTGTAATCGTAACCGTACAAGGAATTGTGCCTGGAATAGCTCCCGCATCAGCGGTTACTAAAAACCAGTCAAAAACAGTTGAAGAAATCTCACCAGGAGGTATCGTAATATCACCTAGAGGAGAGCCATCAAAACTTATACTATTATCTAAAATAGAAATTCTTGGGTCAGTACTTTCAAGAGTAAGAGCAATATTGACCGCGTCTCCACCCCATTCATTTGCCATAACAATCTTTACTCTAGAGGTATCTCCCGGGTTGAATCGACTATCTCCATCTGTATCTTGAAGAAAGCTATAACCATCTACAGCTAGCAACGGATAAAATGCTTGGTTATCTAATAAACTAGGATGGTATAAATCAATAATAGCTTGCATTCTATCTGATTGACCTGGAGTAAACACTGTTTGACACCAATCATCGCTATAGTTCATGTAATTTTCTACTGGGTCATTACCCGGATCATTCGGGCAAGTATCTTGATTCGAACAAGTTTGAACATATTCACTGTCATTTCGAGGTGTGTCATCAACGGCGTCATCAGGAGCAACACAATCAGTTTGAAATGTGTGATACAGACCCAAATAATGCCCCGCTTCATGCGGAGCCGTCGAAGAGCTGTAACTAGATCCACCATAAACTACCTTATGGTCAATGGTAAACCCTTGCCTATAGTGATCTTCTGGGTAATTATTAGTGTGAGGCGAATAAGTATATCCATATGTAACAAACCCACCAGAACCAGAATTCCAGAGTTCAACACTATAGATGTTTAGATAATGAGCTGGGTCAAAAGATAAAGCCTGCATTCCCTCACCATCGAGTCCTTCCGTATCCGACGACCAACCAGAAAACCAGTCATCATTTTCGACTCTATTGATACTATCCAAAATAAAAGAGATATTTGTATTATTATTACTATATGCAACATTCATAGCATCAATTTGACCCGATATTCTAGATTCAGAAATATTTCCGGTGTTGTCACTTGCATGAATTGCGTGCCAAACAACATAAATAATGACCTGATCTCTATCACGAGTATTATTTTCAAGAAGCCACTCGTCAACTTCAGTCTTAGATTGAATAATTTGATCTACAGTAGGGTCAGGCGTTGCACAAGGGATTTGCCTATTATTTGTAAATGCAGGATCTAACTCATTATCGTCCACAATGCTTGCACTTTGCGCAACCATTATTACCGGTTGCGCAATTAATGCAAAAATAAGTAGGGACGTTGCTGTTTTTATCATGCACTCCTATCGAACAAGAATCATCTTCTTCATATCATTATACAGTGATTTACCATCGCTACTAATAGCAATTAACCGATAGAAATACATTCCAGAAGCAAGACCATTCATTGATACACTAAAATTATAAAATCCTGCGTCTAAAGGTTTATCAACAACTTTTGTGACGCTTTCCCCTAGAATATTAAAGATTTCAAGTGAAGTAATAGAATGTTCTGCCAACCCAAATTGAATATTAGTAGTAGGGTTAAATGGATTAGGGTAATTCTGGCTTAAAGCAAATTCACGAGGAAGCTGATTAAGCAAATCATTATCATTACTCAAAGCAATTTCATTTTCTCCATCCATTTGAGCACGAATCATCCAAACACCATTAGAAGAATAGTTGCTCAATTGTTCCCAACCGATGCCAATGCCAAAATCAAGCATACTGTTTGATGCATTAGATGAATTATTCCAATCAACGCCAATATTAAAATTGACACTCAACTGTTGATAACCAACAAATACTGAACCACTATCAATTGGAAAGTCAAAACCCTCATTAACAAAATTAACTTCATTCCAACCCTGAATTAGGTTTCTTGCTATTCCCGGTAATATTGGATTGTTCATATCAGGTTTCCCATCTTGACCCTCAGGCCAAACGTAAACTAAAACAGGGCCTGATTGCGAACCTGCTACATAGAAACTTGCTCCATAAAGTTTTGACGGGTAGCCTGCTGGCTTAAATTTCGCAGCAAGGTAGTTCCCATTTCCAACAGGCATAACATCTTCGCTTGTACCATCATCATAAATGACATCATAAACTGTGTTTGAGATA
>Ga0233426_10003128_pt1 | contig 13317 bp, 25 predicted proteins | sample SI_118_April2016_6_FD_179875 | JGI IMG/M metagenome (GOLD analysis project Ga0233426, IMG submission 179875) | Seawater microbial communities from Saanich Inlet, British Columbia, Canada - SI_118_April2016_10_MG | ecosystem: Environmental > Aquatic > Marine > Inlet | place: Canada: British... | reverse complement strand
ACATAATCACAGTAGAGCCATTTGTCGTCGTCAAACAAAAATACTTTAGTAGACATTGTCAGTCTCCATTTTTAGTTCTTCAAGTCTAGTCATTATTCTGCGCTCCTTTAAGATCTACCAGTTGTGGTTCTCCGTTGAGATCTAACGGGATGTTACGCCCATTTAATGTAACCGTGTATAAATCTCCTGCGTAAAAACCTGCGTACCACTGGCAAACCATAAACACACCGTCCATATGGATGTCCAAGACAGATGACTTTGGGGTGCCATACGCATTGTTAAAAACAAGTCTCTCTGTTTTCATCTTAGTCATTAGAGATACCCTCTTTTATCTTCTTTAGCTCGGCTTGGTAAGCAGCCAAAGCAGCATTACGAGCATCCCAAGATGCATCACCAGCATCACGAGCAGCAGCACAGGCAGCGGCATCAGCAGCATCACAAGCATACTCAACATCTAAATCAGCAGAATAAGCAGCACTAGCAGCAAGATAAGCAGCCTTTAGTTCTTCAAGTTTAGTCATTGGTGTTTCTCCGCCAGTGCCTCGTTCATCTTCTTAAGGTACCACTCAGCCTTTTGCATGTCTTCTACAGGTTTCCGTTTAAAACGGTATCTGTGTTGGTACTTGATCATGTTACCGTGGCAATACGCTATGAACCCGTCCAGCCCTAAGACCTGTTGGATGTAGTCGATACACTCTACACCTCCCATGTTGTAATGCGCTGGGCGTTCTACAGGATCGTAAGAAGACACAGGTGTTTCTTCTAAAGTCATTAACAACTTCCTTTCGTTTTTGTAAACCTATCTAAGAATAGCACGTTAGATTTCTCTTCTATTTCATCAGGTATATCGTTGTCAAACTCTTCTCCGAAAGTTTCTTGAAGAAGTCTGTCTCGATATTCCTCGACTTCAGCTATAACAAGAGGATTATCTGAACCGTAATCTAAGAAGGCTGACAACATAGTCACCATCCCTACCATGTGCTGCTGCACCTCTAAGGGAAGATCTTCAGTACCTCCCATTGTGATGCCTGTTGTAACAGAACCTGACCAACTTCCATCAACATCAAACACAGGCTTAAGTACTAAAGCAAACTCATCAGGTTTGATTGTGTAGCTCATTTGTCTTTTCTTTCCCACTTAAGCTTAACCCGTGTTTTTCCACAAGGTTTTCCCGGTTCCTTTAACCAAGCCTCAGGGATGACCCTGTTAGCCCATTGGAACCCATGTTTGTCACACCACTCAAAGTAACGTGACTTAGCACCCTTATTTAGCTTAGCGTTAGCATTGCTAAACACAAAGCGTATATCTAGTTCTGGGTGCTGCTTCTGTATAGCGAGATGTTTACGTCGATCTGCAGGATCAAACTTTCCCTTTGTCTCAACAATGATACCGTTATCTAACTCAAAGTCAGGTGTGTAAGTCCTGTAGGCTAGGTCTTCCCACTCAATCTTGATCTTTTCATAACGAACTTCTTTTTGCCTTGGAGTAAGAAAAAGAACGGCCTCCTTTTCGAGACCGCTCCTGTATACTCTAGCATTATGTGTACGTCTGTACCCAGTTGCTCTTTTAACCATCAGGGGAAGTGACCAGCAGCTCTGCTAACATCTTAGTACGGCCGTCTAGGGCACGGTGTAAGTACTCTAGCCGTTGTATCTCTGAACGAGCAATCAACATATCTTGGTAGATTTCTTGTTGTTTATCTGTAAAGTCATCTGTTTGATACTCTACGTCATCAATAGTGATTGTAGCCATGTTAGCTTCCTTAGATTTCAATCTCGTCTACACGAGGTTTCTTTACAGTCTTAGTCAGGTACATAGGAAAAGGAACACCCTTGTACTGGTAACCCTTCAGACCTTCGCCGTTGTTAGCGTCCGCCCAACATACTTTCTTAAAGTCACAGAACACACACCCGATAGCAAGTTTCTCATTACCTGACTTATCTTCCTCAGTATCGTAACAACGCTCTGGCACTGTCTCTGAGGCAAGAGCCTCCTTAAGTTCATCTACTCTCTCCTGTGTGTCAGGAAGCATAGAAGCGCTGGGCTGGTACAAAGTCATGTTACCATCAACCTTGTTCATTGCCCAGAAAGCTACGCCCTCATTGTTGGGGACAGCCTCACTGTATGCTGAGATTTGCTGCATGTAACCAAAAGGATCATCTACAGCAAGAGTTGCCTGAGAGAACTTCTTAAAGGCGGAAGGTGAGGCAGACTTAACATCAACGACATGACCGTCAATTACGGCGTCCATGTGTCCTGTTATTCCTGCAACCTTAACCTTTTGTTGTTCACCCGTAACAGTGTGACCAGATAGCTTAGCCAGTGTTAGCAGTATCTCTTCAATGATGTCTCCGTAGAGGAACTTAAGGAGTTTATCTCCTGTCATCTTCTCTCGTTCATGTCCCTTGCTGTCATACCAGAGTTGACGTGTAGGTTTACCGAGAGCAGATAGTCGAAGTACTGGCCCCCCACTCTTGCGGGGAACCAAGCGAGAACGAAGTAAGTCCTTAAGACTTTCCCCAAAGGTGTCGATAACCTTCTCGTTTTCTGCTGTTGAAGTGTAGCCTTCGAGCAGTGTCATATAAACATCTTCGATTAAGGTTTCAATACCTTTGGGTTGGTCTGACATACTTTATTCTCCTCTTATTTGGTTTACTCGAAAGCGATTTCTACTTCTTCTACTGGAGCCTTCTCTACTGCTGAAGAAGTCTCGTTAGAACGAATAACAGCAGAACCGTCCTCGTAGTCTACCAACTCCATCACCTGACCTAGATCAAAGGACATTTCTTTGGTGTCTTGGTTCATGTCACTTAGGTGACCAAGCTTAATGATGTTACCGTAAGCACTGTTTCCAATAGATACGAACACGTTCATCTTAGAACCATTACCGATCAAGGATTCTGTAGGGTTACCGCTCTTGTCGTACACTTCACCGTATCGACGCCAACCAGTCTTAGTCTTTTCGTCGAGACCAATTTGAATGAACCGATCGCCATTGAAGGTTGAGTCTTTACCTTCTTTGACTTTCTTGTTCAGTTTGTAATCTTTCATGAGGTCATCAAGTTGATCGTTCATCTTGAGTGCAACAGTGTACTCCAAGTCTTCGGACATGTACTTAGGTGCAGGTTCCTGCAACTTTGCCCAGCTAACTTCTACGTTCTTGAGTACGATCTTTTTGTCTTTAGCCATTCTATATCTCCTTGGCGTTATAGTAGTTATTCTTGTTAAACTGACATGAAATAGTTGTCAATGTGTCTCTAACCAGTTCATGCCAATCTTAGCCTCACCATCCATAGGACAGTTAAGATTGAAGTGAGTACCTGAATCAATGATTGCTTGTACCTGTATTTGACCAAGCCTTTCAGCTTGATCGGCATCTACTTCTGTCTGCCATTCATCATGTACCCATGCACACTGCTTAAAGTTAATGCCCTCTTTCTTGGCTTGGTTTTGCCAGAGAACATTAGCAACACGCATCAGTACAGTCTCTCCTCCCTGCAGATAAACAGATAAAGCAAGGTGGTCGCTGCCGATCTTCAGGATGCGTCCGTCAAGACCTTTCATCCATCCCATACTAGCAGCACGTGAAGCCTCACTCTTTAGTGTCTTGAGTGTAGGCAACGCCTCATAGAAGTTCTGCATAGACTTGTTTGCCTGAGCTGGGCTGCAATCAAGTATCTCTGCGATCTTCCCTACACCTGCGCCCAGTAAGAAGGCGTAGATGAATGTCTTAGCAGTGGGCCTGTCCTTACAGTAGCGGCCCAGAGCGTTCATGTTAAAGGTGTGGATGTCCCCATCAATAACCTGTTCAGTGTAGATCGGGTCATTCATGTAATGGGCAAGAACTCGAAGCTGAATCCCTGCGGCATCCGTACCGACTAGACGTTTACCTTCTGGAACCTGGAACACTTGACGACACTCTGCAGCGTACATCCCGTCCATTTTCCATAGGATACCATCCTTACCGTGAGGTACTGAAGGAATGTTAGCCATGTTAGGACCACGGTGTGCCGCACGGTGCGTGACAGCCCCTGTAGTGATCACTGTGCCGTGTACCCTGCCATCCTTTTGTGCCTTCTCTAACCACTCCTGTGCCAACTTCCAGCGTGTCTCCAGTACCTTCCATGCCTTCAGACCTTTAACAGCCTGTGGAGCATCATCAGGGATCGTGGCTAAGTTCTCAGGGCAAACCTTATAGCTGTCACCTGACTTGGTTTTAACTGTAGGTTTCCAACCCAGTCTGTCTAACCGTTTGTTGATCTGTTTAGGTGAGCCTAGATTGAACTCCTCCCATGCGATCTTGGTGTAATCACCCTGTACGTTCTGTGCCTCAAGTAGTTGGTTGGAGTGGATCGTTCCATCCTTCTTATAACGTAGGACAACCTCTTTAACAGGGACAGCAATAGGAACCATGAACTCTTTAATCTCATTCTCAATACGCTGCGTCTCTTTCAAACACACAGTATAGATTTCCTGAGCAAGTTCTTGGTTGATCTCGAACCCGTGCTTTTCCTGTTCACACATAATGAAGTGCACCGCATGTTCTAAGCGGATACTCTTCTTACTGAACTTAGAACCTTCCTTCATCAGGTGCTCGTAGAGTAGTTCAGTTACGTGTACGTCCTGTTTGCAATACTCTTTCATTTCTTCTGAGTAAGCAGACCAGTCAGAGAACTCGTCCTTGAAGTCACCAAGGCGTTCACCCCAAGCCTTTAGTTTATGACCACCCTTGCGTTGTGGTTCGAACAGACGTGATAGTACAAGAGTGTCAGTAGTCTTACTGAGTGGGATCTTATAGCCCCACAACTTCTCAATGACAGGGCTGTCGAACCCTATCCCGTTGTGAGCAATCCACTCAGTGACTCCTTCAGCAAACTTAGCAAACGCTTTAGGACTACGGATGACATAGTTACCTTTGACACCTACCTCTTTAGCCACCAGTACATGAATTACTGTAGGATCTAAGCCGTCCGTTTCAATGTCATATACTACTCTCACTTCTATCCTCCGTAGCTGTTTAGTCGTCCTGAGTGTTTACTATACAACAGGCTATCTGCAACCCCCGTCTCGCCCGTGAATCTATTCTTAATAACACGGACCTTGGTGGTGTTTCGTTCAATCTCATCTTCTGCTTGTGTGTTACGCTCAAGAGCCAAGATGATGTTAGACAACTGGGCAATACCTGCACTGCCTCGAATGTCTTGCAAGTTAATGTTACCACCTTCCTCTGGAGGCTTCTTACCCTTGTCTCTGCTAAGATGTGAAACCATCAACAGGCAGATGTCTAACTCAATAGTCAGGGTCTTCAACTTAGTAACAATCTCATCCAGAGCCTTGCGTTCGTCCTTGGCATGGTCACTAACAACGATACTGATGTGGTCTAGGATAATAAACTTACACTCACATGATCGGGCAAGGTAACGCACCATAGAAATGATACGATCGACTGTGTTGCTTCCGAAGCTGTCATACAGGAAGACACGGCCAGTACCTAACGTAGCGTTGTAAGCCTCGTCAAACTCTTCCTTAGAGTAGACGATGTCAGGTACGTGCAACTTCTTATCAGCGTGGATAGACATAACACCAAGGCCTGTATCTCTTGTAGGTTCTTCTAGGAAGAGTGTACCTACGTTACCTTTGTTCTGTTGGATAAGACTATACAGAACTTCACGCATTACTTGTGTCTTACCTACGCCAGTACCTGCAACAACAGTGATCAACTCACCTGTTCGCATACCCTTGGTCATGTCATTAAGACCGTCAAAAGGATATGGTACACTTTCGTAGTTAGGCGGAGTAGCAACCAAATCGTACATGTCTGTACCTGAAAGAATACCGTCAGGTGTGAAAGGCCCAGCCTTACGGTGACTGTCGATAAACTCTCGCTCACGTCCTTGAGTAATGAAGTCATTAGGATCGTTAAGGACCATCTTGACCAGACGTACCTTACGGGGGTCAAACAACTCAGCCACAGCAAGTGCTGCCTCTTGTCCAGGTTTGTCTGTGTCAAAGCAAATGTTGATCTTGTCGAAGCTGTCTAACCATTCGTAGTTACGCTTACAGTCTTTAACTGCGCCTGACGCTCCATTGATAACGGACACACAAGGCTCGGACATAAACATCATTTGGTAAGCAGCCATCGCATCAAACTCACCTTCTGTGATAGTAACAGATTTACCACCCTTACTGAAAGCTGCCTGTCCGAATAGGTCTGCCTGAGCATTACCGTTGAACTTAAATGTCTTCTCTTTAAGGCCTCGCTGTTTAAACCCTGTAGGCTTTCCGTCTAGGGTATAGATTAGCTTAACCTCGTCACCTGATGTCAAAGCCTTATACTTTTCAGAGACAGCCTTAACTAATCCTCTTGATGGAATAGCTTGGGCGGAACCTGTAATAGGTGGTAACGGTTTAACCGCTGCTAGGGGTGTCATAGTATTGTCATCCTCTTCATCTGTAAAAGTTTTAGTCTTGCACACATGACAGAATATGCCGTCCTCGTAAGGGTAGGCTCCGTCACTGCTCCCACAACTCGTGCAAGGTCTATGTTTCTTGTCTTCGTAATCCATTGTGTAGTGCATGTTTATTTCCCATCATCTTCGAAGTCCCCTCTAAGAGAGCTATAAATAATCTGAATGGCTACTATCGGCCACATCAAAGCAAATCTCTCAGGGGCATAAGGGTCTGTATCTTCGTCCTCTGCCTCAGAAATAGCCAAAAGAAGAGGTATAGCTAAGACGTACATAACTAAAAGTCCAGTAAAGAATTGTGTCATCTTGTAATATTCCGTATGTAGTAGGCGCCCGGCTCAGAGTCTAAGCCTGTTGCCATGTCCCTAAGCTGTTGAAAACTCATGTAAATAGTTTGCTCATCTTCAATATCAGGGTTGTACTGCGTGATGAAAACTGCCTTATCTGAAATAATAGCCTCTACATCGTCGAAAGAGTCCGTCTCGTCCAAGGTTGTGATGCGTGTAAAATCAAACTCAAACTCTACTGTGTACATTCCAACCCCTAGTCTCGCGTTTAATATCATTATGCTTAAACTCTGCCCAGTACAGTTCAAACGCAACACCATCGTCTAGGCACTCAAACTGGTGGTATACTCCCGGCTTCACCTTAGTATACATACCAGTTTCAAGAATAGTCTCATCAACCAAATCATAATCGTTCTGCCACACGCGGATTAGCATACGGCCAGACTCAACATAAAAACCATTCCACTTGAACTCATGGCAATGTTTAGAGCACACACCGCCCTTATCCATTTCAATGCGATGGAACTCTAAGGAGCCATTAGCCTCAACAAGTTCCGTATTTCCCCACACTTTTCCAGCAATCATTAGGGAACTCCAATCTTTGTATTCCACTTTTCTACATCTGCAGGAGTGTTAATTTCAATACCATTAAATTCCACATGGCCTACACCAATTTGCCAACCATTTTTTAACCAACGTAGTTGCTCAAGTTGCTCAGTAGTTTCCTCTTGAGTAACTTTTAAAGTTGGATAAGCTGTTAGTGCATGTCGCGTATATCCGTATACACCTAAGTGCCATTCACCATATCCAGTAATTCCTCTGCCAAACCACAAAGCCTTACTAGGATATGCTTGTATCATCTTAACTGAGTTTGGATCGTCTTGCATCTCTTTTGGCATATCTGCATAGACTGTGCTTACTGCCGAGTTATATGATAGTTGTTCAATACACTTATCAATCATATCTACCGTTACGTCAGGCATATCACCTTGGACATTAATAAATTGATCATACTCATAAAATAAAGCATTATTAATCGCACCTGCACATCGCTCAGTACCATTTGCATAAGGTGTTTGGTCGAGCCAACATCTTTGTGAGCCATACCTTTCAGAGATGCGTAAATCATCCGTCAAGACGTATGTGTCAAGACCTGAACTAGACGCTGCAGCATACACACGTTCGATCATTGGCACACCAGCTAACTTAGTTAATGGCTTTCCTGGAAATCTTGTAGAACCATATCTAGCGGGAATAAGAATAGCGGTGGATGTCATGTACTGTCCTTTCAAAGTCTTCTAGTCTCAACGTATTAGGTCCGTCACTTGGGGCATTATCTGGATTAGAGTGTACCTCTAAGAAGAAATTAGTGACACCCAAAGCAGCGGCAGCACGAGTAAGACCTGCAACGTAATCACGATTGCCACCAGACGACTTACCGAGTGAGCTAGGCTTTTGTACTGAGTGCGTTGCATCAAATACCAACGGTATGTCATAGTAATTAAGCATGTACTGGATGCCATTAAAATCAACCACAAGGTTATTATATCCAAAGCTTGTCCCTCTCTCTGTAATCCATACTTCCTTGGCACCTTCAGTCTTACTTAGGATACCTTCAACATCCCAAGGTGCTAAGAACTGACCCTTTTTAATATTAACAATCTTATCAGTACTGCACACTGCTTTAATAAGATCCGTTTGCCTACATAGGAAAGCAGGGACTTGGTACACATCAACCGCATTTCGAAACTCACGTTCAATACGGTTTAGTTGCACATAGTCGTGTACATCAGTCAGTGTCTTAACGCCTAGTGTATCTTTAAGAGAAAGAAAGTCAGTAAGGGTACGCTCTATACCCCTACCACGCTCACCGTTTAAGCTACTGCGATTTGCCTTGTCGTAACTTGCCTTGAAATAGTAATCAACTCCATACTTTTCGCAGACACGTTTGCACTCTTCAGCTATTTCAAAAGACTGTTCTAAAGTTTCGTGTTGGCATGGACCAGCTATGAGCCTAATCATGCAGTAATGTTATCCATCATAGGAAAGATTTCAGCAATAGCTTTACCAATCTCTATAGCCAAGTCCATGTGTTCCTTCTGAGTACCATTAGCAGATCGTAGCTCAACGTAGTGTATCCATGAACGGATAGTTCCATTGGCATACAAAGTGGATGCAGTGTTACCCTCAGGTAGTACAGATCGGGCCTGTTCCTTTGCGATACCGTTATCAATAGCCCAGCGGTACGCCATCTTAGATTTTTCAATCACGGCATTTTGGTGGGCGGTCCACGCAGACTGTAATACACTGTCATCAGTATCTAGGCTGTTCTGTCTGTTCTTTGTGTCCTGCAACCGGGCCTCGCGAATAACAAAAGACTTTTCCATGTCCTCTACGTTGGCATACCGTTGGCTAAACTCTTGAAAAGAGAATGAACGGTGCCGTAGAAATTGTCGGGCAATGTCTCGTGTAGTCTTCACCTCAATAGTTGCTGAAGCCATTTCGAAAGGGGACCAGTGCTTATGTTTGATAAGGTAGGCCAGTAGACGATCACTCGTCTCCATATTCATCTGACCTTGCGGGTTTGATACCTTGGCGCAGTAAGCAATCAAATCTTGCACGGTGTCTAAAGACGTATCCAAGGAAGGTATGGCTTGGGTGTATCCAATTAGTTTAGCTGTCATTATCGTAATTGCCTCTTGCTGATAGTGCTATAGATGCACCATTAAGTGTGTTTATCCAGTAAGGTTTTAAAGAGTTAGTGCTCTTGTGACCAGTTACTTGCATGATACCTGCTGTGTCAACTCCTCCTTCGAGCATTTCAGTCACAGCTGTCCGCCGTAAATCCATAGCTGTTAGGCTCGGATCTAGATTAGCTTCGGCCAGTAAGTCATTGATAAGTTTAGAGATCTCATACTTAGAGTATGGTGAAAAACTACCTGCCTGAGACTTGGTCCTTGGAGCTACATAATCTTGAAAGTCATAAGTCTCTTTCTGTTGTATGAGCATACGGCACAGGTTAGGGCTGATCGGCAGGGTAACTGCTGCATTCCTCTTGGACTGAGTAAACGCTACAACACCCTTGTCTAAGTCTAGGCTGTCCCACTTGAGTAGACGCATGTCCCCTACACGTTGGCCCCAATCATAAGCCATGTGAACAATCAGGCCAATACTCCTGTACTTGAAGTCGTTATAGGCTGTTGTCAGGAAGCCTTTCACATCTTCCTTGGTCCAGGTTTTACGGCGTGGTTCGTCCGATACAGTCCTTACATCGTGCATGGGGTGATGTGTCATAATATCACTACGCATTGCGTACCTCCAAGCACTACTGAACACAGCCTTGCGGTAGTTAGCTGTCCTAACACCTGTTTCTAACCACTGTTCGTAAGCTTCTGTACATAGCCGTACGTTAATGCGTTGGTTGTTGTACTTCCCCAACGTCCTGACACCTAGAACAGTACCAGATGCCTTAACTAGGTGGGCGGCATAATCTTTCTGGGTCTGAGGCTTAAGCCTACAAAACTCAGGGCTGTTCATGTAATATTCAAACAGATCTTCTATCTTGGCATTAGTTGTGGGTATCAGACGCTTTTTCATTATTCCCTCATGTGTTTATAGATTAGGTAAAACATACCAAACAAGTATGCTAATGCAAGTAAAGTTAGAGGCGAAGCGAGAGTGAGCATCTACTTGGTTCCTTTTATAAAACGGGCTGGTCGGCCTTTCTTGACCTTCTTATGACGACGAAGTGTAGAGATATGCGTATCGTCTAGGTTTTTAAACACAGCGGCAACAGCAAACATTTCCTTGTTGATCCTGTTACCTAGTTTTAGTGCGTCATCCGCCGAAAAGACTGTCGAGACGTATTCTTCTTTGCGGCTGTTACCTATTCGATAAACTTTTATCGCTTTACTAGGGTCCATTCTTAAAACTCCTCTGCTAGATCTGCCACACTTACAACAGTGTTACGGCTTGTTGTGTATGTTGCAGCACTGATCATGCGGTGCGTCCAGTTTGTGACCCTGTAAACCCAACCTGCGTCCGACTTTGTAGTTAAGGCAACCTTAACACCTGACCGATCGACTGCGATAAACTTGAACCGAGGGTTCCCGTTAGGGCTATTGGACAGACGGCGTTGGGATAAAATAAAATAGCGTTCGTACATGATAGTATTCCTTTAGTTTACAGGTCGCCCTGTCCATAGTTACCTTTGTCCCATTCATCCTGAACAAGACGTGAAGTAGACGAACCCCGAAGGGTTGCAATCTCTTCATGTTTCTTTTCGATCTGTTGTTTAAGCCTCATTATCTCTACATAACGCACTTCGATTTCGTCAGATACTGACATGGTTTTTATCCTTTCAGAGTGTAACGGACATAACGCTGCCCTGTTACTGGGTGTTTTTTCTTGTTGGATACAATATCCCAGCCATTTTCACGTAACTCTTGGATGCGCTTGGTCAGGCTGCTTATACTGTACTCAACCATCGCCTCGCGAACAGTCAGTCCATTTGTGGCACGTAGGTGTTTGATAATCTGGTGGTGTTGCGTTTTCATTCTTTCAATCCTTCTGTTATTGCTTCAAGTTTTGCGTAGCCTGATGCACGATCCCTGTAGTGGGTCATCGTTTCCACGCATTTCCAATCTGCTAAATTTAGATCTTCAGACAAGTATACTGAACGATCAATGTCAGCTTCTACAATGTCTTTGATACATAGCAATTCTGCTAGTGTTAGGCCAGTCATAGTAATATCCTTTCGTTTTCTACTCTTATATGGTTTTCCATCATGCGTACTCCCTTGCGTTAAACTCGTGTACTGCCTTAGCGAAACCCCTAGGCGTTGCCGATCGTATGTCCTTGGTGCGTTGTGACTTGCCGCCCAGCTTAAGGTGTTGTGTGCTGTAGCCCGTAGGTTTGCACGTGGGTATCTTTGTGGGCATAACAAAACCGCCACCCGTCCAGAGGCACGTTTTCTTTGTGTATGCGTCACGGTCTGCGATGTACTCCGACCAGCGCGGGTGCACAGCCTCATGGTCCTCCAAATACTCCCCGTATTCGTATGGGTGAAAGCTGTGATTAGGTTTGCGCCACTGGGTAGCCAAGACACTGACAGGGTTCTCTATAAAGTAGGGAACAACCAAGGCCTCAAAGAAAAAGGCACAGTCTCTTGCGTAGCCCACAGCCTTGTTCTGAAAGTCAGGATCTCGTTCTGCCTTCGATTTGAAGTGTGCAGCCCCTGATACAGCCATGTCAGTACAAACAGGGAAGGCCATACCAAACACAACCAGATCACCGTTGTCGCCAAACTCTTCAATCAGATCATGAAAGGTTTCGTGTTTGTGAAGGTCTGCGTGTCGGTACGATATAGAACCACCTCCCGCAAAAAATTGTGTATTCTCAAAAGTACATTGCGACACCTCATGTTGGATGTCAAAGGCGTGGCAAGTGTAACCTGCCTCGGCCCACGGCTTAAGCGCCTCGCCTGTGAAGTCGTACAGTGATATTACAATGTCTTTTTTCATGTCATAGTTCCTCGACTGTTATTAGGCAAAAGGCATATCGGGTGATGCGTTTAAGAAAGTCCCGCTGTCTAGTCGCACCTTTTAAAGTTGGGTAAACACTATTCACTGTAGTGAATGGTTGAAAGCTACTAGATAAATATTTTGAACCCTTTGCCCTTTGCCAAGTGAAAGTGCAGTCAAGGTCAAGATCTCTTGTTCTAATTACATACGTCATTATTCCCATTCCTCCTGATTCTGTTCAATCTCGTTCTGTTGCTCCCAAAGGGTGTTAAGACTAAGCCAAGGGAATTGTCTAGTGTCGCCTTTGTGTACCCCTGTCATAACGATACACTCCAACTTGCCACCGATAGGGGTCTGAGACATGTCCACTTCAAATTGGGTTTCCTCCCCTTGGCTACCATCGCGGTGCCCTATAGTTGAATAAAAATACATGCGGCAATCTTCAACGTATTGTGAAACTTCCATCATATTACCTCCACTGCATCGACACATTCTACATGATACCTTGAAACAATATCACCAGTGTCCAAAGCTTTGTTAGCGCGGTTACCTGCTACATACTCGCACCACGTATCCCACCAGTATTCCGTGCCATCGACTTGGCACATTTCCACATATCGGGTTATCTTTTTAAGCTTACCAGCCTCAGACATTTTAGCGGGTGGCGTTTGAACAACACTAGGTTTTAACCCCAAGCGTTTGATATTGTGACTGTCGATACACGACACATTGAACCCAAACATTTGGGCAACGAATGAGGCCTTGACCATACCTAGGTTAGGTACCTCCATGAATAAGCGCACTACCTCAACACATGCGGCAACGCTTTCCGTTCCCATTGTATCTTTGATATGGTTAACCTTACCCCACAAATAAGCGTCATTGTCCTTGACGTAATTGTATCCATCACCCTTCAGACCCCACATAAAGCGCGATTCCGAACCGTTGATATTAACGTCCTCAATCTGAGCTTTGCAGGTGGAAAGACCCGCCTGAATGGTGCAAAGGGTGAACGTCACGACAGGCAACACGGATTTCTTG
>Ga0233426_10003124_pt1 | contig 13329 bp, 12 predicted proteins | sample SI_118_April2016_6_FD_179875 | JGI IMG/M metagenome (GOLD analysis project Ga0233426, IMG submission 179875) | Seawater microbial communities from Saanich Inlet, British Columbia, Canada - SI_118_April2016_10_MG | ecosystem: Environmental > Aquatic > Marine > Inlet | place: Canada: British... | reverse complement strand
CTGACGATATTTCTTTGCCTTTTGGTATTGTTCGTATGCGTAAAAAAGGTTCTGATGGTGGGCATAATGGGCTAAAGGATATTCAAGCTCAATTATCAACTGCTGCATATCCTAGGTTGCGTTTTGGGGTTGGTAACGACTTTTCAAGGGGTAAGCAAGCCGAATATGTACTTGGTAATTTCCTTAATGAGGACTATGATACTATGGATGCTCGTACTGATTTAGCAGTAAAAATGATTCAGGCATTTACTACTATGGGCATAGGGCGTACCATGTCCGATTTTAACGGAAAATAATTTATTCTATTTAGGGTGCTGTTATTTAAAAATAATTAAATTTGCAGCACTCGAAACGGTATCGTGGCCGAGTGGCTAGGCTATGCTCTGCAAAAGCATCTACAGCAGTTCGAATCTGCTCGATACCTCCCAAAAATGCTTGTTAGAAATAACAAGCATTTTTTTTTATATTTGTCCATCTTAATTTTAAGTATGAAAAAACTAAAAAACATATTGCTTATTGCTACTTTATTAATTAGCACTAATGCATATTCGCAATGCAATTATACATTAGACAATTATGAACACATTAATTGTTATGGAGGAAATGATGGCGCAATTGATATTACTTTATTAAATGCAGGAACTAATGTTTGGTGGACAGGGCCTGGTGGGTTTAATTCTACCTCTTCTAACTTATCTTCTCTTATTGCAGGGGATTATACATTGCATATTATTAATCCTACTCTTAGTGATACTTGTGTTGATACAATTCCTATTTATCAAACATTGCAAATTACAGCAGAGTTTATTTTATCAGCAATGTGTAATGAAGATGATTCAGCTGATGTAAGGACAAAAATTTTAGGAGGTACTCCTCCCTACACAACTTTGTGGAGTACTGGTGATACTGCAAGAAGTACAGATAGTCTTGCTCCAAGTATTTTGCCTTATCAACTGTATATTACTGATGCAAATGGATGTGCCGGATCAGAAGATCTTATTGTAAGTTCTTCAAGTGCAATGAATCCTTTCATGTCCTCAGTTGGGGTTATTTGTAAAGATGATAATACGGGTGAAGCAAGAGTATTTGTTCAAGAAGGAACGCCACCATTTCAGTTCCAATGGTCAACAGATTCAGCTATTGTAATTGAACACGATTCCTTTGCAGTAATTGAAGGATTATTTCCTGGTGAGTATAGGGTAAAAATCACTGATGATATGGGTTGTGTTACAAGGGATACTATAGTCGTTAAATCAAACCCAGGCATCTGCCTTACTATTTATAAGGTGTTTTCTCCTAATGATGATGATACACATGAATTTTGGGAAATTGAAAATATTAACTTGTACCCTGAAGCCTTAGTAATGGTGTACGATAGGACTGGTCGATTAGTGTACAGAAGAAGGAATTATGAAAATGCAGAAGGAAAGGCATTTGGAGGTAAAGATTTAGAAGGAAGAACCTTGCCATCAAGTACTTACTATTATATAATTAATCTTGAGAATGGGGATGATGTATTCAAAGGAGCTTTAACAATTGTAAGATAATGAAAAATATACTTTTAATTTTAAGTGCCCTGTTTAGTGTAAGTGTTTTAGCACAGCAGGAGCCACTATTTACCCAATATTATACAAATGATATGGCAATTAACCCTGCTATTTCAGGAAGTAAAACGTATAATCCATTTACAATACAAACACGGCAGCAGTGGCTGGGATTTGAAGGAGCTCCTTTAAGTGCTAATATTTCTTATCATGGAGCTTTAAATAATCGTTCGGCAATGGGAGGGTACTTAATGTTTGATCAAACATCCCCAGCCGTACAATCTAGTTTGCATTTAAATTATGCCTACCATGTACCTCTTAATTATGATAAAGTTAATTTATCTTTTGGTTTAGGGGCTAAGTTTAAGTACTATAATTTAGATTTTAAGCCAGAGGATTTGCCACCAGGATTAGACCCTGCTTATTCAGCTAGCTCATATGAAAATACCTTAGGAGATGCTTCAGCAGGTACTTACTTGTATGGTAGGAATTTCTATCTTGGTTTTTCAGCTGTTAATTTATTCCAAACTACTTTTAATACTAAGGCTGGTAGTAGCCCTACTGATAATAATGAATTTAGAAATTATTATTTTATGGGTGCATATCGTTATAATGTTATGAATTTAGATTGGCAGTTTGAACCTTCTTTCTTATACAGAAAAATGGTATTGCATAATAATGTAATGGATCTTTCTGCTAGAGTTTTTTATCTAGAAAATAATTGGGGAGGATTAACCTATAGAACGGATGGTACGGTAGCTTTCGGATTAGGTTTCGCTAAAAATAATATGCATTTTTCTTATTCTTATGATCATACCTTTTCGGGTGAGATAATGCAGCATACTTTTGGTACGCATGAGATAGGAATCACCTTTAGAATCGAAACAATGGCTACCAAAAGGCATATTGGTTTTTGGGGCTATTAGTATGAGAAAAATAGAACATATCGGTATTGCTGTTAAGGATATTGAAGCGTCAAATAAGGTGTTTGCTAAAATTTTTGGTAAAGAGAGTTATAAATCAGAAGCAGTAGCGTCAGAAGGGGTAATCACTTCTTTTTTTCAGATAGGTGAAAATAAAATTGAATTGGTTGCAGCTACCAATGATGAGAGTCCTATTGCAAAATACTTAGCTAAGAATAGAGAGGGAATGCACCATATTGCTTTTGATGTTGAGGATGTTGAAAAGGAAATGGAACGCTTGCAAAAGGAGGGAATCAGAACCTTAAATGATAAACCAAAAAAAGGAGCAGATAATAAATTAATTTGCTTTCTACACCCTAAGGATACCAATGGTGTGCTTATTGAACTCTGTCAGGAAATAAAGTAATTATATCTTCATTATCTAGCAGGTGGTGGGTTTTTATCCCCAGTTTTTTAGCGCCTTCAATGTGTTGAGGGGAATCATCAATAAAAAATACTTCTTCCGCTTTTAGTTTTTGTTCTTTTAGAATATATTCAAATATTTCAGCATTCGGTTTTCGCAAACCTACTTCATGCGATAAATACATCTTATCAAATAAATCACAGAATATTTTCCATTTTCCATTTCCTAATTGCTTTTTAAAAGCATCAATATGAATGGCATTCGTATTGCTTAATAAGTATATTTTATAATCCTTTCTTAAGGATTTTATAAGCTGTGTACGCTCATTTGGCAAATCCAATAACATGGCGTTCCAAGCGTCTTTTACTTGGGTAATACTAGCACTATTTGTTTCTTTTTGTAATTCAGAAAGGAATTTTTCTGCAGTAATATCACCAGTTTCAATTTGATTAAATAAATCAGTTTGCACCTTTTTAGAATAAAAAGTTGTTGCATTTTCAACCCCTAAATTTGCGAATGCATCAATGGTATTTTGATAGTTAATGTTAAGGATTACAGCCCCTAAATCAAAAATAATTGCTTTGCTATTTTTCATCCTGCAAACTTGCAAATTATTGAACAATTTTGATAGTTTTGCACTTCCTTTTTAAACAGGGCCCATAGCTCAGCTGGTTAGAGCACTTGACTCATAATCAAGGGGTCGTTGGTTCAAGCCCAACTGGGCCCACAAAACCTCACCTATTCGGTGGGGTTTTTTTATGCTTTAAAATGTTCCTTTACTAAATTGTCAATAGGGGATTGTACAATTTCTTGAATCTGGATTCCTTCTTTTTTAGCAATTTCATTTATATAGTTTTGTAAATAAAACGCTACCGAACCCACAAAAGTGAGAGGGTGCTGCTTATAATTATTAAAACATTTAATGTGTAAATCAAAAAAGTGCTGAATGCCTTTTCTGAAAATAGCATCAAAAATTATTTCTTGTTTATTTTTATACATAAACCTAAAAAAGGAAGCTAAATAGAGGTTTGGTTTTTCTAAATCATAAATGTTTTCAATGATTTCATCCGCTCTTTCAGGAGTCCAATTTTCAAATTTAGTAGTAATTTCTTTAGGTAGGGCTTTATTTACATAAAGGTTAACAAGCTGCTTTCCGAAATAATTTCCGCTTGCTTCATCTCCTGCAATGTATCCTAATGATGGTGCATTTTCTGTAATTATTTTCCCATCATAAAAACACGAATTAGAACCTGTCCCTAGTATGGAGCAAATAATAGGTCTATCCTTATAAGTTGCTTTTATAGCCGCTTCCAAGTCATGCTTAATATGAATTTTTGCATGAGAGAAAAAAGTTTGCATTGGCTTTGCTAAAACACTATTTCTTGTGGGAGAAGAACAGCCAGCTCCATAAAAATGAACTTCAGTTACTTTTGCTTTAATGCCATTTAATGTACTATTTTCAAGCGCATTTACTAAGCTTTCTTCAGTAGTGTATTTAGGATTAAAGCCAACCGTTTGATGCATTTTAATAATCTCTCCTTTAGTGGAGCATTCTGCCTAACTACATTTTGTTGATCCGCTATCTGCTATAAGTATCATGTGTAAAAATTCTTCAACAAATATAAATGAAAATTGCACATTTTGCGTTCAATTTAGCCGTAATCCTTATTTTAGCACTTAAATTATTAGTTTATGAAAACCGTACTTGCAATACTGATGCTCTGTTTTTCCCTAGGATCAATCGCGCAAATTAATTTATTGAAAGTAGCAAGTGCAAAAGCAAATACCTTGTTACAAGGCTCTGCTTTAAATACGGAAGAAGTTGCAAAAGGCTTAAAAGAGGCATTGGTAGTTGGAGCGGAAAAGGCGACTGAAAACGCTTCATTGCCTGGGGGTTTTTTAAACAATAATACAATTCGTATTCCATTTCCTGCTGAGGCTGAAAAAATGAAAACAACTTTGAAAAAAGCTGGAATGCAATCTCAAATTACTGCTTTTGAAAAAAGTATAAATTCAGCAGCTGAACTAGCGGCTAAAGAAGTATTTGTTATCTTTGTTGATGCTGTAACTACAATGTCAATAAAGGATGCTTTTGCAATCCTGAAAGGAAATAACTCAGCAGCAACTAGTTATTTAAAAAAGCAGACAAGTAGGCAATTGTACGCCAAGATAAAGCCAATAACAATTAAGGCAATTCAGCAAGTTAAAGTTACAAAATACTGGAATCCTTTAGCAAAATCCTATAATGCAATCCCTTTTACAAAAGCAGTAAATCCTGATTTAGAGGACTATGTAACCAGTAAAACAATTGAAGGATTATTTGTGCTGATTGCCAGCCAAGAAAAGGAAATAAGAAATAACCCAGCAGCTAGAACTTCAGAGCTACTAAAAAAAGTATTTAAATAAAAAAAATTATGGAAAAGAACGATCAATTATTCATGCAACTCATTTATATGTTTCACACCTCTTCCATGCAAGGTTTAGGTAAAATTGCTGACCCAACTGGGCAAGTAACTCGTAACCTAGAATATGTGAGTCAAACAATAGATTTGATGGAAATGCTAAAAGTAAAAACAAAAGGAAATATATCAGAAGATATTGAAAAATTACTTGATGGAATGCTTTCAGAATTACGCTTAAATTATGTGGATGAAAAAGCAAAACCTGAAACAAAAGTAGAAGCAGAAACAAAAAAGGAAAATGATAAATAAGTTCAAAGAATTATGGGCTGATGCTGGGAATAGAAAAGTAATTATTCTATTTATTGGTATTGTAGTTTTGCTTATTGCATCTCTATTTTTTCAGCAAAATAAAATGGAACAGCAAATGCAATTAAAAGTTCAATTTATTGAACAAAAAAATATGTTGCGTGATGAGTTGGATGACTTGATTGATGAGCATGATGATTTGCTGGATGAATATGGAGACTTAAATGAACAATTACACGAAAAGGATTCTGTTATTCAACATCAAATTGCAGAGATTAGGAACTTGATACGTACAAAAAGTGACTTGAATGAGGCAAGAAAAAAGATTGCTGCCTTAAAAGATATTTCAAAAAGATACTTGGCAAATATTGACTCTCTTTTGTTCGTTACTGAAGTGCTTGTTTTGGAAAAAGACAGTGTTGTAAAAGTGAATAAGGATATCAATTGGAAGAACTATAAACTCAATAAGCAGAATAAAAAACTGGCTGAAAAGGTAAGTAAAGGTTCAGTGTTGGAAGTGTTTGATGTTGAGATTGAAACAATACGATACAGAAGTACTGGAAGAGAATTGGCAACTAAATATGCTATAAAAGTGCAGAAGATTAGGACTTGTTTTTCTGTTGCGGCTAACTCCATTTCTGATGCTGAGGTAAAAACTATTTATTTGCAAATTATTGACAAGGATGGGGTGTTGGTTTCGGGTGCTGATGCGCTTACAACTACTGTTGCTGATTCGTTATTTAATTGTACCAGTTCAGCTAATTTTGACTATAATAATATTGAAATGACGCATTGTTTTGAATGGGAAAGAGTGCAAGTGTTATTGCCTGGAAAATATCATATTAACTTAATTATTGAGGGAAGTGTTGCAGCTCAAACGAATTTAAAACTAAGGTAATGCCAACAATAATTACTTATAATGTTAACGGAATAAGAGCCGCTATTAAAAAAGATTTAGCAGGCTGGTTAAATGCATCTAAAGCTGATATTGTTTGTTTGCAAGAAATAAAAGCTAAGCCTGAACAATTTGATGAATCCCTTTTTAATGACTTAGGATATTCCTGTTTTATCAACTCGGCTGAAAAGCCAGGATATAGTGGGGTAGCAATCCTTTCTAAGATAAAACCAAAGCATATTGAGTACGGTTGTGGAATTGAAAAAATTGATTTTGAAGGAAGAGTAATTCGAGCTGATTTTGATGATTATTCTGTGATGAGTGTTTATTTCCCTTCAGGAAGTAACCCTTTAAGACAAGCTTTTAAAATGGAGTTTTTAGCTTTGTTTTATGACTATATTGCTGAACTAAAAAAGACGATTCCAAACTTAATTATTTCAGGAGATTATAATATTTGTCATACTGAAATTGACATTCATAACCCTAAAGTTAACAAGAATTCATCAGGGTTTTTACCTGAAGAACGTGAGTGGGTAAGTCAATTTATTACCAGTGGATTTATTGATTCTTTTAGGCAATTGAATAATGATCCTCACCATTATAGTTGGTGGAGTTACCGTGCTAATTCAAGAGCTAAAAATTTGGGTTGGCGTATTGATTATAATATGATTGCCAATACATTATTGCCTAAGTTAAAACGCTCAATAATTTTACCTGCTGCTAAGCATTCTGACCATTGCCCAGTACTTGTTGAGTTAGCTGATTAGATTTATTATATTTGCAAACTTCAAAATAAAATAAAATGGGAATATTACAAACAGCTGAAAGAAGTTCACATCTTGATCCATCAGAAAATGTTATTTATCAAAGGCATTTAATTGCGTATAAAGAGGCTGCTAAAATTATTAGTGGAACTGTACTTGAGGTAGGAAGTGGTGAGGGTTACGGAATTATGGAACTAGCTCCTAAAGCTAAGCATTATATTGCGGTTGACAAGTATAATACTGCAATAAGTGATGAGCTAAAAGAAGCGAATAATATTACTTTTATTCAGACAGAGGTCCCGCCTTTAAAAGGGATTGAAGATAATAGTGTTGATTTTGTAGTTACTTTTCAAGTGATTGAACATATTGAAGATGATGAGATGTTCTTGCAAGAAATTCATAGAGTATTAAAGCCAGGAGGAAAGGTTATTTTAACAACTCCAAATGTAATGATGTCTTTAACGAGAAATCCTTGGCATATTAGAGAGTATACGCCCGAACAAATGGGAGATGTGCTTAAAAGTTCATTTGATAACTTTGAATTGAAAGGGGTTTTTGGGAATGATAAAGTAATGGATTATTATAATAAAAATAAAGAGTCGGTTCGTAAAATTACTCGCTTTGATATTTTGAATATGCAGTATTGGTTGCCAAGATGGTTATTGCAGATTCCTTATGATATTTTAAACAGATTTAATCGCCATAATTTGCAAGATAATAATGAAGGAATTGTCAATACTGTTGTGCATACTGATTATTCCATTTCAGCCTCTAATAATGAGTGCTTGGATCATTTCTGTATCGCTACCAAATAGTACTAAAGCAAAATCCTTTCTTTTTCAGAATTTGAATAGTTTCTTCTAGTATAGGGTAAAGATTCTTATGACTTTTTTTATTGTTATGTAACACAATAATTGAGCCCTCCTTTGTGTTTTTTAGAATATTTTCTTGTACTCTTTTTGCGCTTGTGTTTTGCTGAAAATCCCAACTAAGCACATCCCATAAAATTATTTTATACTTATCTTTTAATAGTGTAATTTGGGCTTTCGTTATTTTGCCATAAGGAGGGCGAAACAACTGGTTGTTAGGTATTAATTCTTGACATTTTTCTATGTCCTCCATATACTTTTCCCTGCTTGTAAGCCAGCCGTTTTTGTGGGAGTAAGAATGATTTGCAATGGTGTGCCCTTCCTTTATAATGGCGCCAACTAGTTCAGGATATTCTTCTATTTGTTGCCCAACTAAAAAGAAAGTTGCTTTTACCTTTTCTTTTTTTAAAACGGATAAAATCCAAGGCGTAATTTCAGGGTCTGGTCCATCATCAAAAGTAAGCCATATTTCTTTATTTGTTGTCTCTTTCCTCCAAACTAATGAAGGAAAGAGCGCTTGTATAAATTTTGGGGTTGTGGAAAACAAAGTCCTTATTGAATGCTTAAGTATTCATCCATAAATGTATTGATACGGTAAGTTGCAAAATCAACTTCTTCTTTATTATCTCCTTTACTTTTGTAATAAACACCTTCTTCATTAGTATAGCTAAAAGATAAATCTTCTAATCGGTGCACTTGAAGTACTCTTGCTAAACTTCCCAGTACCTGTCCTGTTATCCCAATGTTTTGTTTTAACCCACTTCCTCTGTCAAATTCTTTTAAGTATTTAATTTCAGTTAGGTAGTCATCAATCATTACGGCAAGGATTTCTTTTCCTTTTTCAGTTTCTCCTAATTTGTAGTAAATGTCAATAATTGGCAATGCGAAATAGCTTAAGTTAACTACATCTCTAGGGAATTCAGCCATGCATTTATCTAAGGTTTCAATTGCTTTAGCTGTTTCTCCTTTTTGCAATAAAGCTTCTGCTAATCTTGAATAATTATTTCTGAAATTCATTACCATTCTGGTATTAGTCTCATCAAAATATAAGTCAGAATTATTAAATCCTCCCCACTGAAAATTCTTTACTAGTCTATCGTACATTTTTTCAGTATGCACAACTCCTGTTTGTCCGTCAGATGATTGAGCAATATAAGGTACTAATCGGTAGGCCAATCCTTCCAGTTGGAAGTATTTTTCTAATCCCATAAAGTTATCTCTACCAACTGTAATAGCGAAATAAATAGGGCGTTCCCAACCGAAATTAGCTAAGATGTCCAGCACCATTAATTTATTTTTAAAGATGCCATTCCCTTTTAATTTGAATTGTAGTTCATCTACTATTCTATCTTGATATTCTTCAGGAATGAAGGATTTTACTTTTTCTTTATTAACGGTAAGTTTTAGTTTTTTAGTGGGACAGTAACTTCTTAATCCTGCAGAAGTATTTATTTTTGCCTTAGCACTGTTACTATTTATAAAGTTCACAACATCCTTTACTTCTACATATTCCTTAAATCGCTCGTTTATTGGGGTGTAATCTCTTGTTCCTGCTCGGTAATCATCATGTTCTAATGAGGATGGGATAGGAGCAGCATCATAAGAAGCCCTTTTCATTTGATCAATATACCAAGGTGTGTTGAATAAAGATAAATTCACTACTTTAATATCTGTTCTGATCCCTTCAACTTCTTGTGCGTACCAAAGCGGGAAAGTATCGTTATCTCCATTGGTAAACAGAATGGCATTTTTATCACAAGATTCTAGGTAATTTTTTGCAACCTCTAAAGCAGTAAATCTTCCGCTTCTATCATGATCATCCCAATTTTCAGCTGCCATTAATGTAGGGATAATAAGCGCAACTACTGTTGCTATCCCAGCACTTGCAGTGGAGTTCATTCTTTTACTTAAGAAATCATAAATGCCTAATACTCCCAATCCTATCCAGATCGCAAATGCATAAAATGAACCTACATAGGCATAGTCTCTTTCTCTCGGTTGGAAAGGTACTACATTCAAGTAGATGATGATAAGTACTCCTGTAAATAGGAAGAATAGCAATACCGTTAAAGCATCTTGATTATTTTGTTTAAAATGGAAGAGCATTCCTATTAACCCTAAAAGTAGTGGTAGGAAATAATAATGATTTTTCCCTTTGTTTTTTCCTAAATAATCAGGAACTTTTATTTCAGATGAGGGAGTGCCTAATCGGGCATTGTCAATAAAACCTATTCCACTTTCCCAGTTTCCATTTAGTGAATTCCCATCCATATTCATAAAGTCATTTTGTCTTCCAGCAAAATTCCACATAAAGTAGCGAACATACGACCAGCCAATTTGGTATTTAAAGAAGTAGGTTAAATTTTGCCCAAAGGTGGGTTTTACATCTTTATTCTTTAGTCCCGCCCAGGTCACATAGCCACCCGCATGCCTTGCTTGGGTATTACTCCAGATTCTTGGGAATAACATTTTATCTTTTTTGCTGTAGTTAGGAATTGTGTTTTTTCTTTTATCAATTACAACATATTTCCCTTTCTTTTCATCTTTTGCGTAAACAGGCTTTCCATCCAAGTAAGGTTTTCTGCTGTCTAGTTTTGCATTAAAATGTTGTCCGTACACAATTGGCCAACTTCCATACTGATCTCTATTTAAATAAGACAAAAGTCCAACAGCATCTTCAGGGTTATTTTCGTCAATAGGAGGGTTGGCATTAGAGCGAACTACTAAAATAGCATATGATGAATAACCGATAAGTAACATCATTACTGCTAATATTGCAGTGTTCCAAACTGCTTTATTGTGTTTTTTAGTGTAAGATAAACCGAAAGCAATTGCTCCAATAATAGTAAGGAAATAAATAATTGTTCCTGCATTGAAGGGTAGTCCAATTGTATTTACAAAAAACAATTCAAATTTAGAAATTAAACTTACAGCTCCAGGGATTATCACTCCTTGTACTAGTCCTAACATTATCATAGAAATAATAAATGCTTTTATAGCTCCTGATTTTGTGTATTCGTATTTTTTGTAGTAGTAAATCATTCCCATTGCAGGGATGGTTAATAAACTTAATAAGTGTACTCCAACTGAAAGTCCTATTAAGTATGCTATTAATACAAGCCATCTGCTTGCATGAGGCTTGTCAGCTTCTTGTTCCCATTTCATAATACACCAAAAGGTTATTGCTGTAAAAAAGGATGACATGGCATATACTTCTCCCTCAACTGCCGAGAACCAAAAGGAGTCAGAAAAAGTATAAGCTAAAGCACCTACAAGTCCACTGCCTAAAACTGCATATATTTTACCTATTTCATAATTATTGTCTTTAAAAAATAGCTTTCTCCCAAAGGCTGTAATCGTCCAAAAAAGAAAAAGAATAGAAAATGAGGAGCATAATGCAGATAGTATATTGATAGCAACTGCCACTTCAGATGTTCCTTGAGCTGCAAAAAGCGTAAAAATTCTACCAAATAACTGAAATAATGGAGCTCCAGGAGGATGTCCAACTTCCAATTTATAAGCGGTTGCAATATACTCACCACAATCCCAAAAACTTACTGTCTGTTCAATAGTAGATAGGTAAACAAATGAAGCGATTAAAAATACGCTCCAGCCAATAATATTATTTAGTTTCTTAAATTGATTCATCTTTTAATAGTGCTTTTTTGTTAGGTGTGCGAATGTATAAAATTTCTTATTGATTTCCCCATTAATTTTATAATAACGAAAAAATGAATATTTATTTTGTACTTCTTACTTAATTGTTATTTTTGCCGACCATTTATACAGTGGCCGATGGTGTAACTGGCAACACGTCTGCTTTTGGTGCAGAAGAGTCTAGGTTCGAGCCCTAGTCGGCCAACAAAGAAAAGCACTGATAATCAGTGCTTTTCTTGTATCTAATTCATACTTAATTCCGTAATAGTTAAAGGTTTAATTTTTTTTCACTAAATTTGCTGACTTCATTGTGAAGAAAAAACAAGTAAAGTAACAAAAAAACAAGTGTATGAACGGAAAGTTTACCCAAGGCTTATTGAGTATTGTATTATCTTTTTTTATTGGATTTTTAATAAATCCGATAAATTCTAATGCTCAGAATTGTGCAATTCCAACAGGAATTAGTACGAGTAATATATCCAATTTTACAGCAACTGCTAATTGGACAATGGATAGTAGTGTTGATCATTATCGAGTAAGATATAAGGAAGTTGGAGGTTTATCCTGGATTAATAAGAATAACATTACAGATAACTATAAAGTTTTTAATAATCTTAATGTAAATACTTCTTATATTTGGCAAGTAATGGCATACTGTGATGCAATTAGTAGTAGTCTTTCAACATGGTCGTTAGGTGGTAGTTTTGTAACTACAAATTATCTTTTAGATTGTAACAACACTCCTAATGGTAATGCATTTTTAGATAGTTGTGGGAATTGTGTTGGAGGAACGACAAATAAGGTAGCTTGTATACCTTTTTCACCTTCAGTATCTATCTCACTGAGTAACTTAGAATGTAATACTTTATCTGATATTACTTTTGTAGTAAGTCAAGATGCCAACGAACCAGATATGTCTTCAACAGTATTTTCTTCTGATGGAGGTTCTTTTGATTTTACAGGACTTGTTCCAAATGATATAATTGGTTCAAGTGCAATAGTAGCTGGTGGAGGATATCTTAATATGAATACAACTTTAAAAGTTGGTTTTATTATTACATCAGATAAAATTTCAGTAAATGCAGTTGATGATGTTACTGGTCAGATTTATGGTTCTTTTACTATTGAAAATGCAGGAGGTGGGATTCTTGTGGTAGCAACATCAGTTCCAGATAATAATAATGTAACAAGTGGGAATAGTCAAACGATACTATTGAATGGTTTATTTGTAAACCCAACACCTAGTTCTTTAACATTTACATCTTCAATCAATTCTGAATTAGGAGATATTGATACTCAAACCTCTATAAGTACTGTAGCCTGTACTGATTGTAATGGCGATTTTGGAGGTGGATCGTTTGTTGATAGTTGTGGGAACTGTGTTGGAGGAAATACTGGAAATGTAGCTTGTATTCCTTTTTCTCCTACTGTTTCAGTTTTACTTTCTAATATGGACTGTGATAGTTTAACAGACTTAACGATTAATGTAAGTCAGGATCCTAATGAGCCAGATATGGCAACTTCATTATTCGCATCAGATTTAGGTTCTTTTGATATTTCTAATAT
>Ga0233426_10003123_pt1 | contig 13330 bp, 6 predicted proteins | sample SI_118_April2016_6_FD_179875 | JGI IMG/M metagenome (GOLD analysis project Ga0233426, IMG submission 179875) | Seawater microbial communities from Saanich Inlet, British Columbia, Canada - SI_118_April2016_10_MG | ecosystem: Environmental > Aquatic > Marine > Inlet | place: Canada: British... | reverse complement strand
AAAGACTCCAACGCTCTACAAGTAAATACTCAAGAAAAAGTATTCGCTGAAATTTCGGACTTCCTCGGTAAATACAAAAACTCGTCGTATAAAGGACAATTTGGAGAAAATCAACTAGAATCTGTTCTTAATAAAATGTATCCTGCTGCTTCTATTACCAATAACACAGCTCTCAAAGCCAGCTGCGATTTCTCTTTGGCTAGGGACAACTTTCCGTCAATTCTTGTTGAAACGAAACATTATGACAGAAACGTCAATCTCGAGGAAGTCAAAAAATTCTATCGAGACATCGATGAACAACAATCTCACGGCATTTTCCTCTCTCAACACAGCGGAATCACTTCCAAACAAAACTTTCAAATTGATATCGTTAACAACAACGTTCTCGTATTTGTACATAATACACAATATGATCCACACGTTATCAAAATCGCAGTGGATATCGTGGACTCGATAGCACAGGTTCTCCCTGATATTCAATCACAAAATGATGCGGATAATAATACTGAGGAGGAGGAAGAAGACAAAACTTTCCTACGCAATGACATCGTCGACGCTATCAACGCCGACTATAAAGCGGTTATCTCAAGAAAAACAAATATTCTTGAATTAAACAAAGATTTTCAACGCAAACTTATAAATGAAATTGACGCTATTCAACTCCCATCTCTTCTTTCCTTCTTGAAATCCAAATTCCCTGAACAATATGTCGACCCTAATCTACTTATTTGCGATATTTGTAATTCTTATTCATCTTCCACAAACAAAGGACTCGCTGCACACAAACGCGCTTGCAAAAAGAAATCTGTTGCAGATAATAATCACGAACTCGTCGTTCTCACTGATTCGTAAATTAAACAATTAAACATGCTTTTTGGACGTTCTTAGTTTTCTTGAATTCTTTCCTTTTTTTGTTTTCCTTTTTGTTTTCCTTTTTGTATTTGATTTTTTGGATTTCCTACGTCTTGACTTTCCTCCATATTTTCGATGTAGCGTCATACAATTAACCAAATATTCTGTTATTTTCTTTTTTCCGTCTACTGTTATAGCTGTTTTCATTTTCCAATCCGCATAATCTCCCCAACCATTATTCTCAAGATACTTCTTTTGGCATTCTTTCTCTATTTCATCTAGTATGACTTTTCTATCTCTTACTGCGCCGGTCGGTGCTATAGGCATATTATTTATATTCATAATTATATTAGCAATAAAAAAATGAGAACAGATTATTACTATATGTCATTATTTTATTTTATTTTATTTTATTTTATTTTATTTTATAAAAAGGATCTTCTATATTCTTCATCCGTTTCCACTGAATCATGACGCGGTGATAAACAATAATCACTCTCGGTGTCTTCCACATTATATCCAGTATAGATCGAGACTAACTCATTCAATACTGGATTCCAATCTATTTCTGATAATACATTCAATACCAGTTTCTTCATTTCTTCGTTGTACATTCTCACATTATCCTCTTCGATTTGCTGGTCAAAATGCATTATGTTCGCTCTCTCATCCGCCGTTATACGCACCGCATTTTTATGGTTTATATAAGCCTGTTTTAATTGGTTCTCACCATACGACCTTATTCGTTTTATTTTATATACGGATACACAATTCGATGGCAACCGTACTTTATATAATTGATTTATATCATTCATCACTTGCTTCGACCCCCTTAATAAACCATGGAATATTGCTGAGGATAAAATTACTGATATATACTCAATCGTACCCTTTGTCAAGTTTTCCAATCGAGAATTCATTATACGCACCATGATATAACCAGATAATTCTATATCAGTAGTTAACAAATACGGATGCCATTTATTTATTTCTTCTGATCCTAAGGATACCTTTTTATACCAATCACTCATATATTCATTCAATAAGGTTATTGTCATTTCACTCAATCTACATGCCTTTTTATAATTATTATCTCCAAATCCAAAGAGTAACGGTGGGACATTTAAACCCATTCGTTTATTGGTGATCTCTCCCTCACGATACCCGCTTTTCTTTTTATCTTCTCGTACTTCTTCTAACTCTTTACTTGTAGACTCTTCCTCCACATCTTCGTTGCTTTTATAATTATAGTACGAGCTCCATATTCTCAGTATTATTACCCACATATAGATAAGACACATTGTACTTACCGTAATAAATATAAATATTAATAATCTTATACTCGATCTCAACTGCTCCTTTTGATTCTCGTCATTGGTAGAGTAGATTACGGTACTTAGTGTCTCTTGAAGAGGATACGATCCATAGGAACCATTGGAAGTATAATAAACGTTTTCTACTTTACACGATTCATCATTTATTATTTCACATTCGGATACCATTGTTTATGAGGATTATTTGACTTATTCACTTTACTTCTTCAGTATCACTGTATTCATTTACATTATCAATTTTATATTCTTCACATCTATTCACCTCTATTTCGTCTACATACATCACTATGATATTTTCTGGTATATTCTCCTCTTTCAATTCACATGCATACTCTTTCAAAACTTCCAAATACAATATCATTTCACTGTTGTCTACTACACAACGACCAGTCCACCTCTGCAATGGCAACACCTCATTCAAAGAACGCACTCTGCCAGATGGACCATTATATCTTGATGCTCTTTTACCTGGTCTCCCTGATGGACACTTGATACGCCATTCACATGATAAAGCATTTATATGGTCAGGAAATCCATAGAGGATAGCACAATATTCCCATTTACCACCCTTCCCCTTTGTGGCTTTTGCACCACCCTTTATCTCTTCGTTGTGCTGCCTTATCCGACGTCTCAAATCATTCGTAGATCCATTATACGTGCGTCTACTATGTTTCTCATCTTTACTTCGTAATATATAACAGTACCACATTAAGTTCTGTGTTACTTTTACTATTTCTATATTTCTATATTTCTATATTTCTATATTTCTATATTTCTATATTTCTATATTTCTATATTTCTATATTTCTATGTAGTTAGTTAGTTCACTTCATTAGATATTTTACTCCAAATAATATAATATCTCATACTCACGAGTCGACGACTGTTTACATTGTCTCTTCCCGAAATCGTCATCGGCAAACACCGATGTCGCCCTATGTTGGTCATGAGCAGGATTTATTGTCATTTTAAAGGAGATTACATCTCCCTTGACCAAAGGCATCTCGTAAAACCCATCCGCATCAGGAACGCCTTCGTAAGTCTTCAAACGATCACTCTTTTGTGCCTTTATTTGGTTATACATCCAATTCGATATTAATGTAGGATACTGTAATACTACTGCATCACCCGTCACTCCTGAATTGTAATCATAGATACCCGTATTACTATCCAAGCCAGGCGTACCATGCGCAGGCGACCTACAACTTGACCAAACCTCGTTCATGGGTCCTATACTATTGCTCTCTAATGTACTATATAAGGTCCCTAAATTCTCAAAGGTCACGTAATTCGCAGGTGAACCAAAACATTGGTGTGCTACACATTTTACATAATCATGGGGTACCGTATTTTCCGTATCCTTATACTCATATGGGACGCGTGGTTGCTCTGTGGTATCTTCACCTTGGTTCGCGGTTAATTGAGGAAATGTGATATTACCTACATCAGCAAAGTCCGTATTATTTTTCGGAAATATCGCCTTCATTGGATTATTGTTCGTCTTTGTCGTCAATACTGAATTAGGATATCGTGTATTGCGATTGAAACGAAACTTCATACCACTTGTCTCCATCTCTGATGGCTGTGTTCCATTTGTCGGTTTAAATTGAAACGCTCTTCGAAAATCCGCGGCTGATACCTTTATTGTACCCACGGGCAAATTGAAAATCTCTGTCACTGTTGGAAAAGCCAACGTCTCCGCTTTCATTCCCATGGTGACATCAACATTTAAACCCAAAAGTGTAATTACAACATTGCCTTCATCCTCTACAACCTGGGTGGGGGCTACGACTGGTGCTACCACTGGGGCTACGACTGGGGCTACGACTGGGGCTACGACTGGGGCTACGACTGGGGCTACGACTGGTGCTACGACTGGTGCTACGACTGGGGCTACGACTGGGGCTACATCGACCATAATTTCTTCTTCCACTACATCCGCGATATCATCACTTATCGTATTGTTTAAATCTACCATGAATTTTATATACGGATCACTTGCACCATACGTGTTTACCATATTATCTTTTAATAAAGACCCGGTAGTCTTCGCATTTATCAACATGGTATCCTCATTCTCTCCAAACTTTCCGGTTATCGTCACAGGATGGTATAATACTTGACTATTGTGTATTCTTTTAAATTTAAAGGCTATTTCCTCGCCACTCGACATTTGCGCTATTGTCAAATCGTTTCCATACCAATATGTACTACTACTTAAATCAGGCGACGATGGATTTATTTGATCACGAGGGGTCCATCCATAGGTAGAAGGAGCATATTCATTGTGACTTCTCAACTCTAAATATTTTACTTTTCCATCTTCTATTTCTGCACTATACGCCCCTATAGATCCATTTACAACACCACCTTCCCATATTCTATTCTCTTCCTGATCCACTATATAAAAAAACTGTATTCCCGCCGTTGTCGGTCCAGTCACGTTGTTAATTTTTGGCTCAAATGACGCAAATACCATGGCTTGCCTGCTTACTGTATTTTTTGAAAGCAATTCTGTTTACTATATAATCAATAGAATATAAAAATTCTCTATATTCTATTGATTCTATTCCAGTTACTTTTACATTATTGATTTTAAAAACTTCCCAGATTTTGTATAATATTTATATGTCACATTCGGTTTCAATATTAACGTCGCACTCCATCTTACTGTACCAAATATGCTTGTATACTCACTGCTGGACGATCCCATCAGTATCTTGTCCCCAACATCTGGATTCAATATTACATTGCCCAATAGTCCCTCCTTTTTATGACCAAACTGCATCTCATTCCATCCACTTCTTAGCTTATACACAATGTCATTCACCTCTTCTATTACATTCGTTTTTGTCGTTGTCTCCTCTTCATCATTTTCCTCCACAACAGCTATCACTGTCGATTCATCCTTGCTGTATGTCGTTGTCGTCGTCGTCGTCGTCGTCGTTGTTACTACCGTATTTCCTAGACTATCACTAAAAAATATTTTCTCTATAATAGCATCATTTCCCGCATTATACACCTTGTACATTTGACCTGGCTTCATCTGAAAACTCGGATTTGACCAGCCAATACATCCAAAACGGTTTATATATGTCGTTTGACCAAATGCTCCTAATACCTTGTCGCCTAACTGTGCATGCGGCAATACCTCTGAAACATTACGCACCTCTACACTCGGATACGTTATCCATGACCATCCTGGATACATGATTATGTCATGCTCCGCTTTTATGTCACCCACTATAGTCATTGTGTACACTCGCTCCACTATGTCATCGTCATCATCATAAGGTATGTACATGATGTGACCACGATTATTATCAAATATATAAGACTTATTCGTCCACGCTGCATCTGTTTCTCCCGCGCTACTCTCGTTTCCAAACGTTATTGCATTCGAATAGGTCGATTGTGACATTGCTCCATATACACGCTGGCTTATCTTCTCATTGCCAGTATTCAATATATCGGTTATTCTATTTCCGTCTTTCGGTGACACATACAATCCAAACCATGAATACCCCTCACGAAACTCTATTGTCTGTGTTACCAAATTCGGATTCGATACATGATACGATGACTCACTCAATAAATTACCATACTCATTTGCTAGACCTTTCACCTCCTCTATATTAAAGGTTGTGTTGACAAAATTAGCCAATACCCCCTCCTTTATGGTATCCTCTTGGGGCTCCTCGGAGGTTGTCACCTGTCGCGTCGTCTCCGTGGTCACTACATTGCCATCTGAATTTGTAGTTGTTGTTGTCGTTGTCGTACTTATTGTCGTTGTTTTGGTACCACTATTGTCCTCGATTATTGTCGGCACCAAAGATCTACTTATTCGTCCTGCCAACAGCAAATTATTCGTTGGCTCATATATGTTTTTCACTATCCAGTTGTTCTGTTGCACGAGTCCATCCTCCTCAAATCCAGTGTCTATACACTCTACTTCATTACCAGTATCTTCTTCGGGCTGATGATAGGACTTGTACTGATACATTTCTTCCCATTTCGGATACTGTGTACTTAATCCCTGTGTTACATTGATTACTAAATGCAATCCGGCTAATTTCTGCCATATCGCGCTCGCCTTGTACTTCAATATCGTACATGGATATTCTGTATAGGTATATTGATCATCCTTATATTCCATGATCGTCATGTTTCGGTTCTCCGTCCATAAATACAATTCATTGGTTTGCACAGATACCATTCATTCAAATATATATTGTTTCTCGGTTCAGATATAATATATATTTGAATCAACGTAACACTTATATATTATATTTTTTATATTTTTCATTATTTGTCGCTTTTACAAATTCTATTGAGTATTTATGATATGATAAAATCATTACAACGTGGGTTGACTACCAGTTGGACCTAGATATGGATCAGGCTTATAATTTGACAAGTTGTTGAGATTAGCGATATTCGAAAATGTAGTGTTCTTGGTATTATCTGCGTCGTATACTACTTTAGATAGCAAAATCATTGCATCACCAATATCAAGAGTAGGCTCTGAATCAGTATTCTTGTTGAAATCTACATCCTTCTTATCTGCTGCAGATAAATTATTTATAGTATCGTATCCTGTAGATTTCTGAGCTAAGAATTGACCATATATACTTACATCACTCATTGATAATCCACCGCCATCAAAATCTCCCGGAGTACCTTGATCTGTCATTGTTCCTAGGGTAAACGAGTTTGGTAGTGGGATTTCCTTTGTATTTCCACTTTCTGTGAATATTAAGTGACCTTGCGCACTATTGAAATAGGCTTGTCCTGTACCGTAATCGGTTAACGCATCACTATTATCTATGTTCACTATGTTCACTCCGGTGTCATCCTTTTTACTTCCTTGAAATTTGTACATGATATCCCAGAGCACCGCGCCCTCTCCTCCGCTTTCCAATTCTTTCTCGAATATATTCTTAGACTCTATTTGGTCGCTCGATACTATAGGATAACCTACATAATTAGCACCAAGAGATAAACTCATTTTCATTCCTCTAACTCGTTGACCAGTTAAAGTGAAGGAGGTTGTAGCTTGACCTTGTACATTCACAAAAATAGCTTTGTCATATTCTATTTTGTTAGTCCCCACAGCATTATTATGAATGTACCCAGACCACAACGCATCATCCCTATTTTTTGCTATAAGAGCTTCATATTGAGTAAATATTTGAATTCTAGTTACATTGGCATTTTCAGAGAATATTTCATCAAACAAATCTTCATACGTTGTTTTGTTAACATCAACTGTTGTAAATGACACAAAGCTCCATGCATTATTCAATGCTAATGTCTGTGTTTGTGTATTATCATTATTTAAGTATAGACCTTCCGTTGCCGGGTCATGAGAATCTGCATATATCGCTTTTACTACATGAGAAGTAGAATACGCACTTGAGAGCAAAGAATACATTGGCTGATCTGCTATAAGGCTACTTATTGTTGTTACTGTCTTCGTTTGTGCAGTCATGTAAGCAGGATTACTCTCATAATCGGTGGCATTACTTTCTGAATAAGACTGGGTTACAGTGTAGTTTGCGTAGCTACCTGCGTCTGCCTGATCTAAAACTGTAAACTCACCATCTGCAGCTAAAGCAGATGACCTTGTAACTCGAGACTCCCATATACCATCAATATAGACGTTGTAGTATACGGGAGCTATGCTGAAAACTGCATCTTGATAGGAACCGCTAACAGTCAACCCATCGGCAAGGGCAGTCATGGTAGCTATATTAGAAACTGCACCTTCTAAAGCTCCATCTTTATCATATTTGTTTACGGTGTCAAGGGTTAGTTTCTCGAAATATTTACCACTAGATCGCCATATTGTATACGAAAATCTTGTACTCGTACCATTTAAAGCGGGTGCTCCAGTCTGTATTGTTGAACAATAGAATGTAATTAAGGAGGGGGTAGTCACCATACCTGCTGTCACTACTACGCTATCAAGTGTAGCACCATTATTAGAATTGTAAACAGTAAGTATGTCTCCTTCATTTAAAGTTAAATTTTGAGAAGAGGAAAAGAATATTTGGGTAGACTTAATTGCTGATTCTCCCTCCCATTTCCAGCCTACAAGACATGATGGTGGAGCTGTATATGTTTTTCCTGATACTGTGTACTGAACTAGTGGGTACTCCTGGTGCTGGACCTTCAACTTGTCGGCACCTCTTACAATTATTAGTTCTTCGGGATACGACAATCCTGGCTTATTAGACGTTCCATAACCAGAAGGAACTGATTCGTAATTACTGCCAATCTTACCTACATACCTCGCTGACTTCGTTTTATATGCCGATGTTGTCTTTATATCAGATAGCCAATCGTCTTGGTCACTAGTGGTAGTCTGCATATTAGTATCTGCTGTCACTTCATATATGAAGTTATGATCAGGTGCCAAATTACTATTGGTGTATGTATAGGTGATGTTTGAAGATGTCCTAGTCCAGGTAGCATTTGTGATAGCATTATTATACTCTCCTGATAGGGCAGTTGTATAATAAGTAGCATCTGTCGATTTGTAACTTACGCTGTATCGTAGGTTGGTATCACTTGAATATTTCTCGAATCTAGGGGTAGAAGCGTTTGCAGTGACCTTGAAATCGCCGTAGTTTGTACTTCCAGGAGTAACACTAGCCATTACCATTTGTTCTGGAGGATTTGTTTTCGTTTGTTGAATGCAATTGGCATTACTTAAAGCGTATGTGACATCCGCCGCTTGACTTGTAGCATAAAGAATGTCTGTATAATCTGAAGGTGCCGGGTTTTCAGCTGTTGGAAGTAAGCTAGATGCTGCTATTCCATCTTTATTAAAAACCAGTAGAGCATATGCTACTAGTTGACTATCATAAAGTCTAGCGGATCCATCTCCATCTTGAATTGTTACTGTTTGAACACCATTTAATGTAACGTTACTCGCACTCTTGACTACTTTCATTACTGCCGTATCATTAAAATCTGTCAAATTAACTGCATCTATTTCAGTAGTAGTGTAATTGGCTAGTGAACTGGACTCCACTACGAAATCGGATCCCGCTTTTATTTGGTAAATCTTGTAAGAATTAATTCTATTATTAGGTAAAGCGGTGAATTTTATCTCCACTGTGTTATAGTATTTTGTACCGTTCGATGTCTTCTGATTGTTTACTTTAAATTCAGCAGGGGCAACCGGTGGAGGATACGCAGCTTCGTCAAGTGATCTTATGATTTTTGTCTTTTCAGTTCTCTTAGTGTACACATCATTAGAACTGACAGCTATGATATCGAAACTCACGTTGACATTATTACCGATACTAGCGAAAGTATAAGCATTAGAAGGAATTTTACTTACTATTATAACGTTGTTGTTTGTATCCATATCTGCTTTTGTAATTGAACCGATTTTTCTACCATTTCCGTATACGAGGTAGTTTGATACTTGATTTGTAAAACTATCATATGGAGTTACAACTAACCTAAAAAAGTTTGTCTCGTAATTCATGACATTACTAAAACTATCGGTCTCAACAGATGGAATATTCCCAGCTGTATCTGATAAATGAGTAGCGTAAACATCTGTGTTTCCTAATTCAGGCTGAGAGGGTGTCTCACCTTCGGCATCAGCTAATTTGATAGGATTCTGACATGAGAGCATAGAGAAACCCACGCTGGTTTCTTTTGTTACTGCTGCTTCTAAGCATGATATATTCGTTACCGTCTTGTTCGCGGAATCTCCTGCACTATTCTTCGCTATCACATACAATTGAAATGCATCCTGCAATCCAGGAAGGTATCTATTATCTTTTATTTCGAATTCGCTACTTGATAAGCCCGTCTCATTTTTATTTATAGTAATAGTCAATTCCTTACTAGTTTCTTGAGCTCCATCTCCACCATCTAATGCTCCCGGAGTACCATCTGGTTTGAATGTTTCGCCTGTTATCTTTAAATTCTGCATGTAAAAATCATACGTGATTGTCCCGTATCCACCTGTCGCTGGGTGATTATCCCATACAACGTACACACCAGGTTCCACATCGGTCACCGTTTTGTCTTGTATGTTTCTTACTCTACCTGGTTTTGTATATACTGTCTTACTCTCACTTTTGCTTTCACCAGTAATGACATTGAACATAAAACTTGTGTAAACGTAAGATGCATTGAAATAAAGAGCATAAGTATCAGGAATAGTCAAACTCGCCGTAGTAACTTTTAGTTTATCGTTCTCTCCTAATATCGTAATATCTCCTTCAGCAAATAGAGTACCTTGACTTTTCAATGAGTCTGTTCTAGATCTGACAACATTGTTCACATACACAAATTCAGTAGACTTCGACGTTGATATTTTATTGTTACCCTCCGCCTTATAGGGTTGGTTGAAACCACTACTAACTTTGAATGTTAAATTTATTTTTGCACCGTACTTTATTTCATTTGCCTCAGAAGTATTACTTTCCTGTGAAGCGGTAAAACTGGTGGACATATTGGTAATAGTAAAACGCCTGTTGTCTAATGCCCATGCATCACCTACAAAATCCATGGAGACATTACATGATGAAGGAAAGATATATTTGCCTTTCACTAAATCGACGTCTTTTACCGTACCTGATAAATCGCTGGTGTCCACATGAAAGTACAATACTGCAGCAGTACTACCAGTCCATCCAGGCATACCATTATCCGAGTCGGCATAACCTACATCAAATTGAATTTCAGAGTTTCCTCCTGCATTACCGTTTGTCGGTTTGTAATTTGAATATCCACTTTCCGCATCATAAGTAAGTTGTCCCAAAGTGGCAGTTCCTTTGTTTACTGAGTAAATTTCTCTGTTTTGTGTTAGATATCCTTCCACTAATTTTACACCCGACGTCCCCCAATCTTCGGTCATAAAATGTAAACCACCTCCATCTTCCCATTTATCAACCATAAATTGATTGATCTTAGAATACGAGGCGGATGTGTTTCTTTGCTCCGTTAATGTACTGTTAACTTTATAATCATTGAGATTCGTTGGAACGAAAGCATTGGTAGATATTAAAGATGCGTTATCATTTGGTGTTTGCTCTGTAAAAACATCTGTTCCTACGGATATTAAATTACCATACGCGTTCGCAGCCTTCACTGAAGATATACTGAAATTTGCTTTGTGGTAATTATATATATTTCCATATGTCAATGCGTCGGACGCAGCAGTTCCGCCATTACCAATCGCTTTAGATACTTTATCAAAAATGAGCATATTGGGGGCAAAATATTGAAAATAGTTTGAGTCCCATGACTGGGTAAGAGATGGAGAAAACCCTGTGTTAGATCCATTATTCGTTGCACCTTGATAATAAGAATTGAAAACAGGAGCATATGTCTTCACTTCATCATTATTTCCTGTTCCATTATTGCTATTATCATCAACCTCAAATTGCATACCAGCTATTCTCTTATCAGTACCTTTCATCCAGCCTTTCACAACTGTATATGTGGCATTGGAAGTGGATCCATTTACGCCACTTCCATCTATAGATAATAGCGGTTTTATGCCGTGTTCTGTATATATCGTTATCTCGCTTGAAGATGGCATTTTGTTTCACTCTGATAAGACTAAAACTTATAATATTACTATAATATTAAACAATATTATATTAACTTCTTAACTTCTTAACTTCTTAACTTCTTAACTTCTTAACTTCTTAACTTCTTAAGATAACTATTTTAAGAATTTATTATGACGATTACATATTACTTGTCTCTATCTCCTATAATGTTATAATCTCCATTTGCTAACTTCTCTGCCAATCTACATGCGTCTCCGACATCGATTTCACCATTCTTGTTCACATCTATCCACGAAAATGTATTATTATATTCTGCTATCTTTTCATTGACGTAGGTAACTGCTTTTACATTTCCGGATTCTCCAACATATTCTTCATCATCATTAACTAAGTACTTAACTAACATCGTTAAATCATGAGCATTCAATGAATCGCTAACATTCACATCACCATAAAGTATTTCGTTATCATCTCTTGTTGTATCCTCGAATATAATAGGAGGTTCACTCAAAGCGAAATTATCAACTAAATTACCGTACTGATCTGCAATACCTACTATGTCACTTATAGTAAAAAGACTCTCAAAATAAGCAACATTGTGATCACCGGAACCGAGTGCCTTGCTTGCGTCACCAAATAGGACTATATAAGGCGTAGAGAGACTCGAATTGACATGACTTTGTTGCCATCCACTAGTATGATAGGCACTTGCCACTCCACCACCTACAGGACTTGTTGAGTCTTGATTAGGAAAAGATAGACCCGATGTTGCAGAGTATTTCAAGTGAATACCTGGTACTTTGATTGACTCAGTTGTTGTTTTCATTTTTATCGTGGTATAGTTGTTGACTGTATCCTGTGTTGTCCACAGGTATACTCCTTTTGTCACAGAAACAGTTGAGGTAAATGTAGCATCCACGGTAGCAGTACCGTCTGTCGCTGTTACCTTTATGGTAGCAGATTCTGTAGCTGGACTAACATCATAATTTAATGTAATTGTATCTGCTGAATTATCATTAGACACGCTTACATTTGTACCTGCTGTTACACTGACGATAGAGATGGATAATGGACTAGGACCATTATCTGAATCTGAAAAATGAGATAAGACATTTTCAATCACATATGATCCAGCAGACGTACTTCTTCCAAATGACAAATTGGGAAAAGGAGTGGACACAGTAGGACCTTGATTCGGCAAGAAGACCGAGACTGAAATCGTTTTTGTCGCCTCGCCGCCTGCATTTGTAGCGGTCACTGTCACGGTATATGATCCTGCAGTTGCTCCTTGAGTAGCCGTTATTTTAACTTTATCTCCACTTGTCTCCGCATCTACATCTCCCGTAGGTTCATCATTTTCGGTAGCAGAATAAGAATAGGTGATATCATCTCCATCAAACATATCTGCTAGTGTCTCAGAGGTTATTACAAATCCACCTGGCGGCACATTAACACTAGCATTGGCGAGCGCGGTTGCTACTGGAGCGGCAGGAGTTGTTCCACCACCACCACTACTCGCTTCTTCTGTGAAATCGTATACTGTTGTGGGAGAGGTATAAGCAGACATGTTTCCTCCACCTGATACAGTTTCGTATC
>Ga0233426_10003121_pt1 | contig 13338 bp, 15 predicted proteins | sample SI_118_April2016_6_FD_179875 | JGI IMG/M metagenome (GOLD analysis project Ga0233426, IMG submission 179875) | Seawater microbial communities from Saanich Inlet, British Columbia, Canada - SI_118_April2016_10_MG | ecosystem: Environmental > Aquatic > Marine > Inlet | place: Canada: British... | reverse complement strand
GGGTGAGTTTGTTTCTAGTGCTTTATAGGGGGAGTTAGGCTTTTTGAATGGTAAACGCGCGTTTAATCACAGATTCACCTTGTAGTCTATCTAGGTGATGGATAGGTTGATTATTGAAGTGCTGATTGTAAGTGCTAATGAGGTTATTTTTCGGAGTCTGGGATCGGGTGTGTAAAAAGAATGGTAAGTTGCTTTTTTGTCATTAAAAAGGGAAAGAGTTTTTATGGGGACTAGAGAAGAAAGGGCTAAGTTTACTGCTATGTATGGTTTCTAGGAGTACTGTCTAAAAAAATAAGGGGAACGGAAGCGACGCTTCGGATCCCCTTGTCTTTTTGTGCAGTATTTATAATGCGCTAATTAAGCAGGCACTACATTGTTAGCACATGGGCCTTTTTGACCTTGGCCAACTTCAAATTCAACCGCTTGGCCGTCATTCAATGTAGCGTAACCGCCGCCACTTTTGATTTCTGAATGGTGAACAAAAAGGTCTTTACTACCGTCTTCCGGAGTAATAAAACCAAAACCTTTGTCTGCGTTGAACCACTTAACTGTACCTTTACTCATAAAATTTCTCTGAATTAATGATGGAATTTAAAACAACCAACGACGAGTCCACCTTCTCGGCATTGTGATCGGACGTAAAAACACTAATAATTTAGACCTTTAGCGCCTATTAAGCAATCAATATTTTTAAAATGTAAATAATTAATAGTGCGGCCATGACCGAAAAGTCTAATCCGCCGGTAGAAGGCAGTACATTACGTATGGGTTTTAATAGCGGTTCGGTAATACTGCTGAGTAGCGCAACGGCTGGATTATGGCCGTTGGGAGCAATCCAGCTAACGATGACAATCACGATAAGCGCAAAAAGGTAAATGTTTAATATTAATGTAACGAGTTCGTATGCAGAGTAAGCTAATAGCGGTAGCAAAGGGGGTAATCCGTTGCCTTTGAGTAAAATTAGTAGCGTGAGTGTGGCCATTTGCAATAAAAGAGCAAGGATAATACTGGCGATATCAATGCCGAAAAACCCAGGAATGACTTTTCGTAAAGGCATCAGCAGTGGATTGGTCGCACTAACAATAAATTGTGAGAGTGGATTGTAAAAATCAGCTCGCACTAACTGTAATATGAAGCGCACAATGACAATCGTAATATAGATCGATGATGCGAATGTAATGAGCAATTCTGCGATTTGAGCTAGTTTATCCATTCTTAATACCTTTCTACTGACTTTCAGTTTGTATCGCTAGTGACGACATGTACTGCCAATTTTTAGCTAAATTCTTTGGCCATCTCGACCGAGCGATCGGCGCAGCTTTGCATGGCTTCCTCTACAATTGTGCGTAATCCTGCATTCTCATAAGATAGAATGGCTTGTTCGGTTGTGCCGTTGGGAGAAGTGACGCGTTTGCGCAATTCATCTACGGTGACGTCACTGTCTTTAGCTAGTGTAGCAGCCCCCATGGCTGTTTGTAAGGTGAGTTGGATGGCGGTTTCTCGATCAAGCCCTTGTTTGACCCCTGCATCAATCATCGCCTCCATTAGTAGAAAAAAATACGCAGGCGCGCTGCCCGAAATGGCAGTGACGGCATCGATCAGGTTTTCTTCTGTTACCCATGTAGCGTACCCAACTGCGCTAAGCAATTGTTCGGCAATGGCTTTTTGTTGATCACTGGTGTGTTTATTGGCGTAGAGACCACTTGCCCCTTGGCCTACAAGGGCTGGGGTGTTGGGCATGCAGCGTACTACAGCAATATCGGTATCTAACCATTGTTGAATATGCTCACAACTAATACCTGCTGCGACAGAAATAATCATCGGCTTTTGTTGGCGAGAATCAATAATATCGCGTAGTGCTAGTGTCACTATTTTGAGAACCTGAGGTTTCACGGCAAGCACGATCACGTCACATGTGGCGCTGGAAACACTGTTGTCAGTGTCGGTGTGAATGCCAAACTTGTCTTTGATGGCCTTGAGGCCATCACTATTTGGGTCGCAGGCGGTGATGTCGTGTGGATTATAGCCTTGTTCTATAAGGCCTCCAATGATGCTGGTTGACATGTTGCCAGCGCCAATAAAAGTGAGTGTCGTCATGTTTTGTCTCGCTAGTTAACGGTGTTGTGAAGCCAGTAGCAGGTGTTACGTTTTTCTTGCGCCAAAGATCGCGCTACCTACGCGTACGATCGTTGCGCCTTCTGCAATCGCAGCTTCCATGTCGTTCGACATGCCCATAGATAATGTGTCCAGCGGAGTGATCGGTAACAGCTGGTCGCGAGCATGGCGGAGTGTAGCAAATGCGGATCGTTGTTGTGTGATATCCGTGGTCTTTTTAGGGATTGCCATTAAACCTCGCAATTGTACATTGGGTAATTGCGAGATGGCACGAGTCAGTTGCTCTAAATCTTGCAATGCTACGCCTGACTTGCTGGCCTCGTCGTCTATATTCACTTGTAGGCAAATATTTAACGGTGGTAGGTGTGTTGGGCGTTGCTGGCTTAGTCGAGTGGCGATTTTTAGTCGATCAACACTATGTACCCATGAAAAGTTCTCGGCAATTTCCCGCGTTTTATTCGACTGTATTGGTCCTATAAAGTGCCACTCAATAGCCAGGTGGGTTAATGCGGCTTGTTTGTCTCTGGCCTCTTGTAAATAATTTTCACCGAAGGCGGTTTGGCCTGCCTTGAATGCGGCTTCTATTGTGTCTGCTGATTGAGTTTTGCTCACGGCAAGCAGTTGTATACTGTTCTCAGCGCGGCCATATTGCTTTGCGCCCGCATTGATTTGTTGTTGAACCGTGAATAGGGTGTTGCTGGGTATGGCCATAGTATGTAAACAGTAAGTGAAGATGCAAACGAATATAGTTAGCATGCAGGGGTGTAAGTTCTATGAAATTAGTATAATCCTTACTCGTGGATATGAGCAATGCACGACTTCCCTCTGCCGTAGTAGATTATGCCTAAGTCCGGCAGAGGGCTAGTATTACGCTTGACGCATAGCGCAATAAATCGATTAGCGGTATGCTATGTATATAAACAGATAATATTATAATAAAGGGTACACATGGAAATTACAGAATTACTTGCCTTTAGTGCGAAACAGCAGGCATCAGATCTACATATTTCTGCAGGCTTGCCGCCAATGATACGTATTGATGGGGATATTCGACGTATTAATTTGCCATCAATGGATCATCAGCAAGTGCATGGTCTGATTTACGATATTATGAATGACCAGCAACGCAAAGACTATGAGAAGGATCTTGAAACAGATTTTTCATTTGAAGTCCCCGGGGTTGCTCGTTTTCGTGTGAATGCATTCAACCATAATCGGGGTGCTGGTGCGGTGTTTCGGACGATTCCATCCAAAGTGTTGTCGATGGAAGATTTGGGTATGGGGCAAGTATTTCGAGACATTGCCAGTGTGCCTAGAGGTTTGGTGTTAGTGACGGGGCCAACGGGATCGGGTAAATCAACGACGTTGGCGGCGATGATTGATTATGTCAATCAGCAGCGCTATGACCACATCCTTACTATTGAAGACCCTATTGAATTTGTTCATGAAAGTAAAAAATGCTTGGTTAACCAGCGAGAGGTGCATCGTGATACTCATGGGTTTGCCGATGCCTTGCGTTCAGCTTTACGTGAAGATCCTGACATTATATTGGTAGGTGAAATGCGCGATCTAGAAACGATTCGTTTGGCGCTAACGGCAGCGGAAACAGGGCATTTGGTGATGGGAACGTTGCACACCACTTCTGCTGCAAAAACCATCGATCGTATTGTCGATGTGTTTCCTGCTGATGAGAAGTCGATGGTGCGCTCTATGTTGGCAGGTTCACTGGAGGCGGTTGTTTCTCAAACATTATTGAAGCGTAAGGGCGGAGGTCGTGTCGCTGCACATGAAATTATGCGTGGCACACCGGCAATCCGTAACCTTATTAGAGAAAATAAAGTCGCGCAAATGTACTCGGCTATTCAAACAGGTTCCAATATGGGAATGCAAACACTGGACCAAGCGCTGCTTAATTTGGTTGAAGGCGGTACTGTGGAACGAAATGAGGCGAAGAAAAAAGCGCTCAATCCTGCCATTATTCCTTAGCCGTTAGTTGGCGGGTGGTTGAGAATATTGACTGCCATCAGGATGAAGTTAATAGATGTTGTTATAGGTATTGTTGATGGATATTCATAAGTTATTGAGCGCGATGGCAGATAAGCTGGCATCAGATTTATTTATTACTGCGGATTTACCTCCGTCAATGAAGATACATGGTGAATTGATCTCTATATCGTCCACGCCATTATCGGCAGAGGCTGCGGCAAAAGTAATTTTGGGAGTGATGAACGAAGGGCAGCGTCAGGAATTTAAGCAAAAAAAGGAGCTGAATTTTGCAATCCAACTTAAAGGTATTGGGCGTTTTCGGTGTAGTGCATTTTATCAGCGTAATTTAATGGGAATGGTGATTCGCAGAATTGAGTCGGCAATCCCCGACATAGACCGTTTGGGTTTGCCTGATACATTAAAAGAATTGGTCATGTCCAAGCGTGGGCTGCTGATTTTTGTGGGAGCAACCGGGGTAGGTAAGTCGACGTCTCTGGCCGCAATGCTCGGGTATCGAAATCGCAACAGCAAGGGGCATATTGTTTCTATTGAAGACCCTATTGAATTTATTCATGAGCATGAGTCATGTATCGTGACTCAGCGTGAAGTCGGTATTGATACAGAGTCTTTTGAAACGGCATTAAAAAACACATTACGCCAAGCGCCAGATGTCATTATGATTGGGGAGGTGCGAAGTCGTGAAACGATGTCCCATGCGATCTCTTTTGCTGAAACGGGCCATCTATGTTTATGTACGTTGCATGCCAATAATGCTAATCAGGCATTGGACCGAATATTGCATTTCTTTCCTGCGGATAGGCACAGCCAGCTATTAATGGATTTATCTCTTAACCTTATTGGTATTGTTGCTCAGCAGCTTATTCCTTCTATCGATAATGATAAGCGGCTTCCCTGTTTGGAAGTGCTGCTGAGCACTCCTCTAGTGGCAGACTTGATTCGTAAAGGACAAATAGATAAGCTGAAGGATCTCATGCGGAAATCTACAGAGCTTGGCATGCAAACGTTTGATCATGCTTTGTATGATTTATATATTAAGGGGATGATCAGTTACGAAAATGCATTAGCATATGCGGATTCGGAAAACGATTTACGATTATTGATTAAGTTGCAGTCAGAATCAAATCCAAAATCGCTTGATTACGCTGCGGATGAGTTAGAGCTTGAGTAGTAGCGCAGTGATTGCTCCCCTTGTTTGAAGCTATTTAGTGGTTACCGCTAGAAAACCAGCTTTCCAGTATTAAGCGAGCGGCAATGGAATCGATAGGGTTTTGTTTGTAGTCTCCCTTGTGGCCACGTGCTCTGGCTTCTTGTTTTGCGTCGAAAGTCGATAGACGCTCATCCATAAATTGCACTTCAACTGAAAATCGTCCGTAGATGCGACGACCAAACTTTCTTGCTCTTACGCAGAGTTCACTTTCGCTATCATCCATATTGAGAGGGAGTCCGACGATGACTATTGCAGGCTTCCACTCACTCAGTAGCGCAGCGATATCTTCCCAGCGTGGTATGCCGTCTTTAGCGTTAATTGGAGATAGTTCGGTTGCTTGTCCCGTCAATGATTGACCGTAGGCGACCCCGATATTCTGTAAGCCGTAATCAAACGCTAAGGCAGTAATAGTCATAGGTTTTATGCGTGCCCTGCTTGTGTAGAAAGTAAGTGTAAATCGATGCCAAGCTGTTTGGCTGACGATGTCCAGCGCTCTTCTATAGGGGTGTCAAAAATAATTTGCTTATCTGCAGGCACCGTTAGCCAGCTATTTTCCACTATCTCTTGTTCTAATTGGTTGCCGCTCCAGCCTGCATATCCTAAAGCAATTAACATCTTGCTTGGCCCTTGATTATTAGCGATGGCTGCTAAAATGTCTTTTGATCCAGTAATAGATATATCGTCGGATACTGGCATGGTGGATGCCCAGCTTTTTTCTGCTGAGTGCAGCACAAATCCTCGCTCTTTTTTGACCGGACCACCAAGTAATAGGGGTTGGTCATTTGCTATATCTCCCCCTAGTTCTAATTGGCTAAATAACTCGCTATAAGAAATTGAGGCAGGTTGATTAATGACGATACCCATGGCGCCAGCTTCATTGTGTTCGCAAATGTAGGTTACCGTTTTTGAAAATCGGGAGTCGGCTAAGCCCGGCATGGCGATTAAAAAGTGATTTTTAAGGGAGTATGTCGTCATCCTAACCTATGTAGCTAATGTGTGGTCATATCGCTATTTCTGCTGTACGTAAAGTGATCAAGTGTAACGCAAGTAATGCAGGTAAATCTATGATTGTCCGGTGTTGTTATATCGAAATGACGAAATTTTACTGCGATGTATGTAAGCCACTAATGTTGAAGTGCCATGTACGTATGATAACTAAGTGTTCATAGTCTTGCCGAATATCAGGAGGAAAGGGTGAAAACGGCGATGCTTGTCTGACAATTTGTTGTGCGCTTTCATCAAATATCTTTTGTCCGGATGATTGCTTTAAATTGATTTCATAAATAGTGCCGTCGTGTTTGATCACCACCTCTAGGCGCAATTGTCCAGTTAGTTTATTTTGCAGTGCTTCTTTCGGGAAGTTTTGGTTGCCAATGGCCTCGATTTTTTGTGTCCATTCATTCAAATAACCCGCTTCGGCGCTAGCTAATGTAGAGACTGAGGTGAGCACGCGTTCTCTTGGTTTGTTAGCCAGTGTTTGACGTTGTACCGCGAGTTTGGCCTTAAGGCTGGCGATTTGCGTACTTAAAGCATTAATATCCAGTGCATCTATACCGTTAGTTGCTTGAGGTTCTTCATCGCGTAGGTGTTCACTATTGGTGGTGATATCCGATACTTGTGTGGTGACGACGGATGTATTGTCTGGCTCTACTATTGCCTTCTTATGCTGTTCATTAATAAGTGTGTCGTTAATGCGCTCACTTTCAAATGGGGGAGGAATAACATCCGTTGTGATTTCTTTGGCCTCGCTTTCGGTGCCGCTACCCAATTGATTGGATTGCGCCGTAAAGTCGGCTTGTTTTGGTTTTTCTATGCTCGACCTTGTGGCCAAAGTGACTGTGACACTGGGTGCGCTTTCCTTTGGTTTGCTGGATTCGAAGCCGAGGCCAAAAATAAGTAAGCCATGAATAGCGATCGCAATAAAGATGGTGAAGCTTAATCTATCACCGCTGGCAGCGCTAGATAGGGTGGTGGTGATTGCTTCGTTGGCGGCTTTTATGGGATCAGCCATTGGACGTGTGCGCTGCTGCTAAACGTCGACTAATAGCATCCATTAGTAAGCCACCTATATCGGTTTGGTAGGCCCGGTCTATTTCTTGAGCGCATGTGGGGCTGGTGACATTGATCTCGGTTAAATAATCACCGATCACATCTAAGCCGACAAAAAGCAGTCCTTTTTCTCGTAATGTAGGCGCGACCTGTTCGACGATCCAACGATCTCGTTCAGATAGGGGCTGGGGGTGCCCGGTGCCGCCAGCGGCGAGATTGCCTCTGGTTTCTCCTTCTGCTGGTACGCGAGCTAAGCAATAAGGTACTGCCTCTCCATCGATGACAAGTATGCGTTTGTCGCCATTCTTAATGTCGGGGATAAATTTTTGTGCCATCACCATCTCTCCTTGAGCAGTGAGGACTTCTAAGATAACACCTAGATTCGGGTCATCCTTTTTGCAGCGAAAAATACCGCTGCCGCCCATGCCATCAAGAGGTTTGAAAATCACGTCATGGTGTTGTCTGTGGAACTTGCGCAAATGCTGAGCGTCCAGACTAACTGTTAACGGTGGGCAGCATTGAGGAAACTGAGTCGCAAAGAGTTTTTCGTTGCAATCTCGCAAGCTACGCGGGTCATTTACGACAAGAGCGCCTTGCTTTTGCGCTGACTCCAATATAAATGTCGTTTGTAAAAAGGGGATGTCAAAGGGTGGGTCTGTGCGCATGAGTAATATATCTATGTCACCCAAAGCATATTCCTTTGACTCGCCTAAATCATGCCAATGTTCGGTGCTGTTATAAACGGTGAGAGCTCTACCATAGCCTTTTGCGATATTATTGTCATAAAATAGATCTTTTTGCTCAAAATAGACTAAATCCCAGTCCTTTTTGATAGCAGCAAGCAGCAGCAGTAGGGTAGTGTCTTTATTTGGGTTTATGTGAGTAATGGGGTCCATTACTACGCCTAGCTGCAATGACATAATGGTATTTGCTCCGCTTGTGGATCATTGTGTTATATTATTTGCGAAGTCTACAGCAGATTAGTCTTTTTATCAGTGCCAAGAGTGACATACACTGTGTTCTTAACGAGAAATATACATTTTGTTTTTTGCTTTATAGATATATAGTGGCTTCTGTGTTAAAAAAGATAATAATTGATATAACGATAAATACGTATTTTTAGACCAACTTGATTAAACACTTTATCGTAAGCGGTAAGTGGGTTGGTTTCACAGAGGAATAGGGTTGTATGAGTGTAGCGCTAAGTAGCCTTAAGGTTATGGTGATAGATGATAGTAAAACGATACGGCGGACCGCCGAGACCTTGCTGACTAAAGCGGGCTGCGAAGTGGTGACTGCAACAGACGGTTTCGATGCACTTGCTAAAATTGCTGATACCCGGCCAAATATCATTTTTGTTGATATCATGATGCCGCGTTTAGATGGTTATCAAACCTGCGCATTAATTAAAAATAACAGCGAATTTAAATCGACACCTGTCATTATGTTGTCGAGTAAAGATGGGTTGTTTGATAAGGCCAAGGGGCGAATTGTAGGGTCTGATCAATACCTTACTAAGCCTTTTAGTAAAACTGAACTGTTAGGTGCTATTGAGGCCTACGCTAAATAATTTACCATTTATCTTGTGATGTAGAGGAACGTATGTTGCGTGTACTAATTATTGATGACTCCCCGACAGAAGTATATAAGCTGACCACTATTCTTGAAAAAAGCGGTTACTCTGTTGAGGTGGCAGATACCGGTGAGAAAGGCTTGGAAATGGCGAAGACGAACCCACCCAATCTTATTTTAATGGATGTGGTTATGCCTGGCTTGAATGGCTTTCAGGCGACACGTCAATTAAATAGAGCGCCAGAAACAGCAGATGTGCCCGTTATTATTGTATCCACTAAAGATCAGGCCACAGATAAAATTTGGGGTATGCGTCAGGGTGCAAGCGCTTATCTTGTTAAGCCCATAGTTGAAGTTGAATTGCTAAAAGCGATTAAAGAAGCAACCGCAGCCTGATATATTGAAGTATAAGCTGTGTGGCTAAAGATAATAAATTTTACACAGCGTAAAGTGATTGAGATATGTCTGCAGTAGTAGGTGTATTGAATAAAAAGTGATGTGAATTATGTAAGTCATGTTTTTAGTGTGGCTTATATTTCTTATCCCGCATTTATAGCGCTTTAATAAAAAGTGCTTAATCGTTACGGCCTTACATTATGACAGACACTGTTTCAGCATTTAATGTATTACAATCCTTGGCAGCAAAGAGCCTGGGTTCTGCGCAGCAACTGCCTGCGCAAGCAGGTGCTGTAGAGCAGTGGCGTGGTATTGGTTTTTCTTTGCTGGGTTTCGATTTTGTTGTCCCGATGGAAGAACTTGTCGAAATGCTAGAGGTGCCTGCTTATACACGCCTGCCCGGCGTGCATTCATGGGTGAAGGGAGTTGCTAATATACGGGGGCGTTTGCTTCCTATATTTGATTTGGCAGCATTCTTTTCTGGCTTGTTAGCCGGCAATAAGAAAGCTCAGCGGTTACTCGTTATTGATAGGCAGAATTTGTATGCTGGCCTATGGGTTGATGCTGTATATGGTATGCAATATTTTCCTGTTCATACTCGCTCTGATGACGTGCCTGCTAATCTGCCTGAGCAATTGATTGGTTTTACGGAAGGGTGTTTTGATGTTGACGGGCGTCAATGGACTGTCTTTCATCCGCTTATGCTCTGTCAGGAGCCACAATTTTTAGATGTGGCCATAGATTCAAAGATTTAATTAAATATGACCCTATGCAGTTTATAATTGCTATCTGGTTTGTCAGTAACGTAAAAATTAGTAGCGTATCCGCGCTAGATCTCTAACTTAGGGGAAATGTATGAAAGAGTCGAGTGTGTCTATTCTCACGCAAGTAAAATCTAATAAAAAAGTAATTTCTCTGGTTGTCGTTGTTGTTATTGCATTGTTGGTCATGTTGTTTAATAGCTATCGCTTGTTGAATGATAAGAGCGAGAGTTCTGGACAGTCAGAAAGTGAAATGATTGTAGGGTTGCAGGGATTGTTTACTGTGCTGCCCTCTTTAGTTGTGGCTTTTAATGACGATGCTGCATCTACTCAGAGACGTATAGTGCGCGTCCGTCAGGAAATTACTGATAGCTGGCTTCAGCTTAAGGTTGTTCCTACTATTTCGCCAGAAGACATTAAAAATATCGACTTGGCTGTTGCTGAATCCTTTGAATATTTAGACTTGCTGACGTCGGGTGGCGAGTTTAATGAGCTGAGCGTAGCTAAACTTACAGTGCCCGTGTTTCGTCTTCAGGCTGCTCAAAAAAATCTGTTGGGTTTAGTGGGCAATGGCGCGTTACAAGCTAATACGCAGATACAGGTGATTGTTATTTCTGTCGTTGTCATGGCATTGGCGTTAGCTCTTCTGACCTTCGTTTTGTGGAAAAATGCTTCTGCGACGCAAAAAACATCAGATGATGAAAATTTAATGCATCAATCAGCTATCCTGAGATTGCTTGACGAGCTAGCGGGCCTCGCTGACGGTGATTTAACGGTAACAACCACTGTGTCGGAAGATTTTACCGGCGCGATTGCTGACTCGGTAAATTACACTATTGACCAATTACGGCAGTTGGTGTCACGAATTAATAACACGGCAGTACAGGTGTCTGGTGCGGCACAAGATTCTCAACAAACTGCACTGCATCTAGCTGAAGCATCGGATCACCAGGCGCATGAAATTGCGGGTGCTTCTGCAGCAATTAATGAAATGGCGGTGACGATTGACCAGGTGTCAGCGAACGCGGCTGAGTCAGCACTGGTTGCGAGTAGGTCGGTGTCTATTGCTCACAATGGTTCAGAAATGGTGCAAAATACCATTCACGGAATGGATACTATTCGTGAACAGATTCAAGATACGTCTAAGCGTATTAAACGACTTGGCGAATCAACCCAAGAAATTGGTGATATCGTAAGCTTGATTAACGATATTGCGGATCAGACAAATATTCTTGCATTGAATGCTGCCATTCAGGCATCAATGGCAGGTGATGCAGGTCGAGGCTTTGCGGTGGTGGCGGATGAGGTTCAGCGGCTTGCTGAGCGTTCAGCTGGTGCGACTAAGCAGATTGGTTCGTTGGTGAAAACTATTCAAACAGATACGAATGAAGCGGTAAAATCAATGGAGCAAACCACTACCGAAGTGGTTAGTGGTGCACGTCTAGCGCAAGATGCGGGTGTGGCTCTGGAAGAAATTGAAGGGGTGTCAGCCAATCTCGCTGAATTGATTCAAAATATTTCGAATGCGGCACGCCAGCAAGCATCATCTGCCGGTCATATTTCCAATACGATGAACGTGATTCAAGAAATTACATCACAAACCTCTGCTGGTACAGGTGCGACAGCGCATGCGATTGGCGATCTAGCAGATATGGCTCTTGAGCTACGAGAGTTCGTTGCAGGCTTTAAGTTACCAGATGAAATGAATACAGCTATTCCATTTAACGAAGAGAAAGCTGCGCGTGATCAGGCTGCTCAACCTCCGGTTGCCATTAATGCCCCCACGTCTGGCAGCGTTGCTCGCACAGCAACGTTAGCGTCTGCACCTTTGGTCGCCGCATCTCCGTCAAGTTCAATGTCCCATAGTGCTCAAGAAAATTCCGCAGACAATAATTTCACACATCTTTTTGAAGGAAGTAACTTTGAGAGTGATGACTTTGCAGAAAGTGATTCCTCACAAAGAGACGCAGCAGTGGGTAACTTGGGTGTAGAGGATATGTCCGATTTTGATTCTCTTGAAATCGACAATGATAATGATCTATCGTTAGAGAGTGCGTCTGGATATCAAGAATCGCCCCCAGTTTTATTACCTTCAGATGAGTTGCCAGCGATAAAAGACGATAATGGTGTGTCTGATGATGTGTTAGCTTTAGTCGATAGCGAAGACGGAGATGGTTTGGAAGAAGAGTTTGATCTGGACGATCTAGATTTCATCGACAAAAATCCAACAGTGCATAGCTAGTTATGACTTGGTCCTTTAAGAAGTTTGATGTACTACCCGAGAGTAAGTTTTTACTGTGGGAAAAACTTTTAGAGGCACGTACTGGAATTCAGTTGGCTTCTCAGCAGAAAGTTCTATTGCAAACTCAAATTGCGATTCGTATGCGGGAATTAGATGTTCTTGGCTATGATGATTATTTTGATCAAGTTAAACAGGATAATAAGTCCGGTTTAGTCGAGTGGCAAATACTGGTTGATCGTCTAGTGGTAAAGGAAACCACCTTTTTTCGTCATCGCCCCTCTTTAGACTTTGTTCGTCAATTTTTGAAAAATAAAATTAGCCGGGGCCAGCTTGATGGCAGTATTGATATATGGAGTGTCGGTTGCTCTACCGGCGAAGAGCCCTATGGCTTGGCCATGCTTACTCATCAATGCTTGAGTGAATCAGAGCAGCATTTATACTTTGGTGTCACCGCGGTTGATGTGAGTTTGCCGGCTTTATCTATAGCCCGTAGAGGCGTATACGGTGAGCGCAGCATGTCTTTCTTAACGGATAGAGAAAGACAGCATTTCTTTCGCCCTTATGAAGATAAGCAATACGAAGTATTACCTCGATTAAAAAAGCGTGTCTGTTTTTCTCAAGCGAATATTAACAACTTAGATGACTTTCCTATTCAATTAATGGATGTTGTTTTTTGCCAAAACGTGTTGATTTATTTTCGCCGTTGGCGTCGTCGAGAAATACTTAATCAATTGGTTTCTCGTTTGAAGCCAGGCGGATTATTAGTGATTGGCCTAGGTGAAACGACTGATTGGCAGCATCGAGAGATGCAGCGAATCGATAATAATGAAGTGCAAGCCTACATTAAAACATTGTAGTGATATCGAGATTTTTGAGTAGATATAGCATGCGTTATATATAATGAAAATAATAAAGTGAGAGAATGGTATGGCTGATAATCGCCAATACATGGCCCTTGAGTGGGTAATAAGAGATATAAAAGATACTCT
>Ga0233426_10003119_pt1 | contig 13339 bp, 3 predicted proteins | sample SI_118_April2016_6_FD_179875 | JGI IMG/M metagenome (GOLD analysis project Ga0233426, IMG submission 179875) | Seawater microbial communities from Saanich Inlet, British Columbia, Canada - SI_118_April2016_10_MG | ecosystem: Environmental > Aquatic > Marine > Inlet | place: Canada: British... | reverse complement strand
ACCCGCTTCCCAATAAATAAGTAAACTCAGTACTTTGTCTACTACGCTAATGGAGGAGCTTTGACTAAAGATGAGTGCAATCGAAAAACTGATGAAGGTGAGTAGTACGGCAATCGTAAAAGGACTTGGAAGGTATTTTTTAAATAGGTGTTCAATGTTCTTGGCTATCTTCATGTACTCTTAAATTTGAATACGAATTTAAAAAAAGAAATTTAAAACCTGTATTTCTATTCTATAGATCGTTTTTGGTACAACACCACTTTGGGGCCTAACATTATTCGCAAAAAAAAACCTTTTCGATTTATCGAAAAGGTTTTTTGAATGAATTTAATTTTCTAGAACGGAAGATCGTCTTCAGGAGAAGCCGGCGCAACAGGTTCTGCGCTTGGCATAGCCTCTGCTTGCATAGCCTCTACTTTTTGAATTCTCCAAGCATCCAAGGTATTAAATACCTTAATTTCAGAAGAAGGGTCCTTTTGCCACTCTCTACCTCTTAAATTGAAGAATACCTCTACTTTGTCTCCTGTTTTAACTTGGTCAATTAAGTTGGTTTTATCTTGCACCAATTGAAACATCAAAAACTGTGGATACTGTTCCTCAGTTTCAATTACAAATTCCCTTTTCTTAAAGCGATCGCTAATTACTTGCTCGTCGTGAATTCGTTTTACTCTTCCTTCTACAGATAAATTGCTCATTGTTATAGTCTATTTAGTTTGTCAATTAATAAGGTCTTCCATGCAGCTTCAACTTCGTTATTTTCAAGTAGAGTCTTAGCATGTTTATGCAATTCCTCTCTTGTTTCTTCATCGTCGTTCCCCGCCTCTAAGAGGTTTGCAATATCCGTATTTTCTTTGAATATTTCAACTAATTCTGCAGATGGAATTTTTCCAAAATTTGCCAATTTGGCTAAGTCGTTTCCCGATAGAATAAAACTGTTGCGAATTCGAACCGGTAATTGGTCGTAGCCAACACCTATTTTTGAATTTGGTTTAAGCACTTCAAAAACAGATTCTCCCGAAGCTCTGCAATACCAATTTGCGCCCATACGACCAACCAAATCTATTTTATGTGGATCTATTTGTTGTTGATCGTTTAAGATACTTTCTGAGATGTGCATTTTTACAATCTCGCATATGACTAAATTTCCTGCGCCACCTTCATCGCCCATGGAAACAATCTCTTTTACAATGCACTCCATTTGGACTGGAGACTCCTTTACACGAAAAGGTTTAACCAAATCTGAAGCAATGGGAGTAAACCCAGCTTTTACAAATTCGTTAACACCAGCTTCGTATTCTGTACTCGAAAGTGAGGTTTGTTCTACAATAGCATGAGAAACAACATTTATGACAACTTCTTTGGTAAGTTGTGCATTCTCAAGAGTGTGTTTTGTAGTGTTGTTTCTTACGCGACGCGCCGGCGAAAAAATAGCTATTGGAGGGTTTGCACTAAAGACGTTGAAAAACGAAAAGGGACTTAAATTTGGTCGTCCATTTTCGTCTACTGTACTTGCTAAAGCAATTGGTCTTGGTCCGACAGACGAGAGGAGGTAACCGTGTAAGTCTTTAGTACTTAAATCTTTTGGGTCTAGTGTGAGCATAGTTTGTTTATGAGTAAAACAAATGTAAGTATTCGTTTTACTCTAGCAATCATAAATTATTAATAAATATGATATTTTTGGTTGTTAAAAATGAAAATAGTTTTAAATTTGCAACGCTTCAGTCGAAAGGCTTTTGATTTTACTGCGGATATGGTGGAATTGGTAGACACGCTAGATTTAGGATCTAGTGCCGTGAGGTGTGTGGGTTCGACTCCCTCTATCCGCACCAAAAAGGACAAATAGTATATTTTACTATTTGTCCTTTTTTTATAATATAGTTTCGCCTTAGTTGCTCTGTTTAATAAATTGTTGCATTTATTTGGTTAAATTTGTTTTTAAGTTTGGTTTTAATCTCATCTCAATTATAAATTTGTAACACCAATCTTTAGTTCTTTACTGATGTTATTTAAATAAAGATGAAGTTGTTTAAAAATTTCAACAACATTGTTTTAATGGTAAGTATTCTGGAAAATAGAGTGCGCAAATTTAAATATGTTAAGGAACTAAATTTGTGTTATTTTTTTTATACGATGAAATGCATTCCTGTGTAGATTTTCACTCAATTGACTTTAAGTGAAATGTGCTAATAAATATAATACCCCCTCGAAAAATGAAACGTTTCTTACTTTTTTTATTCGTCTTTTCTTTTTCCTTGCTCAGTTTTGCGCAATGTACGCTTCAGCTTCAAAATAGTGATAATTGTATCGGCTCAACTAACAATTCCTTTTTACAACTAAAGGCACTATCTGTCCCAAATCCTCTATCCATAGTCTGGAGTGTTTCTCCTTCCGAAGGAGTCAATTTTGGCACCATAAATGGCTCAGATAACTCCGAATTTCAAGCTGTATTTAGTCAATCTGGTGTGTATACAGTTTCTATGAGTTCTGATGGCTGTGGTGTTCAACAATACGAATTCGTTGTATATCCATTAGGTTCATTTCAAACAAACGTTTTAACGGATTATTCTCTTTGCAATGGAACTCAATTTATTGAATTTGATGTTTTAAATCCAGGAAATTTTTCCTCTTTTCAGTGGTCTGGAATTGAGAATGTTGGAGACAACACTACAAATTTCTCATCAGAGCCTTCATTTTCAGCTAACTTCACAAACCCTCAAGACTTTTTGCTAACCATTCAGGTAGAAGATTTAAATGGTTGCTCTTACCTAGATGTATTTCCAGTTAGTGTAAATGCAGGACCTACTGAAGCTGATTTTAATTTTGAGGTTCTTTCAGCTTCTGATGATTGTGTACTTCCAGGTGAAGATTATTCATTGGATTTTGTTTTGAACACAAGTTTTAATTTTCAATCGTTTGCGCCTCAAACGTATCTGATTTCTCCAAGTATTGATTCTCAAGTTTCTCAAGAAAACTTCGCCATTCCTGTTCAAGTTTCCTTTGAAAATGAATGTGTTATAGAACGCTCTATTTTACATGAGCATTCAATTTTCTACCAGACGCATTTCAGTACTGATTTTGACGGCGTATTATGTGCTGGCGAAGAAATTACACTCATCAACGATAGCCCTCATCTTACGTCATCTAACTCCGAATACTTTACCTGGTCTGGAATTCCTTCGGAAAACATACTGGCAGAGAGTGCTAATTCTATTAGCTTTACCTACGATGTCGATGGTGAGTACACTTGGGCGCTTGCTTACGATGATGGCTCTTGCAGTTCTCAATTCGATACAACTATAACCGTTGATGTAGACCTGATTGATGTTTTGTATTCTGTAGATAATTCCATTGTTTGTCAGGACGCTATTAATACAGAGTTTAGTAACGAGAGTACAGTTGGAAATGCGAGTTACTCGTATGCTTGGTCTGTTGTAAATCAAACGTCTGGATTTTCATACGAATCAGCAGAAGAAAATCCAGTAATTTTACTAAGCGGTACAGGATCTTACGATGTAAGCTTAGAAATAAGTTCCATAAACTGTTCTGCTTCTAGCGAAATTTTAGGGATGGTAAGTGTTGTTGGTTCACCCTATTTTACTACAGATTTTGACGGCGTACTGTGTGCCGGCGAAGAAATTACACTCATCAACGAAAGCTCGCATCTTAACGCTTCTACTAACGAATATTTTACCTGGTCTGGAATTCCTTCGGAAAATATACTGGCAGAGAGTGCTAATTCTATAAGCTTTACCTACGATGTTGATGGTGAGTACACTTGGACGCTTGCTTACGATGATGGCTCTTGCAGTTCTCAATTCGATACAACTATAACCGTTGATTTAGAGCTGATTGATGTTTTGTATTCTGTAGATAATTCCAATGTTTGTCAGGATGCTGTCAACATAGAATTTAGTAACGAGAGTACAGTTGGAAATGCGAGTTACTCGTATGCTTGGTCTGTTGTAAATCAAGCATCTGGAGTTTCATACGAATCAGCAGAAGAAAACCCAGTAATTTTACTAATCGGTACAGGATCTTACGATGTAAGCTTAGAAATAAGTTCCTTAAACTGTTCTGCTTCTAGCGAAATTTTAGGGATGGTAATTGTTGTTGGTTTACCCTATTTTACAACAGATTTTGACGGTGTATTGTGCGCCGGCGAAGAAATTACACTCATCAACGAAAGCCCTCATCTTACATCATCTACCTCCGAATATTTTACTTGGTCTGGAATTCCTTCGGAAAACATACTGGCAGAAAGTGCTAATTCTATAAGCTTTACCTACGATGTTGATGGTGAGTACAATTGGATATTAACTTACGACGATGGTTTGTGCGTGGGGATCTACGATTCTATTTACAGTGTTAATGTAGATTTTATTGAGCCTCTATTGTCAGAAAATCTAAATCAGTTGTCTTGCGAATTTAGCTCTTCCTTAGCCTTATCCGATCAAACAGTTCTAGATTCAGGCACAAACGATAGTTATTTATACACATGGAACATGATTCCAACCACAGCCGAGTTCGATTCTTCAATCAGTTTATCGAGTAATGAATTTACTCCAACGTTTACGATAAATTCTAGCCAAGCTCAATCGTACAGCCTTTCATTAGATATCGTTAATCAAAATACAAATTGTTCTGGTAGTAAGTATTATGAGGACTTCTTCTCTGTCGGAGGAATTTTAGTTGACATGGTGTCTGAGCCGCTAATTGTATGCGATCAAGCTTGGCTTGTTACGAATGACTTTATTATTTCGGATGAAATAGATCAGTACGATTATTTTTGGACCTTTAGTTTTGAGGGGACCGAACAGTACAGCAGCACTTTATTTTCCGACAGTGTTTTTTTAGATCAGCCTGGATCTTACGATGTAACCCTGGAGGTAAGTGACTCACAATGTTCCTCAGGGACTTTAAATTCCCTTGTTACCGTATATCCCAATCCAACAATAGAAAACACTTTATTAGATGTTGTAGTTTGTTCACTTCCGCTAGACAGCACATTTGTTATCTCAGAAAACACACCAACTTTCGGTTCTGAAACTTTTGAATGGGTCTTGTTAGGTTCTTCCAATTCTATTTTAGCTACTAACGATGGCCCCAATTTTAGTTATTTATTTGAAAGTAACGATTCATATATTGTCCAATTGGCTCTTGTAAACGACTCGTCGCTATGTACCACAAATACTGAATTTAGTATTGACATCGAAAGTATAGAAAACACAATCTCATCAAACACTATAGAAACCTGTTTGCCTTCGGATGTTTTCTTAAGTACAGAAAACAATGCATTACTAAATTCTTTCGAATGGAACCTATACTCAGAAGAAACACTGGTTTACGAAGGGAATACGTCACAAATATCTGCTGATTTACCTGTGGGAGTATACGATGTTGAGTTAATTACAGAAACAAACAATGGATGCGTATCTGTAGTTGTAAACGAAAATTTTATTGCGGTAAATAATTACAGTGCAGTAATTAATGCTGCACCATTAAATATTTGTTTTAATGGAGCTCTTAATGTTAGTCAAGAATTTAGCTCACTTATTGCAGGAGAACTATTCACTGTTCCTGTAGATGTAAGTTCGTTTACATGGAACCTACAATCTTCAGATCCATCTTCTGTTACACAAACTTCTGTTGATACATTTAGTGTTGTATACGAGTTTACAAAACCGGGAAGTTATGAGTTGGTTTACACTGCACTAATCGATGGAACTAGTTCAACTTGTAGTTATAGCGATACACTCAATTTTAATGTAGGAGTAGATGCCAGTATTACTTACGACAATACAATTTGTGTAGGAGAAGAATTTTCTGCATCAACAGATGCAGATACCTGGTCATCCGGTAAAATATACGAATGGTCTGGTTCTCCAGACTTACTTATAAATACTCCTTCTTTAGCTTCTACAGTTATTAGCTCTGAGGCTTCGATAAACCCGGATATACTAAGTAATTACAATCTTAATTTAACAGTAACAAACGATGTTGGTTGTTGGGAGACAACAGAAGAAATCGTGGAAGTTTACCAAGTTTCAGCAGACTTTACACTATCGGATTCAATCATACACTGTAATTCTCAAGAAATAGTGTTAACGAGTTTATACAATACTTACATAAGTAATTGGACATGGCTTATAAGCGATAACACAAACGAAACAGTTTACAATCAAACCAACCCGGTGTTTAATCATTCTGTAACAGGAGATGCTTATTCTAACATTGAGCTTACAGTACAATCTGAGCATGGTTGTACAGCTGTTAAATTGTATCAAGACATTGTTTATGCAACCAACTACACTGTTGAAATTGATACTGTCCCCTCAAATATTTGCTTTAATGGTGCACTCAGCACAAGTCAAAATTTTATTTCTTCACTAAACTCAGATTCATTAGGATTGCTCTTCGATTTAATTTCTTACAATTGGAATATCGTATCTTCTAATTCTGCCTTCGCTACTCAAACAGCTGTTGATACCTTTAGCGTAGTTTATGAATTTACCAAACCTGGACTTTATTATTTAGAGTACGCTGCTATAATTGATGGGACTAATATCAATTGTACTTATACCGACACACTTGAGTTTAATGTAGGGGTAGATGCCAGTATTACCTCCGACAATACGATTTGTGTTGGAGAAGAATTTTTTGCAACTACGAATGCAGATACCTGGTCCTCAGGTAAAACATACGAATGGTCTGGAACCTCTAATTTACTGATAGAAACTCCAAACTTATTTAGTACAGCATTTAGTACAGAAACACAATTGGGAGCAGGTGTAACCACAAACTACGAGCTTAGTTTAACTGTAACTAACGATGTTGGCTGTTGGGAAATAGAAACAGAAAACATTGAGGTATACGAAGTTGTAGCAGACTTTACAGTATCGGAATCCATTTTAAATTGCAGCCCCCAAGAAATCGAATTAACAAGTTTAAATAATAGTTATGTAAATAACTGGGACTGGATTGTGTTTATTGAAGATTCCAATGCTATTGAAAACAATCCAAGCGCTTATTCTACCATTCAAACACCTTCGTTTCTTTTGGATTCTGTAGCAATTTACGATTTCTCTTTATTGATCTCATCTGTACAAGGTTGCTCAGATGTATTGTATTTAGACTCTGTTGTAATACTAGATGGTTTAGAACCAGAAATAGAAGATGTAGACGGTGTAATTTGTTTTAATGGAGACAGTGTTATAAATAAACATTTTGTAATTGATTACAATTCATTGTATAATAATCCTATAAATGCTATGGACTACAGCTGGGTTATAAGTCCAGAAGTATCCATAACTTATCAAGACGAAAATAACTTATACTTGGCTTTTAATGAATCAAATGAATATACAATTACCTATACGTTTACTTTAGACAGTGGAAATGGAGAGTCTTGTTTCTATAGCACAGAGAAATTAATTTCTATCGGAGTAAATGCTTCGATTTTTGTACCAGAAATAATCTGTGAAGGAGCACCTTTTGAAGCAGCAGCACAAGTGTCTATTGGAATCGGAGCTACATCTGTATATGAATGGAGTACAAGCTCGAGCATTGATTTTTCCAATCCCAATTCATTGCAATCTAACATTACAGCAAATGGTAATTTATCGGGCAGTCAAGTTGTAGCTTATGAGCTTGGTTTTAAAGTAACAAACGATTTGGGTTGTTGGGAAGAACAACAAGCATTTATTGAAGTGTACAATACAGTTGCAGATTTTTATGCTAGTGATTCTGCAGAGGTGTGTGCTCCTGCAATACTTAGTTTTAGTAGCCTTTATAACAATTATGTGTCCTCTTACGAATGGAGCTACGAAGGAGAAAATTATGCTGGAGACTATTTGAGTAAAGTATACACGCAAAATGCTGACATAATTGGCGACTTTTTTGATGAAATGGCTATTTATGATTTTACATTATCAATTAATTCTGTTCATGGCTGTTCAGATACCTTAACAAAAAGTTCTTATTTAGATATTAAAAGACCTTATCCATACTTTATATTTGAAGCAGATTATGCGTGTGATGATGAGGTGATTCATGTGATTGATTCTTCTTATTTTTCTTCAAATATTGGTCTATATACCCAAAATACCATTTTCGATTCTACTTTTTACAATTTAAATTCTTCCACATTTATAGCATACGATTTCCCTTATAATCAAACCACAGAACTCTCCTACAATTTTCCAATCACGCTTAATGCTTACCTTGGACAATGTTCTCGTTCTCATTCGGATACGGTGACAATTTTTGCAAAGCCTGTGTTAAACGTTGAACTTTCAGATTCAATAGGGTGTCCGCCTTTTTTGGTTAACTTTATAGACAGCACTACTTTTGTTGTAGTTGAAGAAGCTTCCTATTTTTGGGACTTTGGTGATGGAAGTGTGGCTTTCACGAAAAATGCTACCCATATTTATACTATTCCTGGAGTGTACCAGGTATATCATAGTGTAACTTCAGCTGATGGATGCACTTCTGATACCATCCTTTCCAATACAATTAGAGTTTTTGAGTATCCAGAAGCAGACTTTACTTTTGTTTCAGATTTGTTCTGTTATGGTGAAGCTGATGTAAGTTTTGAGAACACTTCTATTTATGTAACCGATTCAATATACTCGTTATGGAATGTTAATGAGGGTATTCTTGCTGCCTCAACTTTAGAAGATATTGTGGTACACTTCGATACCACGGGTGTGTATCAAGTAAACCTCCAAATAACAGATCTACATGGATGTGTAGACAATAGTTCTCAACTAGTAGGAGTAAACATACTAGATACTTTGGTAAACGATGTGAGTATAGATTTCGTAACCATAAGTGATGATGGAATTACCGTTGTTTGGGAAGACAATCCCGATGATTACTTCGAAAGTATTAATGTTTATACTCGTGAAAATTTTGGTGATTGGACCACAATTTATACTTCTCAAAGTATTGTACCAAACTCATATTTTCATGAGAATGCTTTTACGAGTATACTTAACGAATATGCAATAGCACAAATGGATAGTTGTGGCTACTTCTCAGATAGTTCAACCGTCCATTCACCAGTTTTATTAGAAGTGAACAGTGAAATATATCAAACCGTTCGTTTAAATTGGACCAATTATATTGGTTGGAGCGATGTAGAATATTACGAAGTGTTTAGATCAGAGGACGCCCAGAACTATGACCTAATTGCAAGTCTATCTCCAGACACGCTGTTTTATACCGATAGCAATTTATGTAACATATTGTACTCATACTATATTGTTGCACATCATCCAAACGGAGAATTTATGTCAAGATCTAATAAGAAATTTATTGAGCCGATGTTTGTCGATTTTACGATTCCATTAGAGTTGTCTTATACCAGTGTGTTTAATAATAATTATATTCTTACCGAATGGGATGTAATGTTTGAAAGTCCGATTACCTATTACAAATTAGATCGATGGGATGCTTATTTTGGGTGGCTCGAAGAAGTTGCTTTAATCTCAGAATCTCCCTATTTAGATCGGGATGTAGGCGTGTTTAATCAAACCTACTCGTATAGAATTTCCTACGCCGATCAATGTGGGAATGTTGGGCCAGAAAGTAATTTAGGAACCAGTATTCTACTCAAAGGGGAACAATACGCTAGTCATTACTACTTAAGCTGGAACGCTTACGAAGGTTGGTTAGAAGGCGTAGAGAATTACGTTGTTCAGTATTTTAATAACAGCAGCCAGAACTACGAAAATATAGAGGTCTTGCCCAACACCTCTTTTGATTATACCGATGCAGACCTAGCAAAAGTCGGTATCGATTCTAGTTATTGTTATAGAGTTATAGCCATCAGCTCAGAAAACAATCAAATTATGAGTATCTCAAATGATCGCTGTTTTATATCTGCACCAAACAATTATTTCCCCAATGCATTTTCGCCCAACAACGATGGTTTAAATGACACATTTAAATTTGAGGGACTCTTTGCAAAATCAATGACGATAAACATTTTTGATAGACAAGGAGGCCTAGTTTACTCCAGTAAAGATGTAGACTTTGAATGGGATGGAACCTTTAAAGATACCGGAGTTGAATGTGCAAATGGTACGTACTCCTTACATTTTGAAATCGTTGGTTTTGATGGTACAAAAATTAGAAATGATTATCCGATTTTTCTAATTCGTTAACCGGCATTATTAAAAATTAAACTACAAGGCTGTCAGAAAAGACAGCCTTTTTTATTCAAAAATTTGAAATACAATTTAAAACTACTATTCGTTAATTTCCATGAAGACAATCGTATAGTTTTCACTTTTATATTAATAAAAATAGTACTTCATTAATTATCACTCCCATCCGAATTTTTTCAAAAGCAGCTAAAAAAAGTCTTTCATCCTTGTAAATAGCTTGTATTTTTATTTACTGAAAATAAGTCTGTATTTAGGGCTAATTCTTCTTGAGGCTTTGCTCTAATCTTTTTTAGCACCTTCTATTACTTTATTGCATACTTAGTCAAGAGTAAGGTCTCATGTTATGCAGATCCTTATTTTTTCAACAAAATTAGAAAAAGCGTGTTTCTTCTTGGCAATTGTTCTGACAATAGATTGTAGTGGTAAATAAGGGGTTTATGCAATGTAAATTGAGATTTACAGCATTTTTACTAGCATCCACATATGTTTTGATTTGTAGATTTTGCTTTAAAGAACAATTCTATATCCCAACGTTTTTTATATAGGTCTGCTATAGTTCTAGCAGTCACTCTAATTGATTGGCACCTAAAATAAGCTCTATCCTACACTAAGATTGTCCATTTAGGAAGAAACAACTGTTCTAAGCCCTACCTGTAATGAAGTTTGGCAGGAGTATGTGTTTTGATGTCGCTCTGTGAGGACATGATTATAGTGTGATAAAAGCCTATTGTACAAGGTTTCAAAAACTGTATAACTTCTGTTTTTATTACCATTATTCATCCTAGAACGTGCTAAACTTTGGGTAAGTCCTAAGCTGAATATAAACCGCTCCGAGAGACCACTCCCTGTAGAAATGTCGCTTAAAGTTAAACATTTATTAAGCTGTAAGAAAGTTAAGGTTACAGATTGGTCAAGAGTCTTGTACTTACTACAGCCATTATCAATTTGTGTTTTTCGGTACAGTGACTAAGCACCCAAAATGGTACTAAATCTAATAATTGGCTAATTAATGGAGTGTCTGTGTTTAGATGTGCTATTTACTCCTTAGAATTTTAAAAGACGGTCGGTTCAGGCCGTCTTTTTTTTGTTAACAAATCAACCTGATTTTTAGGCTCCTATAATCTAAAAAAGAGTTGTACTTTAGTAATTCTTAATAAACTCTTTATTGGTCATGAAAAACATAATTCTCCCCCTCTTAAGTCTATTCTTTGTGCTCAATTTAAGCGCACAATCTAGTTTAAACTTAAACTACTTATCAAATTTAAGTTATACAAATGAACTAAACGATATATGGGGTTACGCCAACGAAAGTGGCGAATATGCCTTAGTAGGTTTAACAACCGGAGTTTCAGTAGTAGACATAACAAACGCCACGCAACCAACAGAACTTGGTTTTTTTGAAGCTCCAAATTCTATTTGGAGAGATTTAAAAACGTACGGAAACTATTTGTATTGTGTAAATGAATCTAGTGGAGGATTACAAATTATAAATCTCGAGGAACTAATTGCTGGAAATTCTGATCTCAGTTCTATCCAAAACGATCAATTAGGTTTTACCTCAGCTCACAACATTTACGTAGATGAAAATGGAGTTTTATACGTATTTGGAGCCAACTTTGGTGGGGGTGGAGCTATGATGTTTGACTTAAGCCAAAACCCTGAAAGCCCAGAATACTTGGGTAATTACGACGGGAGCTATTTTCATGATGCCATGGTAAGAGGCGATACACTTTGGGGTGGAGCAATTTACAATGGAGAATTTTCTGTAGTTGATGTGAGTGATAAGGCAAATCCAGTACTGCTGGCAAGCCAATCTACACCTAGTAATTTTACACACAATAGTTGGATTTCGGATGATGGTAAAACTGTTTTTACAACCGATGAAATAAGTGGGGCTTTTGTAACCGCTTACGATGTTTCGGATTTAAACAACATCGAAGAATTAGACAGAATACAAGCCTGGAGTAACGATACAGACGTAATACCACACAATACTCATGTAGACGGGGATTTTTTAGTTACATCGTATTACACAGACGGCGTTTCGGTAGTAGATGCCAGTAATCCTAGTAACTTAATCGAAGTAGCATATTACGATTCTTCTCCTGACTACCAAGGAAATGGTTTTAACGGAGCATGGGGAACCTACCCGTATTTACCCTCAGGTAACATCCTTATTTCTGATGTAGAAAATGGACTTTTTGTTGTAGAGCGAAAATTTACAAACGCTAGCTTTATTCAAGGAACCATAAGCGATAACTTTACAGAAGCTCCAATTAGTAATGCAACTGTTCAAATACTGGGTTCTAATAATCCATCTATTTCTAGTTTAGGAGGTTTTTACGAAACCGGAATGGCAAATCCAGGCATCTATACTCTAGAAGTATCTGCACTAGGATACACCTCTCAACAGATTAGTATCGCCATAGAAACAGGAGTGATTACTGAATTAGACATTCAGCTAACAGCCACCGGATGCATGGATGCCAACGCTTGTAATTACAACCCTTATGCACAAACAGACGACGGTTCTTGTGCCGAGATAGATAGTTGTGGAGACTGCGGAGGAACCGGACCGAACATTGGTTTCGACTGTGCTGGGAATTGTATTGCAGAATCCTTTACTTTGGAAATGTCAGACACTTATGGCGACGGATGGAATGGGAATTCTATTAACTTTAATAATATGGAATTTAGTCTTAGTTCTGGCTTTGAAGGAACTGAAGTTTTTTGTTACGATCCATTAAATGGATGTTTAGAAATTAGCTGCGATGGCGGCGATTGGCAAGAAGAAATTTCTTGGGTTATTTCCAATGATAACGGAGTGTTAATTTCTGGTGGAGCTCCTTTTCAAGAAGAATTGTGCAATTTTGCTCCTTCATCACAAACCTGTCAAACAATTAATTTAGTTGCAGGCTGGTCTATTTTTTCCACTTATATTCAGTCTGCCGACATGAATATTCCGATCGTTTTTAATGAGTTAATTTCTCAAAATAATTTAGTACTTATTAAAAACTTTGCAGGAGCTGCGTACTTACCAGTATATGATTTAAACGCAATAGGATTGTTAGAGAATGAACAAGGTTATTTAATTAAAACAAACAATGCTCAATCTATTGAGATGTGTGGAGAATATGCTTTGCCTGAACAAACACCAATAAGTTTAAACC
>Ga0233426_10003114_pt1 | contig 13347 bp, 11 predicted proteins | sample SI_118_April2016_6_FD_179875 | JGI IMG/M metagenome (GOLD analysis project Ga0233426, IMG submission 179875) | Seawater microbial communities from Saanich Inlet, British Columbia, Canada - SI_118_April2016_10_MG | ecosystem: Environmental > Aquatic > Marine > Inlet | place: Canada: British... | reverse complement strand
GCTTTTAGCGTATTTCTAAAGTCGTTTTCCCTCGAATTATTGCTAGGTTCGTAGAATTTTGTGTTTTCAATTTCTTTGGGTAAAAACTCTTGGGGAACAAAATTATTTTCATAATTATGAGCGTATTTATAGTCTTTCCCATAATTAAGATCCTTCATAAGTTTGGTAGGAGCATTTCTTAAGTGTAAGGGTACGGACAAATCTCCCGAATTTTGAACGAGTTCTAAAGCTTTGTTTATAGCCACATAGGAGCTGTTACTTTTTGGAGAGTTTGCTAAATAGATGGCACATTGACTTAATAGTATTCTTGATTCTGGGTGTCCTATAGTGGAGACCGCCTGAAAAGTAGAATTTGCCATGATTAATGCTGTCGGGTTTGCATTTCCAATGTCTTCAGAAGCTGCAATTAGTAAACGCCGTGCAATAAATTTTACGTCTTCTCCGCCTTCAATCATTCTGGCCAACCAATAGACTGCTCCATTTGGGTCACTACCACGAATGGATTTTATAAATGCGGATACAATGTCATAATGTTGTTCACCTGTTTTATCATAGCGAACAGTATTTTTTTGAACTTTGCTTAAAACCAGTTTGTTCGTAATGGTTACAGGGTTCTCTTCTGAGGAAACGACCAATTCAAACACATTGAGTAGTTTCCTGGCATCCCCACTGGAAACTTGAATCAATGCATCCGTTTCTTCTAAGGTCACTTCTTTTGATTTGATCAAATCATCTTTTTCCATGGCTCTTTCCAAAAGATTGATTAAATCTGTTTTGTCAAAAGAGTTTAAGATATAAACCTGACATCTAGATAGTAGGGCGGGGATCACTTCAAAACTTGGATTTTCAGTGGTTGCGCCAATAAGGGTTACCCAACCTTTTTCCACAGCTGCTAGTAAAGAATCTTGTTGGGATTTACTAAACCGATGTATCTCATCGATAAATAAAATAGGATTCTTAGCTGTAAACAATCCTCCACTTTGTCGTGCCTTTTCGATTACTTCTCGAACATCTTTTACACCAGAATTGATAGCACTTAATGTGTAAAAGGGACGCTGAGATTCTTTAGAGATTATATTGGCAAGTGTTGTTTTTCCGATTCCAGGAGGTCCCCATAAAATTAACGAAGGAATGATTCCTTTTTTTATGTGCTGGGTCAATATCCCCGTTTTTCCAACCAAATGTTGCTGACTAATATAGTCTTCTAAGTTTTTCGGACGGATACGTTCTGCTAATGGTTCGTTCATACTGTAAAAATACAATTTTGAGAAGGAAATTTTTCGGATAATAAGTTTAAATTAGCTTAAAAAGACACCTCAAGTTTTATGGAAGATACAAGCCCATTTACTTATTCAAAAAATGTTTTTAGAATGCCAATATTGGTTGTTTTTTTGATGTGGTTGGTGTATTGGATTGAAATTAAGTTTTCTTTGAATTTTACCAAATTTGGGGTTTTACCAAGAACGATTTCTGGGCTCAAAGGAATTTTATGTTCTCCCTTTATTCATTCTGATACCAAACATTTATTCAATAATAGTGTTCCTATATTTGTCTTTATTGCAATGTTGTTTTATTTCTATAAAGAAATCGCCTATAAAATTTTGATTTTAGGGGCGCTGTTGACCGGTATTTTTACTTGGTTGATAGGCGGGAAAGGCTACCATATAGGGATGAGTGGAGTAGTATACCTATTGTTTAGTTTTATTTTTTTTAGCGGTATTTTAAGAAAACACTTCCGACTAATTTCGGTTTCTTTAGTCGTTATCTTTCTTTATGGGAGTATGTTTTGGTATGTGTTTCCAATCGAAAAAGGAGTCTCCTGGGAAGGACATTTGTCAGGCTTGTTTGTTGGGTTTGTATTTTCGTTACTCTACAGGAAAATTGGACCACAAAAGAAGGAATATGTCTACAAGCAAACTGAATTTGATTTGTTGTTTGATGAAAATGGGAATTTTAATCCTCCTCCTCTCCCTAAAATTATAGAAGAGGAAGAAACAGAAGAGTAATTGTTTTATTTTTTTGCAGCTACTACCAATTCAATTTTGTCTAAAGTAGCTTGTGTTGTAAACATGCCATAATCGATAACAACTTTGTTTTTTTCTATTTTATCAATGGTGCCACAGGCTTTTCCATCAATCAAACGAACTTTGTCATTTACTTTAAATTTGTAAGAAGCTTTTTCTTTGGCTTTGCGTTTTGCTGCTACTTCTTTTTCTTTTCGAACTTCTACGACTTTGGTTAGAATTTCTTTTTCAATCTTTTCAAGCTGTACTTCTTTTTGTTTTTCGGCTTTTACTTTTGCCTTTTTCACGGCCTTCGTTTTTTTATCTTTTTTTACTGGTGGATTTAATTCTAGATATTTAGTTTTCTCGATAAGTACCCATTTGTTGAATTCAGCAAAAAGGGCTTTTTTATTATTGGTTTGAAAGTATTTGTTGATCAGTTCATTAGACTTTCTTCCATACGTAAGCATTTTTTGATTTTTATCGTACAGCTCCTGAAAACTATTCAGTTTTGCTTTTATTTTAGATTCCTTTTCAGATAAATTCTGAGTCTGGGTTTTTGCTTTTAATTGTTCGTTTTCTAAAACTTGTGAGTTACGTTGAAGCTGATTTCTTTCTTTTTGTAATTTAGAGATGGTTTTATCCAGTCTTATTTTTTCTCCTTCAACCTTTTTCTTAGCTCTATTGATTAAGCTAAACGGAATTCCATTTTTCTGAGCGACTTCAAAAGTAAAAGAACTACCCGCCTGACCAATGTGTAATTTGAATAAAGGTTCTAAAGTACGTTCGTCAAATTGCATATTCGCATTGCTCACATTTTCTAATTCATTAGCCAATACCTTTAAATTAGAATAATGTGTTGTTATCACTCCAAAGGCTTTTTTTGTATAAAATTCTTCTAAAAATATTTCAGCTAGGGCGCCTCCTAAGTCAGGATCACTTCCTGTCCCAAATTCATCAATTAAAAATAAGGTATGCTCGTTACATCGTTTTAAGAAACCTCGCATGTTTTTCAATCGATAACTATACGTACTTAATTGATTTTCTATGGATTGATTGTCTCCAATATCAGATAATATAGTGTCAAAAAAGTAAGTTTCACTATGTTCATCAACAGGGATTAGCATACCACTCTGAACCATTACTTGAAGCAGTCCAATCGTTTTTAAGGTGATACTTTTTCCACCTGCATTCGGACCAGAGATAACAATAATTTGTTGAGATTCGCTCAGTTCCAAAGTTTGCGGGACGATTGGTAATTTTGCTTTTCTATTCTTTTCTAATAAAATAGGGTGATAAGCTTCTTCAAAATAGATGCTTTTAGAATCAGAAAATTTTGGTAGCAAAGCATTATTTGCATAAGCATGTTTTGCCTTAGCGCCAATACAGTCAAGTTTTGTTAAGTAGTCTTGATAACTAATGAATAAAGGGAAAAATGGACGAATTGTTTCTGTAAGAACTTTGAGAAGTCTATTTATTTCCTGTTTTTCATCGTGCTGTAAATTTTGAATTTCTCTGTGAAGTTCTAGGGTGGCTTGCGGAGCAATAAAAACAATACTACCTGTTTTTGAACTTCCTAATAAACTACCTTTCACTTTTTTACGATGCATGTTCTGTACCGCTAAAACACGTTGGTTATCAACCACAGATTCTCTAATGTCATCTAGGTAGCCCGCACTGTCATATCTACTCATCTCTCTAGAAAAAGAACTGCTTAACTTGGCTCTCGAAATAGCTATTTCTTTTCTTATTTCTCTTAAGAAACTTGAAGCTTTGTCATGTATTTCTCCATAGGGAGTGATGATTTTTTGAATTTCATCAATCGCAGTTTTGGTGTATTCTATTTCAGTAGATTTTGAGAGAAGCGTTGGGAAGTAATCACCAAACTTCTTGAAAAACAACAATAATTCATTGACAGTTTCTGAATTGGTAGCAATTTTTAAAAAGGAAGCTGCATCCAATCGACTATTGTCAATTTTTAAAAGGTGTATTTCTTTCGTTAAATCTTCAAAATAATGATTTGGAATTCTGTTTTCACTGATAAGTGACGAATTGTATTCTTTTACCTGAGCTAATTCTATAAATAAATCGGGCTTGTTAGAAATCGGTTTGATCTCTTGAGTCAATTTTTTTCCTAAGTCAGATATGCAGTGTTCTTCAACACTATTTAAAATAGAATTAAACTCTAAATCGTCTAATGTTTTTTGTGAAATAAATCCCATTGAAATACGTAATTTTTCTTCTACAATTCAAGATGTGTACTTCCTACAAAAGTAAGGATATTTCATAAAAGTATCTGTTTTCTATAAAGAACTACCGCATAATTTTTTAATAATTAAAAAGAATGATTTTATATTTGTACCAATTAAAATCCTATGGTAGAAAATTTAAGTTTAGAGTGGAGAAAAAAATTAAAAGAGGAGTTTCAAAAACCTTATTTTAAAGAATTGGAAGAATTTGTTCAAAACGCATATTCCAATGAGACTTGTTTCCCTAAAAAGGAATATGTTTTTGAAGCATTCAATCAGTGCAACTTAGCGGATGTAAAAGTCGTTCTTTTGGGACAAGATCCGTATCATGACATTGGGCAAGCACATGGTTTGAGTTTTTCTGTTATGGATAGGGTAAAGCACCCACCGTCCCTAAAAAATATTTTCAAAGAGTTAGAAACCGATGTAGATTTTATCGTTCCGGATTCAGGAAACTTATCTCATTGGGCAAAACAAGGAGTTCTTTTGTTGAATGCAACATTAACTGTAGAAGCACATAAAGCAGGTTCACATCAGAAAAAAGGGTGGGAGAAATTTACGGATGCGGTAATAGAAATAATATCTGAAGACTGTGAGGATGTGGTTTTTCTTTTATGGGGAGGGTATGCTCAAAAAAAGGGAAAAAAGATAAATGCTTCTAAACATTGTATTTTGAGAAGTGGGCATCCCTCACCATTGAGTGCCAATAGAGGGTACTGGTTCGGAAATAAGCATTTTAGTAAAACTAATACGTTTTTAAAATCTAAAAATAAAACTGAGATTTCTTGGTGAAAAATATTGAGTAATTAACCTCCAACACGTTTTACATTGTAGCCATCGGCCTTTAAGATGTCCATAATTTTATCTCGGTATTTCCCTTGAATAATTATTTCTCCATCTTTAACTGAACCTCCAACACCACATTTGGTTTTTAGTTTTTTACCCAAAGCTTTTAGGTCTGCTTCTGAGCCTTCGAAACCTCGGATAACTGTTACGGTTTTTCCACCCCTTCCTTTATTAGAAAATAGTGCTTCTAGTTTTTGGTTATTAGGAGTAAGCGTTTCTAATTCTTCGTTTGGATTTATATCGAAGTCCTCATTTGTAGAGAATACAAATCCTCCTAAATCAGATAAGTCGGTAAGTTTCTTTTTTGCCATGCTACTATATTATTGTTTGTTTTTGATTTTTTTCCAAAAGTATAGGATGAGCGCAATGGATTCTATAGAAAGTCCAATTGCCAGAGCCAGTATGCCAGCCCCTTCTTCTTTTTTGGTAAGGTTGATAATGATTCCCGAGGCAACCCAAATAAAACCAAGAATAAATACTCTTACTACATTTTTGTCCATACTTATGTTTTTATCAATCCTAATTCAATCAAACGTTCCGTTAAAAACTCTCCAGCAGTAATATCTTCATATATTTTTGGATGGTTGGCATCAATACATTCTTCCAAACAATTCAATTTCATTTCTGCTTTGGGATGCATAAAAAATGGAATGGAATATCTAGAAGTTCCCCAAAGTTCTTCTGGTGGGTTGATTACTTTATGTATGGTAGATTTTAACTTGTTGTTTGTCAGTCTTGATAACATATCTCCAACATTGATCATCAATTCATCAGGTTGTGCAATAGCATCAATCCACACTCCATTATGGTTCTGAACTTGCAGCCCTTTACCATGAGCCCCCATCAATAGAGTAATCAAATTGATGTCTCCATGAGCTGCAGCACGCTCCGCTCCTTTTGGTTTGTCTTCAATAGGAGGGTAGTGAATAGGTCTTAAGATGCTGTTTCCGTTTAAGATGTATGGATCAAAATAAAATTCATCCAATCCTAAATGGAGGGCAATAGCACGTAATACATATTTCGCCGTTTTTTCAAGCAATTGAAACGTTTCTTTTCCGATACTATTGAAGACTGTGATCTCAGAAACAATGACATTTTCAGGATATTGTTTTTTGAGAGTTTCATCATTTTCAACATACTGTCCAAAGTGCCAAAATTCTTTTAAATCAGCTTCCTTTTTACCTTTAGCACTTTCTTTACCAAATGAAGTATAGCCTCTTTGACCTCCGATGCCTTCAATTTCATATTTTTTTTTCACCTCTTCTGAAAGTTCAAAAAATTTTTTGATTTCGCTGTATAAATTGGTCGTCAATTCATCACTTAAAAAATGACCTTTTAAAGCGACAAAACCAATTTCGTTAAAAGCAGTTCCTATTTGTTTGGTAAACACTTTTTTCTTTTCAGAGTCGTCGGATAAAAAATCCTGTAAATTAACACTAGGTATTTTTTGCATGGGTGTTATCTTTTGTACAATGGAATTCTATAAGCGATAGTATATCCAAACCCAAGCCCAGTTCCTGTGGAGAAAACTTTATTAAATCCTGGAATATATAGATTTTGAAAATTATCAGGCTCAGTTTGATTCAATATAAAGTTAAATTGAATGTGCGCACCAAGGTATAGGTTTTTTAAAGTTTCTACTTTCAGTCCAAACAAAAGTCCAAACCAATGTGCGGTTAAATTCTCGTAGGTTCTTGGTGTGAAATTCGATCTTGGTTCAAAATAAGGGCCAGAAATTCCGTCTATTTCTGTTCCTTCTTGATAGATAGTAAATTGATCTACGGTTTGATCAAATAAACTAAATCCATATCGAGCCCCCACATAGATTTCATTATCCATCTCCAACCAGTTTTTAAAGGTGTTCCAATTTACTCCAGCAGAAATATATGATCCGCTAGCAGTAAAAGCATAAGTATCTCTTCTTTTTACTTGTTCAGCAACCCCTATTTCAGCAGCAATGTAAAGGTTCTTTTTAACTCTATAATCTCCTACAATTTCAAAACCATTGTAATTGGTTTTAACTGCAGATAAAATTGGTTTTACAATATCAATTCCAAGTCTTAGACCATAGTTTTTTTTATAGATCACAATACTGTCCATATCCAAAGTAGAAGTTTTTGCAACTAATTCTGTCTCTTTTGTGTTTTGTTTCGGTTTTTGCTCTTGGCTATTGGAACGATATCCGAAGAGAATAAAACAGCAACTAATGATAAATTTTAATATGTGCCTCTGTTTCATTTTCAATTTTTGTAACGTTTACTTCCATTCTGTCGATCCAACTGTTCGCGTTGAGTTCTAAGTCTGCACCAAAATCATTGAAGTGGGCAATATATCCACATCCTTCTGAAATAAATAAATCAGATGTGGTATAGGTTAAGTCTAAGGTCTCTATAATATTTGTAGCTGCTAATTTGTATTTTGTAGCAGTCGATTGGGTATTCATGGGGAGTAATATGGAGTCAATAAATTGTCCTTTGTACAAAGAATCTTTTTGATCTGCCCATGCGAAAACCACAAGTTTTTTTTTTGTTGACGGGTTTTCTTTGTCGTAAAATGCAATCACCAACCTTGGCGTCGTAGGTTCTTCACAGAAATCATCATCCTCACATGATGCCAGAAGGTAAAGAAAAATAGAAAAGACAATAAATTTTTTTTTCATCCTATGAAATCACATCTATGTTTGAGGTCAAAGATACTAAACAATCAACAAGTATGATTTAAAATTTTTGGATTACAAGTAATTTATTTTTTAAATTATTTTTTTTATCACTCTTAGTTTATGAGAGTGTCTATGCGTGTCTACGTTGTAAATTCCAGAATGATCGAGACGATCTATACGAACCTTTCCATGTGCATGTATGATATAATTGTCCTCCATGATAATACCCACATGGGTAATGACACCTTCTTCATTGTCGAAAAAAGCCAAATCTCCTGGCTCGCTTTCTTCAATGAAGCTAAGAACCTCGCCTTGTCTTGCTTGTTGCGAAGCATCTCTACGCAACGCATACCCGTTTAATTTGTAGACCATTTGAGAAAAACCAGAGCAGTCAATACCAAAGGGTGTTTTTCCTCCCCAAAGATAAGGGCTATTTAAGTATAAAAAGGCTGTGTTTATAATGTGATTTTTGGTGTTTTTAGAATTGATAACATCACCTTCATAGGTAAAAGTATCGTTTCCAATAGAAAATGTGTTCCCCGTAAAATTAGGGAGATTAGAGCCAATCGGAATTGTCATTAAGGCATTGTTTTTATTGCCTACAAAATCGATGAGGTTTTTAGCTAAGGTTTTGGGTGCTTTTTCTATGGCTTCATACGTTTCTTTGCTAATAAACTTGAATTGCTTGTTATCAATCCACCCTTCGTATTTATCAAAAGCCAAACGTATTTTACTCCAATTTTTTCGGATTTCTAGCACCTTAAAATGTTCTCCAAATAAAACTTGAGAGACCAATTCGGCTTTATCTGTCGGTTCACTTCGCAAAGGAACCATACTTAAATTACAAATTCCGTAATCCATTAATTCGTAGTGTTTTTTTCAATAATAATGGCAGTAGCTCCACCTCCGCCGTTACAAATTCCTGCAGCTCCTATGCTTTTATTCATAGAATCTAATATATGTGTCAAAGTAACTAAAATTCTTGCACCTGAACAACCTAAAGGATGTCCTAATGCAACTGCTCCTCCTCGTATATTTGTCTTTTCCAAAGGAATATTTAAAAGTTTACAATTTGCCAAAGCTACTACAGAAAAAGCTTCATTCAGTTCAAAGTAGTCAACATCCTCCATGGAAACTTTTGCTTTTGCCAAAGCTTTCGGAATGGCTTTTGAAGGAGTAGTGGTGAAAAATTCTGGTTCTTGTGAAGCATCGGCATATCCTTTAATTGTTGCTAGTGGGGTTAGTTTTAGTGTAAATGCCATTTCTGAAGACATTAGAACCAAAGCAGCAGCACCGTCATTAAGCTTAGAAGCATTTGCAGCAGTGACCGATCCTTCTTTTGAAAAAGCAGCATCGAGAGATCGCATTTTTTGAAAATCTACTTTACGAAACTCCTCATCTTGTTCGATGGTCACTTTAGGACCTTTTCTTGGCGTTATGGTAACAGGGATTATTTCTTCTTTAAATTTGTTTTCTTTCCAACTTTGTTCAGCTTTTTTATAAGAGTTTTCGGCATAATCATCCTGTTCTTTTCTCGATATATTATGAGTTGTAGCACATAAATCTGCGCAAGTTCCCATGTGTTTTTGATCGTAAACATTGGTCAGTCCATCTTTTAAGATGCCGTCAAATGCTTTTAAATCACCTAATTTTGTCGATTTTCGAGAGTCTAAGTAAAAAGGGACTTGCGACATGTTCTCCATGCCACCAACCACAACGATTTCTGCATCACCAGACTGAATGGCTTGTGCGCCTTGTGTGACACTTTTCATTCCTGATGCACATACTTTATTTATGGTTGTACATGGCACATCATTAGGAATCCCCGCTTTTATGGCAGCTTGTTTCGCTGGAGCCTGTCCAAGGTTTGCTTGTAGTACATTTCCCATCAAGACTTCATCAACAAGGGATGGAGAGAGGTTTATTTTTTCAAGCGCACCTTTTATTGCAATTGCACCTAAATCAGTAGCAGAAACACTAGCCAAACTTCCTAGGAAACATCCAATTGGTGTTCTAACGGCAGATACAATTACAACATTTTTGTTCATAGGATTTCGTGTTTTGAATTAGGGTACTTGCGAATGTAATCAAATAATTTGAGAATTAAATGTGAAAGATATATGGAATTTTACGTGTTGAAAATTACATATTTAGAATCTTTGTTTTAGTAATTTTTGTTTTCATCGTAAAGTCTTCAATAAAATTTTAAGACCCTATCATTCCCTTTTTAATTTTGTTTATTTTTGAATATCAATTGAAGGCATATGAAAAAAATATTAAACACGATCTATCAGAACAATTCTATTATTTATAAATCTGTGTTGTTCATAATTACGGTTTTTCTTGTTGTTTATTTTTTCCCAAAAGGAGGGAAGTTTAAATACGAGTTTCAAAAAGGAAAACCATGGCAGTACGATAATTTATATGCGCCTTTTGACTTTGCTATTCAGAAGCGTTCCGAGATAATTGAAGATGAAAAAAATGAGGTTTCCGAAAACGCTAAATTGTTTTTTGAGTATGACGACACGATTTTTCCTCTGGTTCAAAAGAAAATGTTAGAGAAGGTTCAAGAATTGACTAGGGATTCTTTAATGGTGAAAGCAATCATCGGTAAGGGGAATGAAATTCTTCAGGGATTGTATGAAACTGGATTTATGGAGCCTTCAAGTGAATTTAAGGTGCGAAATCAGCAACAAAAAGTTTTTTTAAGAAGAGGGAATGAGATTATAGACATTTCTTTCGATGATTTTTTGTTCTCAAATGAACTATTTCAATTCATACAAGCTACAATACCCGCGAATTCAATGAATCAATATAATGATGATTTGATACGGATTATTTCAGAAGTTGTAAAACCAAATATTCGTTTTGATCAAAATTTCACAAATAAGGCGTTGCAAAATGATATTAGTGCGATATCCTACACTACGGGTCTTATTAGTGCAAATCAGTTAATTATATTTAAGGGAGATATTGTAGAAGGGAAGAAGTTCGATGTTTTAAATTCTTTAAAAAATGAATACAAATCACAAACATGGAGTAAGAGTAATTATTATTGGATTGTTTTTGGCTACACGGTGCTTGTGTCCTTAGCATTACTTATGTTACTGTTGTTTTTAAGAAAAAATAGAGAGGAGATTTTTCAGGATAATTTGAAAGTTAGTTTTATTTTTTTCAATGTCTTACTAATGATTTTCCTCGTTACTTTTACGATTACATATAGAGAGGATTACCTGTATATTGTTCCTCTTAGCATTTTGCCAATAATTTTAAAAGCTTTTTTTGATGCGCGTTTAGGCTTGTTTACTCATGTATTAACAGTCCTACTATTAGGGTTTATAGTGCCAAATAGTTTTGAGTTTATTTATCTTCAGATAATTGCTGGTATTGTTACTATTCTAACTGTTTCTGAGTTGTACAAAAGGATAAATTTATTTATTTCCATTGGTCAAATCACATTGATTTATATGTTTACCTATTTCGCTTTTTCGATAATTCATGAGGGATCTGTTACGCAAATTAATTGGGAGTATTTTGTGATGTTTTCTTTAAATGGTGTTCTTTCGTTTTTCTCTTTATTTCTTATTTTGATATATGAAAAATTATTCGGGTTGGTTTCCGATGTTACCCTTTTAGAGCTTTCAAATACAAATTCTCGACTTTTAAGAGATTTGAACGAAAAAGCACCGGGTACCTTTCAGCATTCTATGCAAGTTGCAAATTTAGCGGAAGCAGCGGCGAATGAAATCGGGGCCAATTCCATGCTGGTACGAACCGGTGCGTTGTACCATGATATAGGAAAAATGTCTAATCCAATGTATTTTACAGAAAATCAGTTGACTTCTGTAAATCCACATGATGATTTGACACCTAAAGATAGTGTTAGAATTATTGTAGATCATGTTTTAAATGGGATAGAATTGGCCAAAAAATTTGGACTTCCGGATAGAATTATTGATTTTATCAGAACGCACCACGGAACTAGTACGGTGTATTATTTTTATAAAAAAGAAGAAGAACAAGCAGAAAGTCCAGAGGGAATTAAAAAAGAAGATTTTCAATACCCAGGACCGATACCTTTTTCAAAGGAAACCGCTATATTGATGATGAGTGATGCCGCTGAAGCTGCTTCAAAAAGTTTAAAGAACCCGACTGCACAGGCCATAGATGTTTTGATCGATAGAATAACTTCAAAGCAGATGGAGGATGGTCAATTTAGAAATGCGGATATTACTTTCAAGGAAATAGAAACGATTAAAAAAGTACTTAAGAAAAAACTGAAAAACATTTACCATCTTAGAATAGAATACCCTGAATAGCATCTGTTATTTAAGGAGTAAATTAGAGGAATGAATACTTAAATTTCTTGTTGTCAGTGAGTTGTTGTGATTCATTTTTTTTAGAAGAAACAAATCATAAAATTATTAGAAAAAAAGTATTGAAAAGGTTGTTTAATACGCTAACATAATGTAGATTTGCAAACGCAAAAAATAAGTTCTTTTACATAATTAAATATAGATTATAAAAAATCTTGGAGAGGTGCCGGAGTGGTCGAACGGGGCTCCCTGCTAAGGAGTTGTACCTTTACGGGTACCGGGGGTTCGAATCCCTTCCTCTCCGCATTTTTTTTAATACTTTTTACTTTCGGGGTGTAGCGTAGCCCGGTCATCGCGCCTCGTTTGGGACGAGGAGGTCGCAGGTTCGAATCCTGCCACCCCGACAAAGTAAGGAATTTATATGCATAACAGTAGTTTTACTGTTATGGGCGCATAGCTCAGCTGGATAGAGCACCTCCCTTCTAAGGAGGCGGTCGAAGGTTCGAATCCTTCTGCGCTCACTGAAGGAAACAGAAAATTCCGTCAAAACCCTGTAAACTGAATGTTTACGGGGTTTTTTGGTAAATTAGTGAAAGTGAAAAAGTACAAGGTATTCCTGAGTTTATAGATTACAATATTTTTTACGCTACCAAAAAGGATTTCGATCAATTAAAGATAAAAGAACCTTTAATTGAATAGATGGTCTTCTAAAATAAACAGCTAATGCCAGTTTCAAAATTAACAAAGAAAATAAGTATTGTTACCGGAGTCTCTTTTGCGTTTTCTTGTGTGCTTATAGGAATGCTATGTCTACCTGAGTTTACTCATAAAAATAACAAACCCTCCATTTCGCATGGAACTAGAAGTGATGGGGCTTTGGAAAACGGATTCTTACTTCCTTATGCTGGTGATAATTTCAAAAAATTCTCTTGGATTAGTTATTATATGATGAATAATGCCTACGTAAACGATAAAGTAGGGACGGTTGTTTTAAAGTCTTATAAAGAGTTGTTTAAAAACCATTCTAAACATAAGTATACCTATATGGAATGTAGTGACAAGCATGGTGGTCGTTTAAATTTTCATAGAACACATAGGAACGGGTTGAGTATAGATTTTATGACTCCTAAAACATTAAATGGAAAACCATCCAATTTTTTTGATTGGCTAGGGTTGGGACATTATTTTTTGGAATTCGATAATAGGGGAAATATCAAACCTATTTACCCGTACCTAAATCATATATCACCTAATTTGGCTAATTGGTTTGCAAA
>Ga0233426_10003110_pt1 | contig 13352 bp, 9 predicted proteins | sample SI_118_April2016_6_FD_179875 | JGI IMG/M metagenome (GOLD analysis project Ga0233426, IMG submission 179875) | Seawater microbial communities from Saanich Inlet, British Columbia, Canada - SI_118_April2016_10_MG | ecosystem: Environmental > Aquatic > Marine > Inlet | place: Canada: British... | reverse complement strand
CCTCTTATACTAGCCGTTAAACCCCCTAAAAATAAACCATGAACATTACCAATAAAGACAAATTTGCTTCAGAATTTATGAACCGCTATACAACTAGGGGGTTTGGGGCTATAAATAAAAACAGGGAGCTATAATTTTCATTATTTATGGGGATTGTGTAGCGGTTGTTTTTTTTGATCTTTTGAACATAAAAAAGTTGTAGACTCTGGTGATTTAGAGCTGTTAATACTAATAATGCTTCTTGTAATAGGGAGTTGTAAAACATTAACCAAAAACTATAAAATATGAAAACAATCTTTAAAATTTCACTTTTGATATTATCATTATCAATATATAGTTGTAAAACAATACTGATAAGTGAAAAGAAAGTGCCTACAGAAAAAATTTGCGGTAGTGATGCAGAGTATAATTGTGAAGCTACAGGATTTGGCTCTGCTAATCCATACGTGAGAATTTTTAAGAAAAAAAGACCTAATGCAGATGGAAAAGGGAAATTTGGAGGATTAGGTAGAATGGCTGATTTAATTATTTTTCACAATACAGAAAAATGTATTGAATTAGATAGTACTGAAGTTTCAATAGTTCAAGCAAAAATCAATTACGATTTGAAAAAGGATAATGTGACAAATTTGGTTGCTGATTTAAAAGCTGAACTTAAAGAACAAAAAATTAATGCTGATTTAAGTGCGCAAATCAAAAACGAGTTTGACCAACAATTAAATAATTTTCTAAAGATTGAGGCATACTTTGTAACTTATACAATAACCAATGTAACTATTCAAGACAGAATAAGAGATGCAAATAATGGAATAGAAAATAATGTGCGATTTGTAAATACAGCAAAACTACTTAAAGAAGGAAACAAACCACTGATTAGACAAGTAATAACAATTCGTGAGGTTGCTGATTTTACAGAGAAGAGGAGTTTGAAAAATATTCTAGCACCAATAATAAAAGCTAAATTAGGAGAAAGTAATCCAAAAGTGGATTTAGTCATCAATGGAACTTTAAAAAGAGATAAGACTGAGAATTTTTCATCAAATTACGATAGAACGACTATATACAGTTATGGATATTTTAGTGATAATTGGATGTACAAAAAATAACGTTTTACAATAAGCTATTAATAGGTAAATAAATGTAAGGGTTGCAATTTTTATAATATAATAAATTTTTCCTTGTCTTACATTCCGACACCTCTAAAACCTCTGTAACCCCAAATAAACAAGGGTCTAACGTTTTTGTTAACCCCCAATTTTGTTTAGGCGAGTAAAAAATGGTGTAGGGGTAGCCCTTTGTGTCTTGGTGTAGTATATTTAATTTAGCCAAATTAACCTAAATGAATTTCAAGCATTAGTTACTTTGAAAATCTTGCATATGATAACCAAGTGGCATATTGGTTTTGTTCTGGAAACGATGGATTGTGATTTTGTACTATTTTATGATAATAAAGGATTTTTATTAGCCCTTTTTTTTTATCTTTAAAATTGAAAGAATAATGAAAAAAAAGAGTTCTTCAAATACAATTCCTATTATAGATTTATTTGCTGGCCCTGGAGGGCTTGGTGAGGGTTTTATGTCACTTAAAAATGACCAAGGCAATTCTATTTTTGACATTAAACTTTCAATAGAAAAAGATATTAATGCACATAAAACTTTAACATTAAGGAGCTTCTACAGGCAGTTTGTCAAAAATAACAAACAAGTACCAAAGGAATACTATGATGCGTTAAGAGAAACCGATTTGTCTGAAAGAGAAATTCTGATTGACAAAATGTTAGATTTTTTTAAAGAAGGAACAATAGCGAGAGAATAAGCTAGACTGATAGAATTAGGTTCTGATAAATGGCCTACCAAAGTAGTTGATAAGTTAATTAAAGATCAATTAAAATCCACTAAAGATTGGCTTTTAATTGGAGGTCCACCATGTCAAGCCTACTCTATGGCAGGAAGATCAAGAGTTGGAGGTATTAAGGTAGGAGATCATAGGGTGTTCTTATACAAAGAATATCTAAGAATAATTGCAGTGCACCATCCAGCAGTATTTGTAATGGAAAACGTAAAGGGTCTTTTGTCAGCAAAGGTAAATGGAGAAAAGATGTTTGATTGTATTTTAAATGATCTTCAAGATCCATCTTCCGTTTTTGAAAAAACTAATTCACCTAAATACAAGGTTTATTCCTTGTCTACAGAGTCTAAGGGTATTGATGTTTTTGGAAATCCTAAATATAAAGATAATCGAGATTTCTTAATTCAAGCTGAGAACTTCAATCTTCCTCAGAAAAGGCATCGGGTAATTCTGCTTGGAATTAGAGAAGATATCGAAGTAGTGCCAAAAATTTTAACTAAAGGGCTGCAAGAGGTTAGTTTAAAAAGTATTATTGATGATTTACCAAAACTAAGAAGTGGTTTAGGGAGATCAATAATCTCTAGTGAGACAACAATTAATGGAAAGAAGAAAAGAATTTATAAAAAAGAAATAGATTCAGACGAAAATTGGGAAAAAAATATTTCTAATTATCGAGAGGAAATATACTCTTGGAAAGGATTTAAGTCAAATAAGAAGTTGAGTGCAATTAAATCATCTATAAATGGTACTGGTTCAGAATTCATAAAATGTTCAACTCCAAAAGAGAATAACCCTCTACAGCAATGGTATCAGGATGAAAAACTTGATGGGGTTTGTAATCACCAAACAAGAACACATTTGATGGAAGATCTTAAACGTTATCTTTTTGCAAGTATATATGCAGAGAAGAATAAGCGTTTTCCTAGGTTAAAAGATTATGAAGAACATAGCACGGAATTATTGCCTGATCATGTTAGTGCAAAAAGCGGAAAGTTTGCAGACCGATTTAGAGTTCAAATGCCAAATTGTGCTGCAACTACTGTGACAAGTCACATCTCAAAAGATGGTCATTATTTTATTCATTATGACTCTGATCAATGCAGAAGCTTAACTGTAAGAGAAGCTGCTAGGATTCAAACATTTCCTGATAATTATTTGTTTTGCGGACCTAGGACTGCGCAGTATCATCAGGTAGGAAATGCAGTACCTCCTTATTTAGCATATCAAATTTCAGAAATTGTTTTTGATATTTTAAAACCTAAATCTAATTTATGACTATCTCGAATAAAAACATTAAAAGCGAGGAGGCATCACCGAATCCTGAGTATCTAATAAAGTCAATTGCGGAACAAGGCTATAGTTTAGAAACCTCATTAGCTGATCTAATGGATAATTCTATTTCAGCTAAAGCAGATAAAATTGAAATATTAATTAATATGGAGTCTGAACCTTTTCGATTGTTTATGGCGGACAATGGTGAAGGTATGACAGAGAAAGAATTAAGTCAAAACATGCAGTTTCCAAGTAATTCTCCAGAGGATTCAAGGTTAAACACAGATTTAGGAAGATTTGGTCTAGGGATGAAGACGGCATCATTTTCTCAAACAAGAAAATTCACTGTTTTATCAAAGAAAAAAGGAGATAAAAAGTACAATGGAAGAACTTGGGATGTCGATTTCTTAAGGGATAATGGATGGAAAATTATAGTTAATTCAGATGAAGAAGTGGCTAGTTTAATGTATCAATATAATCAGTTATCTACTGAATATTTGAATGCATTTGAAGACTATGAACCAAACACAATAGTTATCTGGGATGGTCTTTATAAATTTGAAAATTATTTAAAGGAGAAAAATAGAAAAAACGCTTTAAGAAGAGAAATAACAGAAGTTACTTCCGATTATTTGGCACTAGTATTCCATAGGTTTATGGAAAAGGATATAAACCCTTTAAAAATTAGGATTAACAATACTGTTGTTAATCCTTTTAATCCATTTCCTGAAGAAGAAAAAGACTTTAGACAAATTGAGCCTAAGCAAAGCGCATTTAGATCAGATGTAATAAAAATCGAAGGTTTCGTTTTGCCATCGAGAGCAATTGTAGAAAGCACAAAAGGTTTAACTAAATGGACTACTAGACATAGAGGTCTTATGGATATGGAAGGCTTATATATATATCGTGCTGATAGAATAATTTTATTTGGAGGATGGAACGGCATCGTTAAAAAAGCGCCTCGACTTCAACTTGCTAGATTAAAAGTCGAAGTAGGGAACAGTGTAGATCACTTACTCCATCTAAATGTTGCTAAATCACAAATTGTAGTCCCACATGAACTGAGAAATGCTTTTGAAGATTATATTCATGAGTTAAAAATAGAAGCTGAAAGAGAATACTATAATAGAGGAATTAGAAAATTCTCAGGTAATAAGTCTCAAAATCATAATCAATTATTTGAAAGAAGTTATTCAAATAAGGGCTCTGTTCTCGAGGTTAATAATAATTTCCCGCTACTTAAAAATCTTCAGGACTCCCTAAATAAAAAACAGAATTCTACACTGAATTTACTTTTGCGTATGATTAATACAAGAGTAAACAATATTAGGCATGTACATGAAGAAAAGGAGTTTCTTGGGATTGAAGAAAAGGATGGATTAAGTGTTGATGAGCTTAAAATCAACATAATAGATCTGATATCTAATGGTAGTACTAAAGAAATGATTAAAGAGGGCTTTATGTCTAATTTAGGCTTTAAGTACTCTTCAATACCAGAAACGATAAAATCATTATTAAAATAAAATCAACATATGAATTTTATAGATATATTCAAAACAAAAATTGCGGAGTCGAGAAAACTTAATAATGACGTAGATTTTCTTAATGATAACTTTTTAAATAATTTTTATGACTCAATCAAAGACGGAGTAATTCAATTTGGGTTGTTTTTAGGCTTACAAAAAGTTGATGATATTACTTTGAGAAACTACTTCGTGACGTCTGTTAAAGAATATCTATCAGTTTATCCAATAGATCCGGGTATTAGTCATTCTTTAACAAAAGAAGGTTTTAAAACATGGCTTGACAATGAGCGAGAAGAAGATATAAATTGGGATTACTCAAACAGATATTTTGAACATTTATTAAAGTCTGGAAGATCAAAAAAAGTTGTTAAAGAAACTGAAGACTCGAGTTATTCTATTCTAAGTAAAATGGCTGACCCTAAGTCAACCAGAGCAATCTATAATAAAGGTCTTGTTGTTGGAGCTGTTCAATCTGGTAAAACAGGAAACTTTAATGCAGTAATAAATAGAGCTATTGATTCTGGTTATGAGATTGTTATTGTCCTTGCTGGTATAATGGAAGATTTAAGAAGCCAAACTCAACAAAGGATAGAAAAGGATATAATTGGAGAGGGTAAAATTGACTCTGGTGAACCAACAGGTACAAAAGGGGTTGGTAAAATTAGACGTTTTGGTGTTAGAGGCGATGATAAAGTTATTCAGGTAAAATCGTTAACCTCAGAAAGTAAAGATTTTAGCAAAGCAGTAAAAGAACTTGATCATACCTTAAATGATAAGTACGTGCTTGTATGTAAAAAGAATGTAAGTGTCCTTAAAAATTTAATTATTTGGCTTCATAATTCATTAGAAGAAGGTAAAGAAAAACACAACATTCCTTTATTAATAATTGATGATGAAGCAGATAATGCGTCATTAAATAATATGGGTTCTAAGGGAAGAAATTATGCAAGTAAAACAAATGGCCATATTCGAGCAATTTTAGAATTGTTTCATGTTAAATCATATTTAGGTTACACCGCAACGCCATTTGCGAATGTACTGCAAGACAGAAATGAATATCCTGAAAATGATTGGGAAATAAAATATAAGTTTAAAGGAGAAGACGTTGAAAAACAGCTCAAAAGAGTTGATAATATATTTCCAGATGATTTTATAGAATTGTTAAATCCTCCATCGAATTATGTTGGTGCCAAACAGATATTTGAGACCATAACCCCAATTGATAATCAAACCGATGATAATGAGAAAATTCCTTTAGTCGCACCTGCTGTCGATGATTATATTGAAAACTTTCCTTCCAGACTATATGAAAATGATGATGGTGAGATAATTGGGATTGAAAATATAAGAAGTAAGGGAGAATGGGATGAACGATACGGATATGAGGGTTATTTAGATTTTGATACATATTCTAATTATAGAAGAGAAACATGGGCATCTGGAAAAGACAATACCTTTCCAAAGGAATTACCCGAATCATTAAAGACAGCAGTTAAGTGTTTTATTATTGCCCTCACTATTAGGGAAACAAGAATTCCTGAAATGATTAATTCAGAACTTTATCAACCACATAATACAATGCTTGTACATATTTCAAGATTTACATTTTGGCAGAACACTACTAAAAAGCTAATTGATGAATATGTCAATGAAATTATTTCAAGAATTGATACCGACAATCCATATAATTCAACTTCAATTTATGCTGAGTTTAAAAAGTTATGGTATGGTAATTATGGGTTTGCACATATTGTTGAGAACATTAAAAGTTATTTACCAAAAGGTTATGAAGATGAATTTATGTCTCCATTGGTATTTGATTCCTTAATCCCTGTGTTTAGTGATGCTGTTAAGGGTATAGAAGTAAAGGCGATTAATAGTTTTACAAAAGACTCTTTAGAATACCCTAGAAATTCATCAAAAAAAATCATTGCAATTGGTGGAAATAGACTTTCAAGGGGGTTTACACTAGAAGGTTTAACTATTAATTATTTCATTAGAGTAACTAATTATTCGGACGCACTGCTTCAAATGGGAAGATGGTTTGGTTATAGGCCAGGTTATTTAGATTGTTGTAAAATATTTACTACTCAAGATTCACTTGATAAATTTAATTCTACAACATTGTGTATTGAGGAACTAGAAACAGAATTTATTAAAATGGAAGAACAAGATAAAACTCCAGAAAATTTTGTTCTTCGAGTTAAAAAACATCCAGGCACATTAAAAATTACGAGGCCTTCTATTCTAAAAAACACAAAAGAGGTAAAATGGTCGTTCCAAGATCAATTGGTAATGACCACTCAATTGAAAGTTGACAAGAAAAATATAACTGATATATGGAATAATTTTAAAAAGAATATAGCTCCCAAGTTTAACAAACGCTCTGGTGAGGACATAATTAAGTACTCAGCAAATGCTCAGGAAGTTATTGATATTCTAAAAAATCAGCCAAATAATTTTAATGATAAAAATCCAGAATATCTATCAAGATTCATTGAGCTATGTAATCAAGAAGGGTATTTAACAAATTGGACCATTGCTTTAAAAATTACAGGTGCTTCAAAACCTGGATTATCCAAAGAAGACGTAGGATTAAACGATTCAATTGATATTAAAAATGTTCAATTAGCTAGAAGATCAGGCCCTAGAAGTGATGATGACGTGAGAAAATTCATTAATCAAAGTATATTTAAGGCAAGCAGTAAAAGTGCGAATATTATATCATCAAATAAAGACATGTCTATTCTTTTAAACCCTACAGAGAAGAAAATTGCAGAAGAAACATTTTATAAATTCAAAGCTAAAGAACTTAAGAATAAGGATAATTCACGTAGTCAAGAAGATGCTTTAAAAGACGCAAGGACTAAAACTATACCTGAAAGGTATTATAGAGGTATGATGAAAGAAACTTCAGGTTTACTCATGATTTATCTCTTTGATTCTAAATATGCCTTTAACCAAGAATTTACAAATAAAAAAGATCCAGAGAAGAATAAAGAATTGAAAGATAAATTTAGAGTTTATAAAGATGAAAATAAAATTGATTTCAAACTCCCTTTAGTTGGTTATGCCATTGAATTTCCTCCAATTGAAAATGATCCTGGTGGAACATATTTACAAGGTGACTATGAATTGGAAGTTGATGAAGAAATTAGCAATGAAATAGAAGATGAAATAGAAGGAATTATCGATATTAATGATGTATAAATGAAACATATTGATTTAAAATCTAAATGGGAGAACATTGTAAAGTTCAAAAATAAAAAAGGTTATAAAGCACTTAGAATCTCTTCTGCTTGTTTACCAGATCTTTTTTTAGCAACTGATACGGACGGATATAGGTGCTTGCTGCTTTATTTGCCAAAGAATATAGAAGTAAAGATTAAGGGAGCTGATAAGAATAAATTATTACTTTCTTTTTTACCTTCAAAAGGTATTCTTCTCATTAAATTAAAAGATTTTGATTTTATAGATCTGTTTAATGATTTGATTTTATCTATTTACTCGAAAATAAAATTAATTTCTAAATCAGATAAAGCTTCAGAAGATTTAATTACAACTTTTTACAAATGGTCTGATTTTTTTGAAGATAGCTTAAGAAATAAATTAAGTGAAGAACAAGTACAAGGATTGTTTGGTGAATTATACACACTGAATGAGTACGTTAAAGAATCTAACCCCTCTAGTGTTAATGGTATTCTATCATCTTGGAAAGGGCTTTATGATGCTGCTAATGATTTCGAATTTGATTTAAAAAATGTTGAAGTAAAAACAAAAAAAGAATCTCAACCATTTGTGAATATATCAAGTGAATTCCAATTAGATAAAGAATTTGATAAGGGTTTAGAATTATTAGTGGTCACTGTGAAAATAAATTTAATTGAAGGAAAATCAATTCTTGACATGCTTCTTGAAAACATAAAATTGATTAGAGAAAATTTTGGTGATTTATCAATATTATACAAAGCATTAAATCAAAAAGGATTAACTACTGATAATTTGAAACAGTACAATAATCATAGATTTGTTGTCACAAAAACAGAATTATTTGATGCTGCTATTAGTAATTTCCCAAAGCTTTCAAAATCAAATTTAGTTGATGAAATTTCAAATTTGAAATATAAGTTAAGAGTAACTCAATTAGATCAATTTTTAATTGAATTGAAAAAATAATAAAATGGTAATAGAAGAGTACTTTAATTATAGAAATGAATTACTAGATCAATCAAAAGATGATGAAGGTTTCATACAAGAGAATTTAATCCTATCGCAAGTTTTGCCATCAATGTTAGATGCAAAACTTATAGATTCAGAAGATTTTACAAATTCATATTTTAAATCAACAGCAGACAAGCTAAAAGTTAATGCCTATAGTATTAATGAATCCGGTGAAAGACTTCAACTCTATCTTATCGATGAAAACTCTATTAACTTATCTGCATCCAATGATGAACTAATGGTTTCAACTAAGCCTGTTTATGAATCACAGTTTAAGCGTTGTACTAGTTTTATAAATAAGGCAATCAAAGGCCATTTAAATGATGAAATCCAAGATTCTAGTCCAGTAAGACCATTGGTATCTAGTATTTCTTCCTCTGAAGGAGCACAACAATTTGATGTTGTAGAAGTATTTTTAATATCCTTAACTTCAACTGTTTCGTTACGTGGAGCTACACCTCAACCAAATAGAATTGAATTTGATGATGAAGAAATGGTAGTTACATTTCAAAAAAACAGAGAGAGGCATAAAAAAAACCTAATCATAAAAAAAAGAATTATCGATCTAAATTTTCTTTATAATGTTCTTATTTCACAGGGTAGTAGAGAAGCATTAGTTGTAGATTTTGAAAAAATGTTCGGCGAATCTTTATTTGCAATTAAAGCGGCAGATGAGGATCATTTTGAATCCTATTTATGTGTTTTGCCAGCATCAATAATTTCTGGCCTCTACAAGGATTTTAGCACTAGATTATTAGAAAAAAACGTCAGGTCTTTTTTGCAGTTTAGAGGAGTAAATAAAGGCATAAGAGAAACGATTCGTATAGAGCCAGAGAAATTTGTAGCCTACAATAATGGGCTAACAATAACAGCAACAAATGGTGAGATTTCATTTGAATCTGGGCAATACAAAATAAAATCATTAACTGATTTTCAAATTGTAAATGGGGGTCAAACAACTGCTACAATTTATTTTACACAAAAAGATGGATTTGATATTAGCAAAGTGAAAGTGATGGCTAAAATTAATGTTGCCAAAGAAGCTACAGATGAGGAATTAGAAGAGTTAATATCTAATATAAGTACATTTTCAAATGCACAATCAAGAGTTTCTAAAGTTGATTTGCGATCAAGAAACCCTCAATTAGTAAGAATTAAGTCTCTTAGTGAAAGTGTTATGACACCTTCTGGAAAGAAATGGTTTTTTGAAAGAGCGAAAGGCGAATTTAATACCAAAATGAGAATTGCAGGTTCAAATAAAAGTAGACTAGTAAAAGAGTATCCAACGGATAAGAGATTTTCTAAAGAATTGATGGCAAAATATTATTCAGCTTGGGGCAATCAACCACATCTTGTAAAAAAAGGAGGTGAGAAAATATTTAGATATTTTATTGAGAAGCTAACAGGTGAAGGTATATTTAAAAAAGCTATCAACATTAATCGTAATTTCTATGAGGAACTAATCGCTAATGTTATAATGTTTAGAAGACTAGAGAAAATATATGGGTCAGGCAAAAATTCAATGGGTCAAATAAGATCTGCCGTTGTTCCTTATACCCTTTCAATATTATACATGATAACAGATGATAATAAAAAGGCACCATCTTTTGATCTCTTAAAATTATGGATTAATGAAGGCCTTGAGAGTGATCTAGAAGCATATTTGACTCAATTACTGAAATTAGTAAATGAACTTATTAAGAAATATTCCGACAGTGATGATTATGGAGAGTATTCTAAAAAAGAAGAATTATGGAAGAGAATTAGCTCTTGCAAAGAGGTAAAAGAATTCGTGAGCACAGACGACACTAAACTAATAATTGAAAAATACGGTATTAGTAAAGTAGAATTAAAAAAGAGAAAGGGTACAAATGAAACTTCAGAAGAGGTTAATTTTAAGAATTTAAGTGATAATGTACTTATTCACTCTAATGGTGTTAAATATTATAAATCAATACCATTGAACTCTATTTTATTAACTGGTGGGGATGAAAGAAGTCTTTCTTCAATTGAACATTCAATTATTAATAAATTAGATATTGATAATAAGCTAGTTTCATTTGAAGGTAATATAACAAATAGATTAAGAGTTGAAGTCCCTTCTTTTTTTGACAGCATTGAACGAATTGATAATTTATTGCACCGTACATTAGATTATATAATATCGAACTATAATAAATGTATTAATGATAAAAAAAATGTGCTCTCAGAATTTCAGAAAATTGAAGCAATTGCAAAGGCGAAGCAAATAAAATATGCTTCAGTGTTCGATCAAATAGGGAAAAATCTTGTTGAAGGGGTTTCACCTACAATTAAGCAGATTTATTACGCTTCTAATATGTTGAAGAATAATAATGAATTAAAGAATGAAAATGAGAAGATTGATATTAGTAAAGTTAGGATAGATGAACTAACTATGAGAAAGATGTTTGAATGGGATTCTAAGGCTAAAATTTTAAGTAATAAAGAACGAACATATATTGCAGATTTTGCCTGGGGTTTAAAAAAATTAAATAGTTTTCATGAAAAAAATATTAAGAGACATCTAGAAACACTGTTTAAAAATGGGTTTAAAATATATTAAAAAATGGCAGAGCGTTCAAAAGAATTGATTCAAGTTGGTTACTATTTATCAAAATATGGGAAAAAAGATCCACCTGAAAGATTGGAAACAGATAAATGGAATGAAGCGTATAGGTTGTTTTATGATACATTGAATGGAGGAAGGGCGGTATTGGAATTTGAACACAGTCTTAAAAACTCAAGAGATGCTTTTGATAGTTACTTCACTCAAACTAATAGAGAAGGCTGGAAAAATGAAGATGGAAGTCCTGCTAATTTAACTGGATTTTCGGCAGATGTTTATGATCAATTTATTAGTAAAGATGAAAATTATATTTGGTCAAAAATTGAGACATTCTTAGATGTAAATGTTAAAATAAAATCAACCATTTTTGATGATTTGATAGCTGAGGATAATGCTGGAAGTGATTTAAAAAACACAAGAACAGAGGGTGGTATAAAAGTTAGAATTTCAAAAACTATTGAAAGAAGTCCAAAATTGAGGCAGGAAGCTTTGAATATACATGGGTATAAATGTCAAGTTTGTGATTTTGATTTTGAAAAATCCTATGGCAGTTGGGGTAAAGAGTTTGCCGAGGTTCATCATGTTAAACCCTTAGCAGAGCTAAAGGGAGAGAAGCAAATAACTGACCCCAAGACAGATTTAGCAATACTATGCGCAAACTGTCATAGAATGGTTCATCGTAAAAAAGGAATGACACTTTCCTTGAATGAGTTAAGAAATAAAATTAGTTGAATATTATATAATAATAAGATATATTTTAGGAGCATCTTTTTTCATACTTCCCCAAAAGATGTTGAAATGCTAACAATAGTGTCGAAGGTTCGGATTCTTCAGGCCTAGTGATATTATTACTAAGAAATAAAAATTAATAACTAAACCATAGGCATATCCTCCTCCTTCAATTCAGCTATTTCCAAGCCATATAAGGGCTGAAAATACTACTTTAAAAATAATGCTTAATTGTTTGATATTTAAAAACATACAACTACTATTCCTCATCATGCAAAGACCGATACCGATCTCTCATCATTTCAGCATATAGATCTAAAGAATTAATATCTATTGAATTAAATAACCTTTCATGTGTTTCCTCTTTTTTGAACATTTTAATTTGAACTTTCTTTTGATTCGAGTCTTCTCTTTTTGTATTAGTAGTGTTTCTCTGTGCGTGTTTTGCCATTTCTTTTAGATAAGTCTTCTGGTCCATTGTGTCTGTTTTAATAATTAATTATTTAATATATTACAACAAGAAGAGATGTGGGTTGCTCGTTTATTTTGGAGAGATCCCGCATGCTAAACCACCGTGCTTCGAGTAAGTCGGTTGGTGCGTATTGCTACGCTCCTGATGCGTGGTAAAGATACTAAATTTAACTTCGTTTCTATTACAACAATCTTTTCTAAAAAGACAACAAAAACAGGCCCTTTTTTGTAAGTAAAGCCCAAAGAGGTTTGTTATTTTTACTTCAAAGAAACAATACCCATGCAAGTAACCTTTCCCATTCTAATAGCTAAAAAAATATATACTACCAAAAAAGAATTTTTCTTGTATGAGTTAAATACCTCACAGGAAGTAATACACTATATCTTTACCAATGATGTAGCTAGGTATGAAAAAAAATACTCCAACCCTGCCTGTTTGGTACAAGATCTGCAAGCAAAAATTAATGCGCAACTATATATCGATTTTTCTGAGGAAAATACCCCTACTTTTGTTATTGGTTAGGCCAGTAAAGAAGTTAAGTAATGACACAACGTATCAAACTCTGTAACGTCTGCAAAATAGATTTTTCTACCCTATATAGAGTGCAATACAAACACCCCAAAGAATGGGTATTTGTGTGTAAAGAGTGCTTAGGATCTCTTAAAAAAGACAACCCAACCTATAAATATGGCGGTA
>Ga0233426_10003109_pt1 | contig 13352 bp, 9 predicted proteins | sample SI_118_April2016_6_FD_179875 | JGI IMG/M metagenome (GOLD analysis project Ga0233426, IMG submission 179875) | Seawater microbial communities from Saanich Inlet, British Columbia, Canada - SI_118_April2016_10_MG | ecosystem: Environmental > Aquatic > Marine > Inlet | place: Canada: British... | reverse complement strand
CACTTTGGTCATCTGATTCATGCCTGCCTTGGCCGCCGCGTAGGCAGAAAAGTTCTTGTCCACCATCCAGCTGAGCGCCGACGAGACATTGACGATCGTCGGACTGTCGGCGGCACGCAACAGGCCGAGACAGAGGTGGGTGAGGGTATAGGCCGAAGTGAGATTGATTCGCACTGTGTGTTCAAAGCGACCCATGTCGACTTTCTCTATACTGCCCCAGCCCTTGCCTGGTGCACCGGCGTTATTGACCAGAATGTCGAGGCTATCGCTGTGCTCTGTAACTTTGGCGACCAGGGCTTTAAGTTGGTCTTCCTTGGTTACGTCGCAGACTATAGCTTCGGCCTTGACGCCAAACCCGCGGCAGGCTTCTGCAACCTGCTCAATATCGTCTATGCTGCGCGCCACGCAAAATACATTGGCGCCCATCTCGGCAAAACTTTTTGCGATGCTGGCGCCAATACCTTTGCCAGCTCCGGTGACGATCGCGGTTTTTCCATCCAGTCTAAATGCATCGAGTAACATTTTTTTCTCCTTTAGCGGTGTTATTGTTTTGCTTGAAAATAACTGACACCACCAATAATGGTTTCTAGAATTTTGATATCTTTTAATTCTTTGGGGTGCAGAAGGGGGTTTTCTTCTAGCAGGGTGAAATCGGCATATTTACCGACGCTGATAGAACCGATCTCATGGTCTAGATGGACTTGCCAGGCAGCGTCAATGGTAACGGCTTTGAGTGCTCGAGTGACGCTGACACGCTCATCCTCACCCAGTGTTGCACCGGTGGCAGTGAGGCGATTAACACTGGACCATGCCGACAATAACGGCGCCATAGGCACAATGGGAGTGTCCAGATGGGTGCTAAAGCGCAGACCTATTTTTTCGGCACTGTGCAGCGGGCTGATTTGGTTGGCTCGCTGTGACCCGATAAGCACATCACGGTGCTGGTCGCCCCAATAGTAGGTGTGGGCGACAAAGAAGCTTGGGGTGACATCGAGTTCTTTCATGCGTTGCAACTGATCAGGGCGTGCCATTTGCGCATGGATCAAGATGGTCCGCTGCACCGGCTGGCCTAAAGTCGTCTGCACATAGTCTATGGCCTCGAGAATGTCATCGATCGAGGCATCGCCGTTGCCGTGAATAACCGCCTGGAAACCGGCCTGGGCTATATTGAAAATGTTGCGCTTAAGGTCGTCGAGAGCAATGCGCGGATAGCCCCGGTAGAGATCATCTCCTTTGTGAGCACTGTGATAGGGATGCGTCAAATAACCGGTAAAGCCCTGAATCGAACCGTCGGCAATCAACTTTATGGCGCCAATATGGCGCTGCCTAGTGGCTAGGTCTGCAGCCTTGACCTTGCCCTCAATCAACTCGAGACCCAGGCTGTCATAGTCGGGAAAAATAACCAGACGCTGGGGAATTTTGTTGAGACCCATAGCTAGGATCAAGCCCTGAACATATTGCCCGGAGGCATTGCTCGCCTGGGCGGTGGTAACGCCGTTGCTGAGATATTCCTCGCGGGCAAAATCGACCATGGCGATAAACTGCGTCAAACTCAGGTCGAGGGCCGGCTTTTGAAAGGCCAGTGCGGCATTCTCTTCCACCAGACCGTTAGCTGTGCCGTCGCTGTTGCGATGAATATGACCGCCGGCGGGGTCCTCTTCGAGCTGATCAAAACCGACTAATCTAAATGCCGCACTATTAGCCACGCCCATATGGCCAGAGACATGCATTAAAAATACCGGGTGGTTGGGGGCAATGGCGTCTAACTCTTGCAGGCTCGGGTGACGTTTTTCGTTGAGCATTAACTGGTCGTAGCCATAGCCACCAACCCATTCGCCCTCTGCTGTGTTCTGGACCTGGGTGGCAACGCGCTCAAGTAGCTGGGCTATGCTCTTCACTTGGCCCACCGGCGGGCTGCGCAGATCAGCTAAAAACAGTGCCATGCCGGAGGCGGGGAAATGACTGTGGGCATCCACCAATCCCGGCAGCATAGTGGCGCCGTCGAGATCATGCATTATGGTTTGCGCATCAACCAAGGCGTCTATATCTGCACGACTGCCCAGGGCAATTATGCGATCGTCGCGAACAAATACCGCCTCAACGCTGGGTTGCTTATCATCCATGGTTAAAATAGTGCCATTAAACCAAGCTTGGCTCGCGGCCGGCTTTTCCGGTTGCACGGCCCAGTAGGATAGAGCGACTACAGTGATAAGCAGCCCCAGTAAAATCTTTAAAAACCGTTTCATTGTGATTTCCTTGCTCTTAGCATCAGCGCCACCTGTGACACCATTTTTGTCAGTTGACTGCCGAGGCTGGTTGGGGAGTGGGTTAGGGCATTCATCAGTGAGTAAAGGTAGCTGCCGACAACAATCTGCACCTGCAGGTCAATGTCGACTTTTGTGTCTATATCGCCCTGTTCTCGCCCTTTGGCGACTAACTCGGCCATGGCATTGTTGAGTTTACTCAAGCGGTTTGATGCCTCGTCGGGTTTCGCCAGGCCGCCAAGACCCTCGACAATAATCACCCGCATTAGCGGAATATGCGATTCCATATAGTCTGCGGTATTGGTCATTAAATTACGCAGTCGCTGCTCTGTGCTCAAGGGTTTTTGCAACTGCTCGGCAATGGAGGCGATAAATTCGTTGTCCATGCGTTCAACCATGCTTTGCAGCACTGCATGTTTGGTTGAGAAGTAATTGAAAAATGTTGGCTTAGATATCTCCGCGCCCTCGGCGATGGCGTCCACAGTTGTGGTCTGGTAGCCCCTGGCGATAAACAGCTCCCCCGCACAGTCGATAATTCGCGAGTAGGTCATGCGTTTTTTGCGCTCGCGCAAGGGCAGGTTTTTCAGGGATTTAGTCGACAACATAGCGCTACCTCGGGAAATTTACTGATGAAAGTATATACCATGGTTAAAAAATAAAGTAGAGTAAGATTTTTTTCTCAAAGAGGATTTTGACAATGCTGTTGAGCGATAAAATTGGTCTAGTCACCGGTGGCGGTATGGGCATTGGCAGAGCCATTTGCCTAGCCTATGCGAGAGAGGGGGCCAAGGTTGTGGTGGCCGATTTCAATCCTGAAAGTGGCGCCGAAACGGTTCAATTAATTCGTGAGAGTGGTGGCGATGCGCTATTTGTGCAGGCCGATGTCAGTGATGAGGCTCAGGTTAAGGCAATGGTGGAAACCGCTGTTGCTCACTATGGTCGGCTGGATATTGCCTGTAACAGTGCGGCGGTAAGTCGCGGCTCTGGGCCCATTCACCTGTTTGAAAAAAACGTCTTCGATGACACGCTAAATATGTGTTTAAGCAATACCTGGCTGTGCCAAAAATATGAGTTGAGTGCCATGCTCGAGCAGGGCGCGGGCAGTATTGTCAATATCTCTTCAAATGCCTCGCTGCGTGGTCAGGTCTATAACACCGCTTATGCCGCGGCCAAAGCCGGGGTCAATATATTGACTCAGAGCTCAGCCGCCGAGTATGGCGGCAAAGGTATTCGCATTAATGCCGTTTCCCCTGGTGTTGTGCGCACGCCGGGGGTGGAAAAATATTTTGCTGAACAGCCAAAAATTGCCGAGGGTCTCAAGCGAGCCGCGGTGATGAATCGTCTTGGCGAGCCTGAGGAGATTGCTGAAGCGGTGGTGTTTTTGTGCTCTGACCGTGCGTCATTTATTACCGGGCAAATTTTATCTGTGGATGGCGGCGCTGCCGTCCGCTAACTATTTTTGAGGAGAGATATACCCCATGATTATTGCAACAGACAGAAAATCACATAGCGTAAATTTGCCCATACCAACTGGCTGGTTTCAGGTGCTCTACTCCCATGAAATCGAGGTAGGTCAGGCTAAACCCCTAGAGTATTTTGACCAAGAGATGGTCGTCTTTCGCACCGAATCTGGTCAAGCTAAGGTAGTTGACGCCTACTGCCCACATATGGGCGCTCATCTTGGCTACGGCATTCGCGATCACGCGGGTCACGGTTCGGCGGTGGTTGGTGAGAGCATTGTCTGTCCGTTTCACGGGTGGGCCTATGATGGCGATGGCAAATGCACCTCCATCCCCTACGCCAAAAATATGCCGCCAAAAGTCGCCCGCGGTGAACAGGTGTTAGGTACCTGGCATGTGCGCGAGATTAATCAATGTATTTTGGTCTGGTATCACCCCCATGGGGAAGCGCCCACCTATGAGCCCCTAGAAATAGTCGAAGCGAATGCTAATAACGTAGATTGGGGCGCGCTTGATTGCTATAGCTGGGAGATCAATACCCATATGCAAGAGGTGGGTGAAAACGCAGTTGACTCGGTGCATTTCCTCTATGTGCATGGCACTAAGGATATACCAGATGCGGAAGTGATGGAGTTTGAGGGGCATACCCGTCGTGGGCTTTTGCGTACGCGCAACCCAACGCCAAAAGGGGTGATTGAAGGGTCGATCGAAAATCAAAATATTGGTCCCGGGCTAGCGGTAGTGCGTTTTTCCGGTATAGTCGATACGGTTCTGCTGGCCCACTTAACGCCGGTCAGCGCTAATCACACTCGGGCCTTTTACTCTTTTATTCAGAAGAATTCTGACGCCGAATCAGGTAAGTCGCGCATAGCCGAGGCAATCGTGCGCAATATCTGTCAGCAGATGGAAGAGGATCGTATTATCTGGGATCGCAAAAAGTACTATGAGAAGCCAATGCTCTGCGACGGTGATGGACCTTTTGCAAAATTCAGAAAATGGTACAAACAGTTTTTGATCGAATAACTGCGCTAGTGTTAAAACGTAAAAATGCCGTCTTAAGAGACGGCATTTTTTTTAATTCTTATATCACTGTAGTCCTCTGAATCGGGCATGCTTAGGGCCTCTCCAAACATGCTCGAACTGGTGGTCGGCTCCCTTGTATTGTTTTTTACTCTAAGCGCGAGTTGGTTTTTTTTTAAAGCCGGTGATAGCTAAAGTAATATCCTAGTCGATGGTGCCAAGCACTTCGATGCTAAAGACTGGATAGTTTGTGTTAATTTTCGATTAATTGAGATCATGATATTGCCTTCTAACAAGAAGCTTAAAGTAAAGCCCTAAACTTGCAGCGGTATATTAGTTTCTAGTTGTTGTAAGATTGCCCATGCAGCTTATCTAGATGCAGAATGTAGAACCCACAAATTATAAAAACAAAGGGGTAACCAGTGTCATCCTCAAATCCGGATATTATTCCAACTACGACTCTATTAGATGATCAGCAAGCTATAGAGCGAATTTTCAATCATATTGATAATGGCACCACTGATCTTGGTGATAGAGTCTGGCGGGAACCTGTTGAGCACTATCACTCCCAAGAGCGGTTTGATGCTGAAATGGCGCTGCTGCGCAGTCGACCAGTACCCTTTTGTCCTTCCGCAGCACTGCCCGATAAAGGTAGCTATATTGCTCGCAAATCAGCGGGTACCCCTCTGGTCGTGGCGCGGGGCAAAGATGGTCAGGTACGGGCTTTTATTAATGCTTGCCGCCACCGTGGCATGCAGGTAGCCAGCGGCAGTGGCCGGGCCAATGCCTTTGTCTGCCCCTATCATGCTTGGGCCTATGGCCTTGATGGTTCACTCAAGTCTATTCGAGGTAAGGAAGCGTTTCCCGGTCTTGCTATTGACGAGCATGGATTAGTCGAGGTGAGCGCTGAGGAAAAAGGTGGCATTGTCTATGTGATGCGAGAGGGCACCATCACCGGGGAGATGCTGGCAAACAGCCGTGACTACTTTACCCCCGGACAGCAACTGCTGCAGCAGTCGGATACAACTGATCAGGCCAATTGGAAGTTGTTAACGGAAACCCTGCTGGAGGGTTATCACATTAAATCACTGCACCAAAAGTCGTTTTACCCCTATGGGTTAGATAATGTGAATTTGGTCGAGACCTATGGCGCTAATGCCCGAGTGATTTTTCCATTTCGGCGTATCGAAAAGCTCAGAGATATAGCGCCGGCAGAGCGCAAAGCTGAAGGTATGCTGACCTCGGTCTATCACCTTTTCCCCAATGCCAGTGTCTCGGTACTGTCCAAGCACTCAAATCTGACCATTATGGAACCCCTCAGTCCCAGCAGTACTCAGATGGTCAACTACCTAGTCACCACTGACCAGACTGTCGAAAATCCAATTCCCCTTGAAGATGCCAAACGAGATGCGGATTTTGTCAATCAATCAGGCCAAGAGGAAGATCGAGAAGCCGCCTGCTTAATTCAGCAGACAGTAACCGCTCAAGCTAACAGTCATTTAACCTTTGGCTATTTTGAAAAGGCGATTGTTAATTTTCATCAGCATCTTTCAAAAAGTCTCGACTCATAGCAGGTGTACTATGCCTGTTACAGAGTGGCGCAGGGATTGCCCGGTTAAATAACAATAAAAAAAGGTCCAGAAAAAAAGGTTCAGAGCATGAAATTAGCATTAACACATACTGGTCGGTGCCTATTGGCATTCTATTTTCTGTTGCCGGGAATAATGAAATTTGTCTCATGGGATATGCATGTGGCGCTTATGGAAACTCATGGAATGATTATGGTACCGGTCTTGTTGGCGATTGCTGGAGTCGTTCAAATTGCCGCCAGTATCTGTCTTTTCCTCAATAAGCAGGTGGTTGTCTGCGCACTGGGTTTAGCGGTGATGGTCTTGTTGATAAACCTCAATCTGCATGATTTTTGGAATATTTATGAAGGGGTAGACGCCAAGCATGAGACTCAGAATTTCTTTAAAAATATGGGCATATTTGCAGGCCTCTTGCTTTTAGCCGCGGCCAATATGGACCAATCTGATAGTGCGCAGGAAGAGAAATAACACTCAGAGAGTCGGCTGTTGGGTTCGAGTTAGGCGGATGGAATCTGGTGGAGAAGTCATGGAGAGGTCACGGAAAGCTTGGCTACACGCCTTACCATTCCGCAACAGAACCATCTCCATGACGCCACAGGGGGTTCTTCCAGTCGCAGGCAATTTTTGACGCTGCGATAACCACCTGCTCATCCACTTCAACACCCAGTCCGGGTTTTGGCAACGGCTTAATATGTCCATCGACCATGGCAAAATCCGCTCTGTTCACCACATAGTCCAGCAGCTCTGCACCCTGATTGTAATGAATACCCATCGACTGCTCTTGCAGCACCGCATTATGGGAGACAAAATCCACCGCTAAACAGGCAGCCAACGCGATGGGGCCGAGAGGGCAGTGAGGCGCCAAGGCCACATCATAGGCCTCGGCCATGGAGGCAATTTTTAGGCACTCGGTAATACCCCCGGCATGGGACACATCCGGCTGAACTATGCCCAGGCCACCAGCTTCAAACACCGATTTAAAATCAAAGCGGCTATACATGCGCTCACCGGCAGCCAGCACTATGCTAGTTTGGCGAGACAGAATGGCATACTGCTCAGACTGCTCTGCCAACACCGGCTCTTCAACAAATAGGGGGTGGTAGGGCTCCAGCTCTTTTAAAAGTACCTTGGCCATGGGCACAGATACCCTGCCATGGAAGTCCAAACCAAAATCGATACTGCTGCCAAAGTTTTCTCTAATGGTTGCGACCCGGGCAATAACCTGCTCTACGGCCCTATAGCTATCGATCATCTTAAGCTTGCCACAGCCATTTAATTTAAACGTATCCCAGCCCTGAGCCTGCAGCTCTTTCATCTGACGGCTTTCATCCTGAGGGTCATCGCCACCCACCCAAGAATAGGTCTTCATGCTGTCGCGCACTGTACCGCCCAGTAAGTCGTAAACCGGCACGCCGAGATCTTTGCCCTTGATATCCCAGAGAGCCTGATCAATACCGGCAATAGCTGACATCAAAATGGGTCCGCCGCGATAGAAGCCACCGCGATAAAGTGTCTGCCAAATATCATTGATCTGTCGCGGGTCTCTACCGATCAAGTAAGGTGCTAATTCATTCACCGCCGCGGCAACAGTCTGCGCACGACCTTCAATCACTGGCTCTCCCCAGCCGACTATGCCCTCGTCAGTGTCTATGGCTAAAAAGAGCCAGCGCGGGGCAACGGGGTAGAGGCGTAGATGGGTGATTTTCATGGGGTCGAAATCTCTGGTGTTGCACAGAGGCTGTGCGGTTATTTTTATTATGAGCACAATTTTAAACTAGTTCTCAACCTAAGTGGTGAGTTTACCTAGGGGTAGTAGGACTTACCTTTTTATCAGCCCCAGCACTCTAGGCTATGGGGCAGTGTGAAAATTATTCGCTCAGGGAAGATTAATTCGAAATTTCGAAATCTGTCGATTAAATGTGGGTACCCCCTGATCCGGAAGTTTATCCGCCAAATGACGTTCAAGAGTTGCCCTAGCCTCAGCGTAATCGCTCCACTGAATAGATGCGGTGTAGGCCTGTAAATCAGAAAAAACCTTGGTCATGGTTCTAAACTTTTGCCGTCTTGTTGCATCTCTAAGGCCGTTGAGATAACTGTCTCGATGGACCGTTGGTACAATCAGCTTGAACTGTTCTGCTCGGGCTAATTCGGCATTCATCATAATTCTCGCCAGCCTGCCGTTGCCATCGTCGAAGGGGTGAACTTCAGTAACAACAAAATGCATATAGATTGCCCGGTGTAAACCTTCTGGCAATGTTATATAAGCGGTCAGTGCCTGAGCTAAGGTTCCCTCTACCTGCTCAGGTAAAACAAAGAGACTGTCACCGGCTTTGTTTGCTTTGGTTTTAAACTCTCCCGGGCGTTTTTCTGGACGCTGATGCAAGAGGGCTTTATGTCGTTGGCTAAGTAGAGAGATAAACTCATCGGTGGAGGTCGGGGTAATGCTCATTTCCTGATAGTCTTGCACCAGATCAAAAACTGATAACACATCGTGACTGTCTTGATCGCGGTGATCGATGATTTTCTGTGAAAAGACAATATCTTCGGCTTCATCAATTAAAAATTCAGTGCCCTCTATATAGTTCGAAAAATAACTTTCGTAGAAAGCCAGATTGCGCCACGCCGTGGCTGAGTAGTCATAGGCTTTGGGGTCGAGCTCACAGCGGTGCAGATAATCTGCCAGCAGTTCAAAGGATCGTATCCGTTCAGAGTCATAGGGTTGCTTGCGGGCTATGGCTAAAGCCTGGGGTGTTTTCAGATGCTCTGCAGGTTTGGTTGATAACAGTGCACTAACAAGTGGATCCAGCTGCTCCAATTCTTTTTCCAATTTGAGCGCCCGGGCATGTTCACGGGCCAAATCTCGAATCTTATTTAGCTCAACTTCGCCTCGCCGCGCCAGTATTTTGCACAACTCGCCCTCCACCCATAATCTACCATAGGCTTTGCTCTGCAGTTTGTTAGCGGTATTTCTGGCGCTTTGTAAATTTTCCAATAGGTAACGCGCAGGTGCACTGCGGCGAAGATTGGGAACAAAGGCTTCAGTTAGACGCTGTGTGTCTCCGGGGTGCACTTCAATAGTGAGCACATCAGCAATGGTGATTTTCTTACGCTGTTTGATGTTGGCAGTGATAAATACTCGCCTGTCAATTGGTCGCAGTTCTACGGCAGTGATGTGCGAAGCGATGGCATCTTTATATAGATAGTCGACAATGTCATACCAGCGGCTTTGCACTAAGGCCGCTATCTCATCCCAGGGGGCGTCGGTGTAGATACCGTTGCGGATACGCTTTAATTGCCCACGACCCACTCGTTTGGCGAGGCGCTTGGCCTCTGCACTATCACTTGGGAAATACAGCTTATTCATATCTTTCTCCCTTTGAGGTTATAGTCTTGGGGCTATGTTAAGGCGAATTAAAAGCAATTAAGGGTTTTAAGGTGCGAAATAGTAGCAATTAAGAGGAATAATAGCGAATTATAAACAACTAAGGGTTTTTTCGAGAATAAGTAGCAATTACTGATGAGCTCGCTAATGCAATATTCTAGCCTCTGGGTTGAGGCGCAGATGGATGATTTTCATCGGGCTCTATACCTCCTGTATTGCCCGAGTGACGTTAAATGCCCTTCATGAGAAAAATAGAATTCACTGGCCGTAGCTAGGGTATTTCGGCATTATTGATTTTCAGTTAGACGCCCAAATAATAAGAAGATTTACCAATGTCCGAGCAGATACAGCCATTCTATACAGTCCATAGTCTCCACTGCAGTCTAGTATTGGATTGCCGCGGTTCGGCTGAGCGTATTAAAAATGGCCCAGCCATTCTCTATTGGGGTGCTCGTTTAGCTACTGGGACCTCTCCAGAGATGCTCGCACTGATGGCCACTCGTCAGGAGGCCCAGGCCTGCATGCCCGAGGAAGCGCCGATTGCGCTATCTCCGGAATTGGGTGCGGGGTTTCAAGGCAATGCCGGTATTCAAGTGCATCGCGATGGTGGACAGTGGGCCAGTTATAGTCGCATTGAATCTGTGACTGAGGATGGCAATGGCAGCCTGACGATTATCTCTATTTGCCCATCGACCCAGATCAAAGTCACTCATAGGCTCGCCTTAGATCAGCAGTCAGATATGCTTACCGCGACCACCGAATTGACCAATATTGGCGACAGGACTCTCTGGGTAGATCAGTGCAATGCGCCTAGTATTCCAGTGCCAATGCACTACAGCAAAATACTTGGATTCGCTGGCCGCTGGGCCAATGAATTTCAGCGTCAGCCGGTGGATCGTTTTATGGGTACCTATCTCCGTGAAAATCGATCTGGGCGCACTTCTCACGATTCATTTCCCGGGGTGATTCTGCATACAGAGCAGACCAATGAAAATGTCGGTGCGGCGTACGGATTGCATCTGGGTTGGAGTGGCAATCACCAGATCCGTGTCGAAGAGCAGTTTGTCGGCCGTGCCTATGCTCAGATGGGAGAGCTGTTTTTTCCCGGCGAACTCAGTCTTGAAGCCAATGAGTCTTACTGCTCACCGACGCTCTATGGGGTCAGTACTGAGAATGGCCTATCGGCACTGTCCCAATGTTTTCATCGTTATATTCGTTCAATGCTTAGAGATTTCCCGCGCACTGAAAAACCTAGGTCGGTGCACTTTAATACTTGGGAGGCAATGTATTTTGACCTTTCCCTTGAGCGCCTCTGCACCCTTGCAGATCAAGCGGCGGCTGTGGGCGCCGAGCGTTTTGTGCTGGATGATGGCTGGTTTAACAATCGCCGATCCGATAGTGCCGGGCTGGGTGACTGGTTTGTGGACCCGGGGATTTTCCCCCAGGGTCTAAGCCCTTTGATCGATCATGTGCAGGCTAAGGGGATGGAGTTTGGTCTCTGGGTTGAGCCGGAGATGGTCAATCCAGACAGTGATCTCTATCGCGCTCATCCGGACTGGATTCTGAGTGCCGAGACAGGATTAGGGGATGCGCCTCTGCTGCTGGCGAGAAACCAGTTGGTGCTGGATCTAACTAGATCTGAGGTTCAAGATTATTTGTTTGATTGTATTGATGGCTTGCTCAGTCAGTACTCGATTAGTTATTTAAAGTGGGATATGAACCGTGCTCTTAACCAGCCCGGCGGCACGAACCAGCCTGGCGGCACGAAGGGACGTGCAGTGACTCATTACCATACTCTGGCGCTGTATAGGCTATTAGCCCGTATTCGTCAGGCCTACCCAACTGTTGAAATTGAAAGCTGCGCTTCAGGAGGAGGCCGAGCGGACTTTGGTATTCTCGCCCATACAGACAGAATTTGGACTTCCGATACTAACGATGCCCTGGACCGCTTGCGTATTCAAAATGGCTTCTCGCTATTTTTCCCCGCCGAATTAATGGGTGCCCATGTGGGTCCCAAAGACTGCCATATCACTGGGCGCAGCATTGCTATGGCAACCCGTGCTGGCGTGGCGATGTTTGGTCATATGGGTATAGAGGCCAATCTGCTGACCATGGAAGAGTCTGAAAAGACTGAGCTTAAGGCGGCAGTGGAACTCCATAAACAGCATCGCCAGTTAATTCATGGCGGTGATTTGGTGCGTCTTGAATCTGCGGATAATGAAAATAGCTTTGGCGTGATTTCTGCCGATCGGCAGGAGGCATTATTTTCCTATGCTCTGCTCGACAGCCATCGCAATAGTGCGCCGGGGAGGCTGCGTTTCTGCGGATTAGATCCAGAGGCGCAATATAAAATTAATATTGTCTGGCCCCTGCAACCGAGTAGCATTTCAACATCCATTCTCGATGTGATTAATGGTGCAGTTATTAGCGGCGATACTCTCACAAACTTTGGGGTGCAGTTACCGATTATGCTGCCCCAAAGTCTGCTGATATTTTATCTACAAAAGCGTTAGGGCCTTACCTATACAGCCGCTTCACCTGTCTTATTGGATGCAACCTGCTTTTCCAAGCCGATAAACTCGGCCCGATTGCCCAGCACAAAACGGTTGATAAATAGCGCCATACTCACGCAGACAAAGAATGTAATAAACATCATATGGATGTAATGCAACGGCATCCAAATCCAGATAAAGCTGGCATACATCAGCACACCAAAAATCACCGCGGCAATGGCAGCGCGATAGTCCACATTGCGGAACAATAGACCCACCGCAAAACACGCCAGTATGGGCATACTAATCAGTCCCCAGAGTTCCTGAAGTAAATTAATAATGCTCTCGGACTGGGCATAAATCGGCACCATAATCACCGCGATAACCACAAAAAATACTGTGGCAATACCGCTGAGCACGCGCACATTGGGTTTTTTATCTACATAGGCCTCGTGAAGATCACAGACATACATGGCCGCTGAAGAGTTCACCATACTGTTAAAGGAACTCAACACCGCCGCCGCAATGGCAGCGGCAAATACCCCTGATAGCCAGCTTGGTAGCAAGTCACCAACAATCCGACCATAGGCTTGATCGCCTATATCGCCATAGAGTTTAAAGGCCACAATACCCGGAATAACCACCATGCTCGGGATAAAGATCACGCGGATAAAGGCCGCCGCATAGACACCCTTTTGCGCCTCTTGAACCGTGGGTGCAGCCATGGCGCGCTGGGTAATGGTCTGGTTGGTGCTCCAGTAAAAAATTTGAATCAGGAACATACCGGTTAACAGTGTGTGCCAGGGGACTGGTGATGCACTGTCGCCAATCAATGTCAGTCGCTCTGGGGGAATACCGCTAAAGTCAAAATCAATTGCCATCAGGGACAGCACCACAATCAATAGACCCATGGCCAGCACCAAGACGCCGCCGTAGGTGTCTGAGACGGCAACGGCTCGCAGACCACCAAGCACCGAGTAAGCAGCACCCAAAACAGCAAAGGCAATGGCGACAGTCAGCAGGTCCGCTTCAATGCCGGTCATGGAAATCATAAACAGCGCGCCGGTATAGATCACCGCGGGCTGGAAGACAAAGACATTGATAAACAGAAACATGGTCGAGATCAGGGCGCGGATATGTTTGCT
>Ga0233426_10003105_pt1 | contig 13361 bp, 10 predicted proteins | sample SI_118_April2016_6_FD_179875 | JGI IMG/M metagenome (GOLD analysis project Ga0233426, IMG submission 179875) | Seawater microbial communities from Saanich Inlet, British Columbia, Canada - SI_118_April2016_10_MG | ecosystem: Environmental > Aquatic > Marine > Inlet | place: Canada: British... | reverse complement strand
ATTTCTCTCTGTAAATACTTGAAATAATTCATTGCTTATGTTATTAATTTTAATCAATGATTTACTAAAATCTCCCAAAAACACTCCAATGTTCTCCCCAATATCAGAGAGAATAGTTCTGCATTCCATTTCATTATCAGCTTTCAACCACCTTACAACATAAGGGATCAAATCAAACTGTATTTTAACATCAAACTCGCCTGTAAATATTTGGAGTTTGTCTTCTTCAAAACAAAATGTATCAATTAATGTCTGAGTTTCTCTCAGTATCTCTCTAATATTAGAATTAAGAATATGATTTGGAATATCATCCATGTTGTTAATACATAATTCTTCGCGAATTTTGATTTCATTGAAACAAGAGAGAAACGTGATAAATTCATCTACACTCAAGCCATCAAATTTATTATCGCAAATTAACTGTGCGAATATAATACTAGGAACCTCACGTATGCTTGATGCAACAATGCCTTTTTCGGTAATTACATAAGAAGTATTAGTAGTAGCATCGTTACTCTCTCCACAGTTTTGTGAAATGAACCCATTTTGATGTAAAATATATAATATATGGTTTGATTGATTTAATAAATAATTTTCCAAGTTATACAAATATTGCTCTTGTTCGACAAGTTCTTTTTTAAGTTTATCGTATAATTTAAATTTATCGCATAATTCTTGAACCGTATGATTTGCATCAACAATTTTATAAATATCTTCCTTGTATTTGTCAAATTTTTTCATAGCTTTTTTTCGTTTATTTCCATATAGTAAATTAATACTTTTTTCGGTGGCGGTATAATCTTGAAGTAAAGAAAATAATTCATCACTAAAATGATAAGAAGTTGTAATCTGTTCATATTCAATTTGTTTTATTTGGAGAGAATTTGTCTGTTCAATAATAGTTTTTGAAAACTCTTTATTTAACATACTCGTTTGTGTATAACTTTGCAAATCACAATTATCCGATTTAATGATATTTAAAATGAGTGGATAATCAACTTGAAATTTAGATTTTAATGTTTGCGGAACACCATTCATAATTAATTTATATTCAATCGTAGATGGGGGATTATTATTGAACATATTATAACAATGTATAACGTGTCCTTTAGTATCAAGACCTCGTCTCCCAGCCCGTCCAGCCATTTGTGTATATTCGTGACTGAGTAAATATCGTTGTCCTTTGCTGGTATATTTACTTAAACTGGTAAATATAACGGTTTTAGTAGGCATATTAATACCAACAGCAAAAGTTTCGGTAGCGAATAGAACTTTAACAAATCCTTTAGAAAACATTAATTCAATCATTTCGCGCAAAACCGGCATAATACCACTATGATGAATAGCAATACCTTTTTCCAAAAGTTTAACGATAGTATTAAATTCAGGTAAACTAATAATTTCATTGTAATTAGGTAATTTTCTTAAAATATTATTACATTCTCTTGCAGCAATAGCGGGAATATTAGAGTCATCTTCAAGTAAATTAACGGTAATTTGATGAGCGTATTTTTCAACATTTTTGCGCGAGAAAATGAAACAAATAGCAGGGAGCATATCATTATTTTTAAGATGTAAAAGCAGGTTGTTAAGAACCAAATTGGGTTTAATGAAACATTTATTATTATTAAGCAATCGCTGAAATGTATTAATTTGATGTAATGCGGTGTCATTAAATTGCGTTTTTGCACTTTTAATAAGATGTAATTTGCGTATGATGGAATTAAATTCATTATGTTTATCTTTATCTTTAATAGTCTTGAATATAGTTTGATTAGAATCCATATAAATATAATGATAAAGTGGAACAATTCGGTGGTCGGTAGGAACAAGGTAACATTCTTTGGTAGGTTTATTATCAGCATCAATATGTTGTTCTTCAACCCATTTAGCAAATTTGTCAGGTTTATCAATAGTAGCACTTAACATGAGCATTTGTACGGTAGGTGGTAAAAGCATAATAGTTTGTTCCCAAACCTTTCCTCTATCCTCATCATTAATATAATGAACTTCATCAAATATGACGCAAGCTAATTCATTATCAATGTCCATTTCAAAATGGCTATACCCCGATTGATTTTTTTCTTTTTCTTTTTGTTTGGATTGTTTGGTAAACAATGTGTTTTGTAAAATTTCGGTTGTCATAATAAGAACGTCAGCATCGGGGTTAAATTTAATATCCCCAGTTAAAATACCAAATTCAATATGTGGAAATTTTTGCGTAAATTCGTGAAATTTTTGATTGCTAAGTGCTTTAATAGGACTGGTATAAATAACCTTTTTGCCTTTTTTATGAAAATGGTCAATAGCAAATTCAGCAGGAAGAGTTTTACCAGATCCAGTATGCGCTGTAATTAAAACGTTTTTATTATTAATTAATCCTTCAATAGCATATTTTTGAAAATCGCTAAGTTGAAAAGGGAATGTGTTAAAATATTCAAGATATTTTTCATTATTTTCTTGTGAATAATTAGCAGTGCAAACCTTAACCATGATTTATATTAGATATAATAGATATAATATCAAAACGATTATATCAATTTAATAATTAAATATTTAAATGGGTTCCCCAATATTTTTGCCAAGAAGTTCAATTCGTCTAGAATTAGTTATGATTTCATCATTTTTTCTATTTTCCTTTATTTTTCTTATTTTATTTTTTTTATCCTTACAACTGTCATATCCCTTTTGTTTGCATAATTGTTCATCTGCTTTATCCTTACAACTGTGATATTTTTCTTTTTTACATTTGTCCTCTTTTTTTTTATGAAAACAATTATCATAACCAGCGTCCTTACATTTTTTTTCTCTTTTATCTTCAATATCTTTGCGAATTTTAGCAAAATCAAAATTTTCAATCAAATAACTATAATGAAAAGAAAGCACAGCGCATATCAATAAAATAATAGGTAATAAATTGGAAGTAATATATTTAATGTTAAAAAATTTATAGATTTGCATATTTAATCTTACAATATTGAAAGATTAAATTTTACCATATAGAATTATAAAAACGGTTGAAATAAAAAATTAATATTTACAAAAATTGTAAAAATATAATGATATAATATATATAAGTTAATAATGGATAGTTTAGAAGATATACAAAAAGCAACCAATACTAAATCATTTGTGGATCATGTATTTGAATTCGATGATGAAACAAAGAATGAATTAATGAATATCTGTCAGTATAGTATTTTAGCAGTTTTTCCAGTGGTAGGGTTAAATAAACTTTTGAAACATTATGTTCCAGATGTAGATGAAGAGAAAGGAAGTCTAGAAATATTGTTGGAGGTGATAGGGCAAATGATATTGTTATTTATCGGTTTATTTTACATACATCGTTTAGCAACATTTGTACCGACATATAGTAAGCAAGAATACGTATCATTCAATGTACATACAATAATATTAGTAACCATATTAATAGTATCAAGTTTACATACTCGTTTAGGCGAAAAGACATCAATATTAGCAGAACGCGTTTCTGATTTGTGGCATGGTGAAACAAGATTAAACGAACAAAAAGAACGGTCAAATAAACCCCCAGTTCAATCAACAATGGCAAACCCTCATATGCCGCCTCAACAAGGTGCCCCTCCCCAACAGATGGCAATGGGTCCTCCTCCTCCACAGATACAACAAGTAAATTCGCCTCCTCCTCAAATACAACATCAAGACCCCATGGGAGCTTTTGGACAGAATGATATAATGGCAGCGAATGAAGTATTGGGTGGTAGTGGTTTTGGGTCAATGTTTTAGATTGTAAATAACAAATAACAATATATAAAAAAATATATTTATATATATTGTTTTCACTATATAAATATAAAGTAATATTAGTAATATTAGTAATATTAGTAATGTTAGAAATGTTAGAAATGTTATTTAATAGTATATTGATTAGTTTATTATTAATAAATATAAAAACAATTTTACGTAAAAAATTACGAAAAAAATCGAAACCAATCTCTGTAAAAATGGTTGATTCCTCACATAATATGATTGAATATAATATTCATCCTTCAACAATAGTGAACAACTTAATAGATGACATAGATGAAAAAAAGATAGGTGAAGAGTGGGGTTATAGTGAATTTATAAATAAAATAAACAACAATGAAATATCTGGTGTATCTATTTTAGAAAATGGAAATGGTGTAATTGCATTAGATAATAATATAAAGGATTTAATGGTTCAACCTAATAATTTACACACGGTTAAACTACTAAATTTAAGATTAGATAATGTAATAGATATAATGACTGAAAAAAAAATAAATTTTGATATATTTGTTAAAGATGAAACAACAAATGGTAGTTTAAGTATTTTTGATTTTATTTTTAATAACATACTATTGATAGCGTGTTGTATATTTATTTTTGCAGGTTCATCAATGCGTGACATAAAACAAATGAGCAGTCCCATATCATTTTTAACAGGAATTACATCGAACCCACATGATTTAATAGATAGGTCGGGTATAAATACAACATTTGGTGATGTTGCTGGTTGCGATGAAGCAAAATATGAATTAATAGAGATTGTAGATTTTTTAAAGAACCCAGAACGATATGTAGTGTCTGGAGCAAAAATGCCCAAGGGTATTTTATTGGCAGGAAATCCAGGTACAGGAAAAACAATGTTGGCTCGCGCGGTAGCGAATGAAGCAAATGTATCCTTTATATCAACAAGTGGTTCTGAATTTATAGAAATGTTTGCTGGAATGGGTGCATCAAGAGTTAGAAGTTTATTTAAAGATGCTCGTAATAATGCGCCTTGCGTTGTTTTTATAGATGAGATTGATGCAATAGGACGACACCGTGGAACAAGTAATGGTGGTGCAAATGATGAACGTGAGCAAACATTAAATGAACTTTTAACAAATATGGATGGTTTTAAAGTGAATTCCGGTGTAATAGTAATTGCAGCAACAAATAGATTTGACATACTGGATAATGCGTTAATACGTCCTGGTCGTTTTGATAGGAAAATATTAGTTCCGTTACCAGACTTTGATGGAAGAAAACAAATAGCAAGTATTCATTTTAGAAATAAAAATGTAAATATAGATATAGATTATAACGAATTGTCTTCATTAACAAGTGGGTTTTCTGGTGCTGACATTGCGAATTTAGCAAACGAAGCAGCAATTTTTAGTGTTCGGCATAATAAAACAAGTTTGGACCGTGAAAGTTTATTACAAGCATATGAAAAAATAACAATAGGTTTAACCTCAAACATTCAAGATAATGATGAAAATATAGTTGATTTAGTATCATATCATGAAACTGGACATGCTTTAATGGCATCAATATTTATAGAATTTTTTGATGTGAGGAAAGTAACAATAAATGCAAATAAAGGTGGTGCTGGTGGTTATACATTATTTACACCAAAAGAAGTATTCCAAAAATATACAACAAAAAAATTTGTATTATCAATGTTGATAGTAACAATGGGTGGGCGCGCAGCCGAAGTATATCATTTTAGAAAAAACAACACCACAAATAAATTAGATAGTGATATTTTTAGTGATTTTGAAGATTTATATGTAACAACAGGTGCAACAAATGATTTAATGCAAGCAAATAAAATATCCCGCGATTATTTGACCAAATATGGATTTGGAAATGAATTTGATTATTATAATGAACCTGTAAATACAAATTTATACTTTATGACATATAATAGTGGTTCTTCATCAAGTATAATAAGTGAAGAAACAAAATATGATTTAGATAAACAAGTTCGTGAATTAGTTAAGTTTGCATTTAAAAGTGCATTAAAATTAATATACATTTATGAAGGTTCAATGGAAGAGATAGTAATGGAACTTAAAAAAAAACGGGAAATAAGTGGAAGTGATATTCAAAAAATATTAAAAAAAAATCAAAATAATCCAGATTGATGTAATATATTTTATCATTAGGGGGGTCAAGCAATAAAATATTATATATATATAATATGGATATATCATTAGTAAACAACAAAATGTTATTTTTATTAATCATTACGATATTAATAATATTTATATATAACTATTTTGTAGAAAATGAAGGGTTTGAAAATAGTGAATATACAGAATTAAAAGTGAAAATAGGTTGTTCCAATGAATATCAAGAGCAACAGTTGAAATGTTTATTGGTATATGATGAAGAAGTATATCCTATAAGAAGAGAAATAAGTAAACCAGAATTAGATTTTATATATAATTATATAAAAATGTCATCATTAAAGGACTATACTGAAGATACCCATATTTCACCATATACATATTCAATGAAAATATCAAAATTAAGTGGAGAAATAAATAGTTCCCGCTTTGCATTTGGAACAAAAACAAAAAATAATCATAAAGAAATAGAGAAGAATATAAAACAATTAGCAAAAAAAATAGGGATTACAGATTTATCAAAAGAAAGCAATGATTTATGGTATGGTGTTGGTTGGGATTTAGAAGATAATATAATAAAGTTTTACACAATAAGTAGGGATAAAAAAATATTTATTTGTTATGTTTATAACACAACGCGTGATGACGAAAAAAATATAATTAAAATAACATATTTATCAAAAAAAACATATGATGTGAATAAAAATACAACATATATGTTTAAAAATGGAAAAACCGTGGAACAATATAACAGTGTTCCAAAATTAGATAATATATATTATAATAAATATCCAAAATTAAAAAATATTATAACGGATATGATTGAGCGAGGTTTCGAATTAGATACATATAGTGATTATGATAATTTTTTAAATTTATACTTTGACTGAAAAATACTTACTAAATAAGTATAAATAAATCATAATTATACGGAATTAATATAAATATAATATAATATATTATATTAATTTATAAATTAATGCAGTTGAGTGAATTAAAAAAACTTACGATGGACCAGTTAATTATTGTTGCAGGACGTGTGGAATTTCATATGCGCGAAGTTAATAACACAGATGATTATAATGATGATGAAGTAGTATGGTTAGCAACATATAAACTGGTAACAGACCCGGTAATGCAAAGAGTATCAAATTTTGCAATATATAATTTTCCTCCACTTAAATTATTAATCAAGAAAAACCTGAGAGAATATATAGTATATTTTACGAACAATCCCAAACCCGAAATATCGGTATAATGAATATTGATAAATAATATATATATTGAAATACCATTTAAAACATAATATATTATAATATGTATAATAATATGACAACATTATTGATTAGCGCAACAATTTTTTCATTATACGTAATGAATGTATCCGGTTTTAATGTGACTGATAACCACTGGTCTTTATTTCAACATTTTGTTGATAAACATCAAAAGCAATATTCTTCATATACAGAATATAAACGTCGCTTTGATATTTTTGCAGACAATTTAAATTTTATTCACACAGAAAACTCAAACGGTAAAAATAAATATAATTTAGGAATTACAAAGTTTGCGGATTTAACCCATATTGAATTTTCCAAACGTTTGAATAAATTTGATACTATTGGTTCGAGTTGTGATAAATTTACTTCACAAGAAACAACAGTTAATGAGATTGATTGGAGACAAAAAAACGCGGTAACGAGTGTAAAAGACCAAGGTCAATGTGGTTCTTGCTGGTCATTTAGTGCGTGTGGTTCGATGGAAGGCGTGTGGGCAATTGGAACAGGTGAATTAATCAGTTTATCAGAACAGCAGTTAGTTGATTGTGCGACACGGTCATATGGTAATCATGGGTGTAATGGTGGATTGATGGATGGTGCTTTTCAATATGCAATTGATAACGGTATGTGTTCTAATGATGAATATAGTTATAATGCTGAAAAAGATAGTTGTGAAACTTGTACAACAGTTGCTAGTTTCAATGGTTGTATTGATGTTACTCCAAATAATCAACAACATTTGAAAGAAGCAGTTGCAATGAACCCTGTTTCTGTAGCAATTGAAGCTGATACCCGAGTGTTTCAAATGTACTCTGATGGTGTAATCACAAGTGATGCGTGTGGAACTAACTTGGATCACGGTGTTTTAATTGTTGGTTATGGTGAAGAGGCAGGAACAGAGTACTGGTTAGTTAAAAATAGTTGGAGTGAAACTTGGGGGGAGAACGGTTACGTTAAAATTGAAAGAAGTGATGCAACAAATGACCCTGGAATTTGTGGAATTGCTATGCAACCATCTTATCCAACAATGTAAATGTAATGTATTTTGAAAACAATATAATAATATTTTATAAAATTATTATTATATATATGGTAGATAAACCATTTGAAGTAGATAATTTATTATTTGCGTTAGATGATGAAACAAATCATTCAATACTAAATTTGACATCAAAAAAAATAGAGGAAATGAAACATAATATATTATCTGATATTGGAATACCAGATGAAATTAAAAATGAATTTATAAGTAAATTGCAAAATTATATATACATGGATGAAATACCAGATATAAAAGTTGGGAGTTTTATAAGATGGATACCATTAAGTAATCCAGATAAAATAATACTAACAAGAGGAGGTAATATTTGCGACATTAATATTACAGATAAAGGCACAAGTATAGTTGTAAAGAATTATTTCGGCAAAGGTATGCAAGTTAGTATGGATAAAGCGCTTATTTTCAGAAAATTAAATGATGATGAATTAATATTACTTAGTGCAATGAATTATTTACAGCCAGACCAAGTATAAAAAAAATGTATAAAAGAATGTTTATATTATATTTATTATGGAAGACGCAATTTCACCATTAGATGGAAGATATTACGAAAAAACCAAAGAGTTGCGTCATTATTTTAGTGAGAAATCATTTTTTAAATATCGTTTGTATGTTGAAATTAAATATTTTATAAAATTAATTGATATTTTACCTGAATTACATATGAATAAAATACAAAAAAATGAAATAATGCTCAATTTAATGGGTTATTATGAAAAATTTGGTGATGTAGATTATTTTTCAATAAAACAGTTTGAACATACAACAAAGCACGATATTAAAGCACTTGAGTATTATATTCAAGATATTTTTGCAAATTTAAAATTAACAGAATATATATCATTTATTCATTTTGGTTTAACATCGCAAGATATAAATACAAGTGCTAACATATTATCATTAAAAGATTCTATTAATGATGTAGTAATGCCATATTTAATTAAGATAATAAATATTTTAGATGTGTATAAAAATGAAATGAGTGATACAACAATGTTGTCTTTTACACATGGACAACCAGCTGTTCCAACAACAATGGGAAAAGAATTGAATGTTTATAGTTATAGATTAAAACAACAATTAGAAAATCTACAAAATATTGTTTACAGCACTAAATTTGGTGGTGCGGTTGGTAATTTCAATGCTCATCATTTGGCATATCCAAATATAGATTGGAATAAATTTGCTGATGATTTTGTCGAAAATGAATTAGGTTTAAAAAGAGAAGCGCATACAACACAAATAAGTAATTATGATAATATATGTAACCTATTTAATTTGATAAAAACTATAAATAATATTATTAATGATTTGAATATTGATTGCTGGCTATATATTTCAAAGGGTTATTTAAAACAACGAATAAATGAGAATGAAACGGGTTCTTCAACAATGCCTCATAAAGTAAATCCAATAAATTTTGAAAATAGTGAAGGAAATATATGTATTGCAAACTCGCTAATAGAAGGAATAACAAGAAAATTACCTGTTTCGCGTTTACAGCGTGATTTAACCGATAGTACTATATTACGCAATATAGGTTCTATAATAGGTTATTGTATAATATCATATAAATCTACATTAGAAGGTTTAAATAAAATATCATTAAATTATGAGATAATAAAGGACGAATTAGAGAAGAATTCTATTATTGTATCTGAGGGTATCCAGACTGTAATGAGAAAACATAAAATTGAAAACTCTTATGAAAAATTAAAAAAATTAACAAGAGATAATACGATAATAAATGAAAAAGATATTACAAAATATATTCACACATTAGAAAACTTCGCAAAAAAAGAGTTGCTATTATTAAATGTGCATAATTATGTTGGATATAGTAAAACACGATAAGATATCATGAATTTTTGATATATCTAATGTGTAAAAGCGTATTTAATTGTTTTTAAATAACCAGGGAATGGTGGCGATATTCCCCGACAGGCAGGCTTTCCAAATAAGAATAACATATAATTAAATTTATCTTTATATTCCAATTTTTTATAACCTAAATAAGTTATAAACCCTAATAATGTTGATATTCCAACAGAAACCGATAAATATTTTTGCGCTTGTGTAATTAGTAATTTAATCTTATCTTTTTCTTCATTATCTTTATCATCTTCATTATCTTTATCATCTTCATTATTCTTATTTAGCTCATCAATCGATTTACTTTTAAGATCTAATAAATATATAGCACCAACTAAACCAAATATTAAAAACCAAAATGTATAATATGTTTTTGATGTAATTATAAATCCAGCGTATATAGCAGTTGTTAAAAATAGTAATGTATCTGACCTTTTTAATTCCGGTATAGTTAAAGTTACAAAAAATACTAGCGTTAAATAACCTAATGCGTGTTTTGCATACATATTTTCGGAAAATATTTGTTGTACTCTACAGGGAAATAATTCCCCTAAATAGTTACCTGATAAAATTAAAACGAACACAAATATTGCGATCATCTTAGGAGCTAATTCTGCGTTGTCTATATTTAAATTCATTTATATATTATGCTATATATTATGATATATATTGTTTTTTTTGCGTTAAATATTTTATAAGTAATATATATAAATATGGCAAATACGTGGATGGCTCATGTAAAACAAGTAGGTGGGGACAATCCCGAACTAATGAAAAAGGGGGGGTTTAAGGCAATTTTAAAATTAGCTGGAAAAACATGGAAAAAAGGAACTGGTGCTGTAAGTTCAGTTGTTAAAGGAACAACTAATGGTATTAGTAAAGTTGCAAAAACTGCTGGTAAAACATTGAAAATGAAAAAACGAAAGGCAACCCGAAAAAAAGGTAAGAAAACCAGAAAAAAAGGTAAGAAAACACGTGGAAAACGTTAAAATTAATCAAATATAAAAAATGTAAAAAATTATATATATTTTTACATTTTACTAGGTAAGGTTATCCTAATAAGGTTATCCTAATGTCTAATTGTATTCAATACCAAAAATATTAATAAAATCTATTTTTGTATATATTGGTTTATTTAATCCAATCGCTTTTTTTACTTTACTATTATCTTCACTTAAATCTTTAACCACCAATGCAAACGTTTTGGAATTAACAGTTGTAGATAGTTTTACAGAGTATTTTGATTCAATAAAATCTATTAATTTGGAATCTCTAAACCCAGTAAATACAATGTTTTTTTCAAACAATGCGTGGTCGTAATCAACTTCTACAAGAGTAGTTTTGTTTGTGTCAAACATTAATTTGTCGTGTAAATTACATTCTTTCATAAATGCAACAAAATCATCCTTTTTATTACAAAAATCCTTTGCCGTTTTTATAGCAATCCCTTTAATTGATATTAATCTATCTTCCAATACACTGGGAGCGATTGTATCTGTTAAAATATTAGGATATATTTTTAATATAATATCAAATTTCTTTTTACCAAATCCGTGTCCAAATATATTAGATGCAACCATAAATGTCGATAACGACGAAGTCGCAACTTTATCTTTAATACTTTGAAAAATATTTTCTGCCGTTTTCGATTTAAACCCATCTATTTTCAAAAAATCCCCAACAGACATCTTTAGAATGGAAGGTACATTTGAATAACCAGCATCTATAATACGCTTCACATTTCCATCACTTAATTGTTTCACATTCAATGTCGTAAAAAACATTGTTATATTTTTATGAATAACTGTTGAATTAGTGGCGGCGTCTTCAAGAATTATATCAATATGTGTATCATTCCAATAATATGGAACATCCGGAAATTTAATTTCGGTTGCTGGTTGTGTTACATCCATAATATATGGTATTACATCACCACTTCGAATAATTTTAACAATTGCACCAATGCCTAACTTTTTATCTTCAATAAACTTGGCATTAAATGCTGTTGCGTATTCTATTTTAACACCACCTAACATGATTGGTTCAATTTGTATTTTAGGTTTCAAATATCCGTCCTTGCTTGGGTTCCATATTACATTTACTACTTTTGACTCGGCAATTTGTTCAGTTAATATCATTTTAAACGCGAAAGCATATTCCGGATTTTTGTCTTGTCTATCGTATATTTTATTATGGCATACAATAATACCATCAATTTCATATTTATAACTTTCTCTCCAAGAAATTAAAATTTGGGATAGATTATCTACTGTTAATAAATCCTTCTCTTCATTCAATACACATTCAACATCAGACTCGTTAATAAATGTAATTTGGTCCTTTATAGAAAATACTGGTGTTATAACTTCATACGCTACAAAATCAACGTGTTTCAGTCTTTCTTTGTTAATCGTTTTGGAATTTATTATACCAGCTACAAAATTTCTAGGATTTGCAAAATCTGTTTTATAATATTGTTCAAATATTGATTTCTCAATAATGAATTCACCGCGTATTGTTAACCCCGGTTCTTTCGGTAATTTTAAATAAGGTATCAAATGTGTTATATCTTGTCCTACTTTTCCGTTTCCTCTTGTATATAATTTTGCAATACCATTTTCTGTGCTATATAAACCACTAACGCCGTCTAACTTAGCAGAAATTATATAACCAGACGGAATTATATAATCAGCCGGATATTTTTCTATCCATTTATTAATTGATTCTTCGGTTTTTAGTTTATCCATAGAACCCATAAAATATGGCAAATCCACCTTTTCCTTTTTTGAAATAGGAGCACCAATTTCATTCAATATTTTATTATCCGGATATTTACTTTCCATATATTCTTTTATCATATCAAATTCATTATCATTCATGATTGGGGTTTCATTATAATACAATTTATTTGCCTCCTTTATTATTTTTGCTAATTGCTCTTCCCCTGATTGTTCAAGCAGTTTAATACCATCAGTCCTTAATTTTGGTGCAAATTTTTTAATACTTATCAAACGAGGTTTTGATATTTTTTTTGTTTGTTTCTTCATGTTATTATTATTCCCATTAGAATTTTTTTTTAATGTTCTTTTTTTCTTAACTTTTATTAAAACTTCACCCTCTCTTGGTTTATTATTTTTAATTTCATTGTTATATTTAACATCTTCAGTTATGGTTGCTTCTTGTTGTTGTTGTTGTGGTTCTTCTGGTTGTTGTTCTTCTGGTTGTTGTTCTTCTGGTTGTTGTTCTTCT
>Ga0233426_10003100_pt1 | contig 13365 bp, 17 predicted proteins | sample SI_118_April2016_6_FD_179875 | JGI IMG/M metagenome (GOLD analysis project Ga0233426, IMG submission 179875) | Seawater microbial communities from Saanich Inlet, British Columbia, Canada - SI_118_April2016_10_MG | ecosystem: Environmental > Aquatic > Marine > Inlet | place: Canada: British... | reverse complement strand
TATCGGGCATTTCGTCTATTTTCGTATCATAAAAAGATTCTATAAATTTTAACTCTTCCACATCCCTTTCCGTTATTAAATTAATCGCAACTCCCTTACGACCATACCGTCCAGAACGACCTATCCTATGAATATAAGTCTCTTTTTCTCTCGGTAAATCATAATTAATTACCAATGATAACTGCTGAATATCTATACCTCTCGCTAAGAGATCAGTTGATAATAAGATTCTAACTTGACCGGACCTAAAATCATTCATAATCTGCTTTCTTTCATCTGCTCCTCTATCTCCGGTAATATAAGATACAGGGAAATTATCTTGTAATAATCTATCATTTATTTCTAATATTTTATTCTTGCTATTAATGTAAATAATACACTGACCAACATTAATAATATCATAAAGATCTGCTATAACATCATACTTCCAATCCGAATGCTTAACATTTACATAAAATTGTTGAATACCCTCCAACGTCAATTGTTCTTTCTTTACTAAGATCTTCTGTGGTTCATTCATAAATTTTTCGGTTATTTCCAAGACATCCTTCGGTAAAGTAGCACTAAATAAACATATCTGTGTATCTGTTGGCATAGTTTGAACTATGTTGTAAATTGTGTCCTTAAAACCATATGATAAGATCTCATCTGCTTCGTCGAATACAAGCATCTTAATTTTATCTGTATATAGAGATCTTCTAGTAATCATATCTAAAATTCTTCCGGGAGTTCCAACAATTACGTGTGGATTCTTTTCTAACTCTTGAATACACGCATTAATACTTGTTTTACCGATAACTTTCAGAGACTTAATCTTAGTATAAGAACTTAATTCCGTAATTACTGTATAAACTTGGTCGGCTAATTCGTGTGTCGGAACAATTACAATGCACTGTACTCCATCTATTGTTTCATCAATCTTACTTAAAAGACTAATTGCGAAAGCACCCGTCTTACCCGTACCCGATTGTGCTTGTGCTATTGTATCTCCCCCAGATATTATCTTAGGTATAGCTTTAGACTGTATTGCCGATGGTTTCTCAAACCCGTAGGCATAAACACCTCTTAATATATTTTCGTTTATATTAAGATCATCGAAACTCATATCTTCGCTCATACTTTCGCCCGCACTTTCACTCATTTATATTATTTAAAAAGATCTCTTTATATAATTATTTCTATGTAATACAATACAATGAATATTGTTGATAAAATTAAAAAAAATAAAATATCTTCACTTATAATATTAATAGTTTTATTAGGTTTATTCGTAGCTCCAAGTGAATGTGAAGGTGTTAGAGGTTGGGGGGCTTGCGTTTCTATGAACGGGAAAGTTGTTCATTTATCTCCATTGAATTTTATATTACCTACCCCCCCTGATACGATGATAAATAGCGTTAAAAGCGCCGATAGGAATCATGGAATGCATTATTCACCCGAATCAGGTTTTTCTATTAAATATTAATCAATAATTATTTCTTTTTCCAATTTAGGAAGATTATCTTTTATAAGTTTATGAACCTTCAAAATATCTGCTCCCGAACAACTATCTATTAAATTTTTTTCATAAAAAAGATAAAAAGTAGGAACTGCTTTAACCTTAAGTTCGAGCGCCAATTCATCATTTTCATCTATGTCCACGATATAAACCTCGCATTTAGCGGTATCTAAACCATCGGATAATTTCCGAATCATGGGTTTTATCTTCTGGCAAGGCCCACACCACGCAGCAGTAAAATAAAAAAGAATTAAACATTTTTTATCTTTTAAGATTGATATATCATTATCGTGAATCTCTAGCATTTATAATTATTAATTATTTAAGATTTCATTTTAAAACACATTTAATAGTCACAATTTAATAGTCATCGTATTCGTTTCCAGAATCAGTTGAGTGATTCAAATTTTCGATATTATAAGTCATTTCATCTTCTCGTTCAATTTCATCCTGAATTTCTGAAATTATTTTATCATCCATCACATTATTTTCTTTGTCGGTGTAATATTTTTCTCTACTAATATCATCCAAGCCCTTGATTTCTTCGAATGTTAAAAACTCGAATCCTTTAAAATTATTCTGTGATACAGGTACAGTCCAATAACAGAAATCATCTTTATTTAACACTAATTTACTATAATTACGAGGTAACACTGAGGTAAGTTTTCTACAACACGAATATCCACACGTCCGAACTGTTTTACCAAGGGGTTTATTTTCTTCTTCTGTACCGATATTTTCATTTTTAAGCAGAATCCATGGTTCACATTTAATATTACAGATAAAACACGACATATTCTTGATAAGTTATTGATAAATAGATACTATAATAACCAATATAGTATCAAATTTTTAGGTAAATTTGATACTGTATTTAAGAATAAATGTATATATTAATATACTACACTATGTTAGATTTAGATAAAATCAGAGATACCATAGATCCATATGAATCTAAAATATATACTTTAACTAAAAATGATTCAGACTTAGAAGATCTTATAAAAGAAATAATTGCCGAGATAATTGAAAAAAATGAATTAACAGATGATACTTTATTAAATATTTCTCAGAAATATTTCGTCCACAATCACGTTTATTTAAAGTGCAAGGAACTTAAATCCAAGTTTGAAGATGTATTCTTTCATAAAAGAAATGTTCTAAATAAATTAGAAGATCTTCTAAAAATGGAATTACCCGAACAGAGATCTAAAGAATGGTATGCTCTAAGAGATACAATGCTAACGGCTAGTTCATTGGCGGATGCATTAGGGAAAGGTCATTTTAGAACAAGGGATCAATTGCTTATTGAAAAATCAAGTAAAGAACCCCCCCCAAGGTTCGGGAACGCAATCACAGAATGGGGGGTTATGTATGAACCCGTGGCCACCACCTTTTATGAAAAATTAAACAATCTAGAAATTCTAGAGTTCGGTTTAGTTCCACATCCGAGTTTTAAGATTTTCGGTGCATCTCCCGATGGAATATGTTCCGTAAAATCACCCGAAGATTTCGTTGGTAGAATGCTGGAAATAAAATGTCCACCGAAAAGGAAATTTACGAAAGAAGTTCCAGATCACTATTGGATGCAGATGCAGGGTCAATTAGAATGCTGCGATTTAGAAGAATGTGATTTCCTTCAAGTTAAACTAGAAGAATATAAAAATGAAGAAGAATATTCAGAGGACTCCAATGGTAATCAAGGTAAAACATCTAACGATTTTCCGAAAGGTCTCGTTCTATCATTTATTACCAATAAAGATGGAGAAACTAAATATAATTATGAATATTCCGAGTTTTATAAATCTGTGGACGAAATAAAAGAATGGGCGTATAAGACTATTTCGGGTAGAAATAATTATGATACAGTAAAATATCACTGGTGGAGAATTGAAAGATATGAATGTACATTAGTTTTAAGGGATAGACAATGGTGGAATGGTGTCATGCCAGAAATTTTAAACTTCTGGGAAGATGTTGAACATTACAGGGAAGTGGGGAATCAATCTCTTATAGACAAGAAACAGGAAAGGAAAAATAAAAGAAATAAAACGAAAAAAGATAAAGATCTAAAACCTAAAAAAGTAAACAAGAATATTATTACAATTAATCAAGAGATAACAACCGAAATTAATAATTCTTACTTATTAGATTCTGATTCAGAATAATGGTAAAGTTGATAAGTAATAACGGTAAATTTGATAAGTAATATTAATAAATAATATTAACAATTAATATTTTATATCAAGATGGATGAAACTATTGATGATTTTTACTATAATGAAAGTGATATGAATAAAACATTGAAAGCAATACTGGGTTCTTTATTAATCATGTGTATTGTATTTAGTGCATTCTGCTGCCTCTATAAATATGCTCAGTGCCAAGAAAAAAAGGAGAAAGAAAAGGTAAATTATATTAAGGTTAAGGGTAAATTTTCTCAAGAAGTATAAGAATAATATCCAGGTTTTAATTTAAATTTAACCTTGTATTTTTCAGTAATATGATAATCTACTTTTCTAGTCGGAGATCCGAATATATAAGCATACATTCTTGCTTTCCCCCAAGATTCTGCTGTTTGATTAGGCCTTGAGCCAGATGAATAATATGCTCCCATACCTTTTTTTTTGACTTCAGATAATGCTTTTTTAGGGATTCCAGTTACCTTTTCAATCTGTTTTAAAGTTTTCGCTCCGGGATAAAGTTTATGGAATTTCTGTGTCCAAGAACTTTTTTTATTTTTAAAAGATTTCATTTTAGGTCGGGTATAATATTTACCCTTTTTGTAAGATCTTTTAGATTTACTAATGGCTCTTTCTTGTTTTTTTTTATCTTTTCTCGATAATTTCGCCGTATAATGTTTCGGTAACTTGGATTTTTTTGTAGATTTTTTTCTTTTCATATTTTATATTATACTTAATTTTTTATTATATCTAATGGTCGGGATAATGGTTGGGCCTGAGGGGGGTTAAATATCTGATCTGGTCCCCCAACCATACCATGAAACCAATGTTTTCTACCTTTTACATCTAAAAATTCGACATAAAAAAGATATGATGAATCTTTATCAGGGAATATTTCAGAATATTTATAAAGTTTACCATTCCAATTGTTTTCTTTTCCATAAAAAGATTGAATGTATTCTGTTATATTTACTTTTCACAAATTTTTTTCCATAATTGAGCTAATCTTAATTCTGGTCCTTTATAATTTTGATAATATTCACAATCCATTTTATTAATCATAAATAAAAATATCTTTAAATTTTTTTTATATACTAATGTATAAAATATGGGAATCTTACAATCTTTGGAATTTATACCTGGTGTGAAGTTTTTTGAATCCGGTATGCACGACGCTCTCTTTCAGCATTCTGTATTCGGTGCAATTGTTTTCTTAATTGTATCGAATACGGGTGTTTATAAGTTCGTTAAGGACACACTTTTCAGTGTTACCGGATTCAAGGCCGATGGTAATACTCTACAATTTATTCACGCTGTTGTATTCGCAGTAATTATGTATTTCGGTTCTATGTATCTTTTCGCTCCACTATTAACCGAGGGATTACCCGAGGGATTACCCGAGGGCACCGCTAACAGAGAACCAAAAACGACTTATTAAAAATAGACATTATTTCTTCATTTTCGTTCTAAAACAATTTTCATAATAATTTTGACTTTTAAAGTCTTTAAGATCTAAGTATATTAAACAAATACACTTAGGACTACATGGAACAAACTTTTTACCCGAACTAATTGAAATTGGTCTTTTCACAATCTTTCCCAACGTAGACGCGCTTTTCAAGATTGGATTCATTTTCTTTTATTTTTATTTTTCTCTCTTGTGTTTAATTTAAAGTAATCTTAAATTAAATATATCAAATTTATAAATGGTATCTTTTAAAGATTTCCCAGATTTTAAACCTAATCTAACTCCTAAACAAGTTTTAAAGATGGGTTCTTTCGGTGGTACGTATTTCAGAGATATTCAATCCTCTGTAACTGGTAAGAAACATTCGGGTAAAAATGCTATTAAAAGTTTCCCCAAAGATTGGTTTAAAAATATAGATTTAGAAAAAAAAGTTCTTTCACATAAATACGATAAAAATGTGAACACATATAAAGTTAAGTGCGGTTCATCTCTGGAATCTTGGGAAAATAGTAATTGGATTGTAAAACAAGATCCTTATGGTTGGTTTCAATGGTATTGTCATTTTTATATGGGTAGAAGAACTAGTGATGATAAGAGACAGATAGATAGATGGCTAAAATTAGCGGGACCTAGGGGGAGATTTAGACGAACTTTAATGAATAAAATTATTAAAGCGGGTAAAGAATACAATGATAAAAGTGTATCTCCAGTTATAAGACAAGTTTTACAACATTGGGGATATAAATTAAGTAAAAGAGATTTAGAAAAATACAAGAAAGAAAAAAACAAGGAAGAAAAATAAAATATATATATAATATAATATGTCTATCCCCTCCGACTCATCAAGTATGGTCGATACCCCGGCACATGTAACGCCCAACCCACCGATAGACTTAGGTAATATGTTTATCTGTTCTCATCAGGGAAGAATGCAATATCTAATGGGGAGAGAATTATTGAATGAAAATAATGAATTAATAATATTTTCGGATTTAAAAATTAACTTAGGGGAATTGGTACATGCGAATTTAAATTCAGGGGAGGTAGAAGGAGCTGATTCCTCCGAAAAGATCAAACATCTATTCGATAAATTACCCAATAAAATACAAAAAACCGCCGAAAAAGTATCAAATAAATCATTATATGATTACTTTATGTGTTCTTCATATATTAAATTTAAAAATTGTGCTATTTTGCGTTTAAAATTCGAACCAATCACTGATAGTAATGATACAAGGTTAACAATAGAATTGATCCATGAAGGATCATTGGAGAAAGACGAAGAAATAGTTACGAATACAAAAGGAAAAGTGGTCTATTGGGTAAAGGGTCAGCAACGCGAGAAGGATGGTCTTCGCGAAACATGTGAGTTCCCTACACTAGAATTAATATTAGGCGACGGCGCGAAATCTAATATTCAAGCGGATATTTTTGTGATGAGACACGGTTATGGTGAACACAACAGAGCTAAAATGGATGGATCTAAGGGTATGTCTTCTGATCTAACAGATGCAGCATTAACTCCCGCCGGTGTGAAACAGTGTGTTGAAGCCGCAAAAGCATTTGAATTGGAGAGGAAATTGAGGGAGGAGGAGGGGAAGCATCGGCAACCTCTTATACCCTCTGATTTTAAATATCGTTGTTCGGATTTGAGGAGAACTTGGCAGAGTCTTTCCGCTTTCAATTTACAGAGAGATATAAATAAAGATATAACGATGCTTCCGTATATGCACGAATTTGAATACAAATCTATTATACCTTATGGGGCCGATGATGTTTTCCTTACTAAAGGGTATTTAGCTGCGGGCGGTAAATTTTTAGGGAGAGCTTCCTACCTCGCCGCCGCCGTTGGTATCGGTTCATATCTGGGAGCTACCCCATTGGTGGCGGCTGGGGCAAAAGCCGTGGTGAGTAAAGCATTAGCAAGCAAGGCCGCGGTAGCCACCACTTCGGCGGGTAAAGCATTAGCAACCAAGGCCGCGGCATTGCAAGTCCCCAAAGTGGCAGCTGGGACAATTGCAGCGGGTACTGGTATTGTTGGCGTTACCCTCGATCAACTTGGCACAGACGGTAAAATTAAAAAGGGAATTAGGGGATTGTTTATGGGGAAGGGTCAGGGGGGAGGTATGAAGGAGGGGATGAAGGAGGGGATAGCCCGGGTAGCACTAGGCGAAGCAGGAAAGCGTCAATTTATTCGGATGCTAGCTACCGAAAATAGGAGTAAATTAAGAGGTGATGGAGTATTCGTTGGAACGGGATTTACAGCAGAGATACCACGATTAGATACAGTTACAGTAAATACGGATTTTTATAGAACTATGAAAATAGATGATCCCGTGCTTCAAGAATACAGATATACTTTTTTCGGTATTTTAATTGCATGTAATAATCATACTATTACTCTTACTAAAGAATTAAGTAAAAAGGATTTAAAACCCAAGGATAAGAGACGGTTCGCTTCGTTGCGGAGAAGTTACAATTCAAAGGACAGTGGACAAGAAAAAGTGACGAAAGCAAGAGCAATGGGGCAGGAGGGAGGATATAAAAAAACTAGAAATAAAACAAGAAAGAAAACGAATAAGAAAACAAGTAAGAAAACTAGGAAGAAAACTAAAGGAACTAAAATGAGAAAGAAAAAAACTCATAAAAGAACTAAAAAAAATAAAAAGAATAAAAGAAATCCTTAATCAAAATCTAAACGCACGAGAACATTATTTCTAGAAAGACCCCTCGTTGCCGAAAGAGATAATTCCTGTCTTTTCTTTCGTTTACCCTCTTTTTTCATAAGAGATCCCTGTAATTTCATTTCTTTTAAACAACTATTCATATCATACTCAATCTTATCTTTGTGAATAGAAATATAATCCACGATTAAATTATTAATCGCCCACTTAAAAAAGTTTAGTTGACCGATAGTCGTATCAATTTCTTTTCCCTGACACATAAAATTAATACGATTTCTTCTACAGAATGGATCGAATCTTTTCTTGGAATATGCTCTTAATTGTGATTTATAAGATTGGAAGACATTAATATTGGAATGTAACTTATTATTTTCATCTAATGTAAATATACCATCTTTATTCTTATAAATATTGTAATAAATATTGTGCTTCTTTGAGAAATTGGTAATAAACCAATCAACCGATCTTAGAGAAATATTTACATCATTATTTAATATTAATAATAATTTTTCACCATTGCGGGGGATATCATAAAATTCCTTTAATGAGTTTAATAAGAGAGTTTCGTTGATCATGATTTTAAATAGTTTTTTATATAAAATCTTTAAGTATTTTGAACGCGTTTAAAATTTATTTTCTTATAACTCCGTTTAGCATTTTTCGTAACCTTTCACGACACAATAATGAATCTTCTTATCATAGAATTCAGTTGCTTTTTTTATATTTTCTTTCATATCTTTAGATTTATTAAAGACTTTCTTCTTTTTCTTTTCATCGTTTCTTTTAAACGTGACAACATTATTTTTCTGCTTAATATAAAATTTAAGTTTATTTTCCTTTCTTTTCGTTTTCTTTTTAGAACTCTTTTTATGACTTTTAATAACTTTATCAAATGATTGTTCTCTCATTATTTTACCATTAGATGAAGACATTTTAGATTTAGTCATTGAAATACCCTTCACACCGGCCGCCACAGCACCGGTTGCGGCGGCTCCTGCCCCGAAAACACCCAAACCACTCAGGATAGGTGAAATACAAGGGACACACAATGCTCCTCCTTTTTGTTTTTTAGTTTTCTTAGTTTTCTTAGTTTTCTTCTTCTTTCTACAAGAGTTAGTTTTTTGGTTCCAAACTTTATTATGTGATTTACAAAATCTTCTGGCAGATTTAGCATAATAACTCACCGAACAGTTATGACAAATTTCGTCTATATTTAATTTTCCACCACTATATGGTTTAACTTTTTTATCTACCTTTTTCTTGCAAGATTCGCTCCGCGGGTGTCGTTCGCAAAAACGTTTTCTTCTAAAAGATCTTTTAACCATTTTTATTCTATATTCTAGTATAGAAAATAAATGGAAAAATGGATTATGTACGGAATCTTAGCCGCCTTTTTGTTAGCAATGAGAGATTATTTTACTACTAATCATACGAGTAAATACACAACAACGGAACATTTACTTTATTACTATGTTTTCTGTGCTATATCTATCTCAACATATGTCTGTTATAGAAAATTTAATAATAAAGAAGAATTTAAACTCATAGAAAAAGATGATTTATGGAAATATATATTAATAGGAGCATCAAGTGTCCTTATTATCACACCTTGCGAAGTAATGTCACTGAGATCTGCTAAAAATCCAGGTAAAGCGAGAGCACTAACGAATATGAATTTTGTCGTTCTATTTTTAGTTAGTGTTTATTTCTTGAAAAGCGAAAAAATGACTCCTAAAAAACTAGGAGGAATCATATTAACAATATTAGGGGTTTATATGATAATTTAATAAACTACTTCGTTAGCCAATAAATACCCTGTAAATAGGCGTCAGATAAATCGTCTTGTTTTTTAGATTCATTAAATTGATCTCTATATTTTTGATCTATTTTTTTATTTTCTTCTATCATACATTTACAATACTGTATACCTAGGAATTTTGTCTTTTTATATTTATCCTTTATTTCACATTTTACGGGAGGTCCTTTATAAGCTTTCAATTTATTTCGGGCATTTATCATTTCAATATTATTTATGGGACTATCTATATTCGTTACACCATTAATTAAGAAAAAGGAATACAATATCATCTGTACTGTTTTCATTGTTGGATTCTTTAAAGCGGGCTGATTTTCAATTAAAACTGCGTCTACTTCTAAGAAATTTTTCTTTTCATTTAAAATTTTAACCATATTCTCTCCTAAATGTAAAATTGGGTTCTTTTTCTTGGGAATATTTTTCATTTTAAGATTTTTATAACATTTTAAGTTTTTATGAGAAGAGCATACCATAAAATTATCACAAATATATTTCGCAGATTTATCGCACTGTTTCCCAGTTTTCGCATTACAATGTTCGCATAATGGATCAACCGATATATTTAAGATCCCCCAATCCTCAATAGTAAAATCTTCATTATCTATCAAGCAATAAGCTAAATTCTTAATACCAACATCAAAGGATAGGATCTTCATAGATAATATATTATAGATAAACTTTAAATAAAATATATTATTTATTTATATGAGTAAAGAAAAGTATACACCATTGGGTGAACAATTATTTTATATATTTTCATCTAGTGAGTTGATCATATTTTACATTACATTATTTTATACAGTTTATAATATCAATTTATATGCTTTAATCATTTTTATTTTAATTATTCTTAAAACAGTAATGCTAAAACCCCTGAAATATTACACCCAGAATAAATCGTTGGGTAAAAGACCCAATAAAGCATTTAATTGTACAATGATGAATTGTGGGGGGAAGAATACCTCGGGAGGTTTTCCAAGTGGACACATGGTTCTCATTGGATTATTAATATTTATTATATTGAATTATAAAGACAGAACAGATTCTAAAAATAACACGATTTATTTTATTTATATTATTTTAATACTAACAACGGGGATCGGGAGATATTTTACAAGGTGCCATACAATTATCCAAATATTATCGGGATTATTTATAGGTTTTATTTCGGGGATAATAGTATATTATGCCGATAATTTAATTGAAAATCATATACATAAATATAAAGAACATAAAAACAAATTTTATAATGATATAAACAGAATATTACCGTGATTAATATTCGTGAAATCTTATTAAATATTATTTATATTCTTCATCGGGAAATTCACGCATCAGACTCTCTAATTTATCATTCGCTTCGGTAATCTTCCCCAACATTTCATCCATCTCTTCTAAATGTTGAGGATGTTCTCCGATACCAACCGAATTATTAAAATAAATCAACATACTTGTTCGATTACTCTGTATTTCCGATTGATATCTTTTAACTAAAGATTTATACAATTCTTTACCTATTAAACTCATTTATTGCATGAATTATAATTAAAAATAAGATTAAACACAACTACGAAAGATATCCTTAATATCAATATTCACCCTTCAGAACTTTATTGAATGTCCCAATTGAAATCTTAATATGATCCTCCAACTCCAACTTCCTCAGACAATTCGTTTTAGTTATTCTTTTTTCTTCTACATCCCCCTTGTATTTTAAAATATTCTTAATATCTTTTTCAGAATATTTTTTCTTATTATTTTTCTCCAATAAGACCTCTTTTTCCTCTATGTATTCATAATTTAATTTTACACCTTCACTACTCTGAATATATCCATGAATCCTAAGATTCTCATTATGAACCTTATGATGACACGATTCACAGAGAGGAACTAAATTATGTTTCATATTTTTATGAAAATGCCCAATAATATTATTTTCATCTGCGGTATTCTGTTCTTTTATATGATGAGTATGTTCTGAATCCTTGAAACACACCTGACACTTATCCATCACTATGTCAGAATTATAATTACTCTGTTTATCCGATAAAAAATTCTTATCGGAACCAGTAATCTCCAATTGAACCGAACGCGCTAAGGATATGAATTCCTTATCTAAACCCATCGCTTTACAGACTTCTAAGCCATAAATAGGTGGACCGGAACCTTTTTCTAATTTTCTGTCATAGATTAGAAGATCTTTTTCCACGTCATAAATAATTTTCAAATGATAAACATTTAGATTCTCAATACTCTTTACCAATTCACTATCCATCAACTGATGTAAATGAGACGTAAATATAAATGAACACTTTTTCAAAGAAAGTCTTTTTAATCCCGCGGCAACAATCGACAATGCCGAAACATTCTCTGTACCCGAACATAATTCATCCCCCAGAACCAATGATTTTTCATTCGCCCTCAATAAGATCCCCCTTAATTCACTCATTTCAACGGCGAAAGATGACTGACCCCTGAATATATTATCATTATTTAGTATCCTCGTAAAAATAGAGGTGTAAGGCGAATACTCAAACGAAGAACAGGGGACAAAAAACCCCGCCTGCGCCATTATCAGAGACAATCCTATGCTTTTCATGAGTGTTGATTTACCGCAAGCATTCGTGCCATATAAAAGAATACCCTCTTCATTCAATGAAATATCATTCGGAACATATTCTAATTCACTCTGTATCTTCTCCACTATTGGATGTCGGATATCTTTCGCTAAAATGAAACTATTAGCATTATCTCTTAAAAGAGGCCTTTTATAAACATTTTCAACAGAGATCTTGGCACAATTAGAATAGAGATCAACCGATCCAACGAATGAAACTATCTTCTTTAATAATGTATCGTGATTTAAAAAGATCTCTTTTATTTCTTTTAGATAATATTCTTTATTTAAACTCTGTAGCTTTTTCTGTCTCAATAAAATCGAACCAGATAGATCTTCTATACAACGTAAAGTTAGATGATAATTAGAACCTTTACAAACAGTTTTAATGTCGTCCGCATCCAAGGTCAGAAAGACTTCCTTTCCATCCTTAAATTCAATATTCTTATTTAATAGATTTTTAAGACTCTTTTTTAAAGTTTCTGATCTGTTTTTAGTCATGTATAAATGATAACCATATTTATCGGTATAAGAGATCTTTATAACATCTTCTTTCTTTTTATCAATATGAATCGCTAATCTATCCGCGATAAGTTTCAGATATTTCTTTTCTTTTTTAATTTCTGAATCTATTGCATCTATTTCTAAATAAATATCTTTCTGAAAAACAGACGTTTCCATATTCTGTAATGACCATTTCTCTAATTCATCGACTAAGAATATAGATTCATATTTCTCAATGAGGTCTTTTAGTTCATTTATTGTTTCATTGTGATCTATCATAAATTTATCCATCTTTTCATCGTTTAATAGTGAAACTATTTTTAGAATATACTGATAAGAATTATGCAAAGAATGAAATTCATAAGGATTTAATATATTTAAACCCATCTTTCGGTGTAGTTTTTCAATATCAATAATCTTTTTTAAGGGTGACTTACATAAACTATAAAATGTTTCATTATGTCCTTGCTGAAACAATTCAATCATATCATATCGTTTATTGATTCTATCCTTGTCTAAAATGGGATATAATATTCTCTCTTTACAGAGTCGTCTACCGATTGCAGTTGAACATTTATTAAGAATATTTAACAGA
>Ga0233426_10003098_pt1 | contig 13366 bp, 12 predicted proteins | sample SI_118_April2016_6_FD_179875 | JGI IMG/M metagenome (GOLD analysis project Ga0233426, IMG submission 179875) | Seawater microbial communities from Saanich Inlet, British Columbia, Canada - SI_118_April2016_10_MG | ecosystem: Environmental > Aquatic > Marine > Inlet | place: Canada: British... | reverse complement strand
ACCAAAAGCCTATGAATATTTATAATTACCAGAGGAGTGAGCCACTTAAAATTGCAGCATAAACGGCTAATTGTATGGGAAATAGATTGCGAAATTAACTGTCTAGACAAGTAGTGGCACTATAGAGGAAGGCTCTCTGAGATCGTTAAATGTGACTGAAGAGCTAGAGCTGGCAGAGTGAAAATGGCTTAGAGTAACTTTTCGTTCCAATGATTGTCACACCCCATCATAGAAATGCTGGGACTCGGCCCGCTCAGTACTAGTCTAGTAGCGAACGAAAAACACGAATCTCCCAACAATTAGAGGAAACATTTCTAGCTTAAAGAGATGACCCGAATAAATCGGGTCAAGTAGGCATGGTGAGGGAGTTATGACCTAAATACTATGCAGATTATGATCTTAACTATTAGCGCTAGCGCTCCTATTTATTGGGCATCTCTGCCATAGACCACATATACAGGGCGATACCGCACATAGACAATCGATTAATTTATGCAGGCTCTACCATTGTAGCCTCAGCATTATTACTAGCCACAACTTTAGGTTTATTAAAAGCCGTTTTTAAATCCCCAATCAACCCACTTAACTCACCAGTCAATAACGTTAAAGCAGCATCTTTTTGCTGGTACTCTTCTTCTAACTCACGCAGTTCGCTAAACTCATCAACCAAATAATCTAAACACTTCATGCGCTTAATAACCAAATCTTGAGTTAAAGTAAATTGAACTCGCTCATTCCAGACTAATGATAATTCTGCGGGCTCAAGACCTTGAGAAAGCAGGGTGAGTATCTCATCAGCTGGTAACTCATACCCTTTACAGTTAAATCTCTTTTTCTCATCATCCGGTGAGAATAACAAACAATCAGATGCAAGCTCGAGGTTTGATGGTAGTGAAGATGGAACATTAATCCACTCAGCAAATTGAGTGGCTAAGTTTAAATCATAATGAAGTGGCTCAATGCTTAAACCAAGTATGGATTTTCTTAAGAGGGATGTCAATTGTGATGCTTGATTGGCACTAGCGCTGTTAATGATTAACCGCTTGTTCATCGTATCGAATAAAGCATACATTTTCTTTTGTACGCAAAATGCTTTGGGTAGCAATTCAAACTCAAGTTCCTCAGCTAGTTGAGCTTTTTCAGCTCGCTTCATAGCGCGGCCATTTTGTGCTTCCCAAGCCTGTACTTTTTCGTCTAACATGCGCTGAATAACACCTCTTGGCAAAATGCGCTCCTCTTTACCCATGCAGACTAATACACTTCCCGCAACTTCATGAGCAAGCTCATCACCAATTGCTGGCATCCATCCATAAATAAATCGGGCATGTGGCGGACAAGGCTTTAGACGTTCGCTAGCCAGCTGAGTCTGAAGATTAGCTGTATCATCTAGTTCATATTGAAATATAAGCGCATTAGTAAACCACATAATGTTTCCCTCAAGTGATATATAAAAGTGGTGATGCTAACATGAATTAGCAGTGGTCTGAATGAAAAAAGTCTTTTTTTTTGTATCACCAGTAGGCATTAAAGGCGATAACAGCAGAGCGAAAATCCCCAGCATTTTTGCCACTAATGGCGTACCACATCCCGCCAATGATGCCATAGTGCTCATTAAAATTGTATTCAATAGCCGGTGCTAACGATACTTCTTCAGCACTCGTATGACCAATTGTTGGAACAACACCATTGACTGCAGGACCCGTTGTGCCTGAGAAAACGGTACTGCCTCGTGCAAAATAATAGCCTTCCATTACAGCAACCCAGTGTTTGGTAATGGTTAGCTCACCAGAAAGGTCAAAGCCAAACAAGTTGCCTGGCTGGACAGAGCCTTTTGTGAATTCATTCCCACCATAAGCGTTAAGACCCCGCACTCTTACTGGTGATGCATAGATATAGCTTATAATCATACGTGTTCGTAGATAATTTGTATCATTAATTTGCTGGAGATTTTGAAAGTTTAGAGCAAAACCTGTTTGGTAACTTCCAGAACCTGTTCCCTCTGTACCTCCGTTGACTGGGTTTAATTGTTGAAATTTACCTGTAGGGATAGTTTGCTGAATAGTAAATCGTAAATTTGGGCGTAGGCGCTCATCTCCTTGGCGCATAACTTGAAATCCAAGTAGACCTAATGAATCACCAATATGGTGATAGGTCCTGCCAAACCCAGAATTAACAACATACGGAACACTAACTTGAACATCAACCCTATCGGTTAAGCCATATGATAGTAAGGGATTAACCTGCCGAGATTGTGTTGCAGGAGTGTGAACGAGCTTCCAATGGCGATTAAAAATACCAATGTTTTTGGTATCAAAACCATAGATTTCTAGATTGACATGCCCTTTAGGTACTGTGATACCTGCTGGGGCCAGAAGAGGCCCCGTAAACCAGGGGTCTGCTGAAACCGAGTTTGACCAAAGCAGCAAAGCCAATAATGGACAAATCATCCGTTTATACATCATATTCCTTAGCACAACATTGAATAAGTTTTCTGTAGATTAACTGAGTTTGTAAGCGATGAAAATATTAATAATTAAATAATTCATCTATTTTTAGATGTATCGTTTGATTATCGACTTATAGTGCGTATGATTTACTTAAGCTTTAAGCTACTGATTATGGAGAATAAAATGCTGTTAGATAAATCCTCAAGTTGTCTTGTGTTGGTAGATGTGCAAGAGAAATTAACACCACATGTAATTGAAAATAAAGAACTAATCCAATATTGTAGTTGGTTAATAAGGTTGGCCAATAGACTAGATGTACCACTCCTCGTTAGCGAGCAATATCCAAAAGGATTAGGTGGTACTGTTGACGAGTTGAAAGCGATGATAGAAGCTTACTCGCCTATTGAAAAAGTTGATTTCTCTTGTGCCAGCCATATTCCATTTCTTGATAAGCTAAAGCAACTCCAACGCCAACAGGTCATACTGATGGGCATAGAAACGCATGTTTGTGTCTTGCAAACGGCTTTAGAGCTAAAAGAAAATGGCTTTGATGTTTTTGTGGTGGTTGATGCAGTTAGCTCGAGACATAAGATTGATCATAAATTTGGACTAAAACGAATGAAGCAGGCGGACGTTCATCTGATTACAAGGGAAATGGTATTCTTTGAGTGGCTTCGTAAGGCCGGTAGTCCCGATTTTAAAGAACTTAGTCAAGCATTTCTGCAATAAGGAAATATCATGAAAATTGAACACGAAGTCATAGTTATAACAGGCGGCGCATCAGGTATGGGTAGGGCTTCTGCCGATGCCCTTAGGGATAAAAAAGCAACAGTAGTCATCTGGGATAAAGAAGTTGAACAGGTTGGTAATCACCATGCCATTGCCTGCGATGTTAGTTCAGCTGAGGCCGTTGAAAAAGCATTACAGGAAACAATCGAGCGTTTTGGTGTCCCAAGAGTTGGAGTGAGTTGTGCCGGTATTGCACCTGCAAAACGCATGGTTGGCAAAGAAGGTCCAATGCCTTTAGATCAGTTTAAGAAAGTCATTGATGTAAACTTAATTGGTACGTTTAATGTGATGCGTGTGTTGGCTGCTGCTATGACAAAACTTGAACCGCTGGGTGAGTCAGCAGAACGAGGTGTAATCATCAATACGGCATCCATCGCAGCTTATGAAGGGCAAATAGGACAAGCGGCGTATAGTGCATCAAAGGGTGGTATTGTTTCGTTGACGCTACCTGCTGCACGTGAAATGGCACAGTTTGGTGTACGTATAAATACAGTAGCGCCTGGATTAATTGCAACGCCATTGTTGTTGAATATGCCACAAGATGTCCAAGATAGTTTGGCGGCTACAGTCCCATTTCCAAAACGACTTGGTAAACCTGAAGAGTTTGCGGCATTGGTGGAGCACATCATTAGCAATACGATGATCAATGGTGAGGTGATCCGGTTGGATGGTGCGCTTCGTATGCAGTCAAAGTAAAGCTATAAGTCGGCGCCAGATACTATCTCCAATTTAGGTTGGTAGCTTGGCCCTTGGCCTAACAAGTTCAAGAGGGCAGCTGTCATCCGTAGCCTGGATGCTTGCATCCGGGTTTTTTGAAGTCCTGGTTGCAAGCAACCAGGCTAGGGGTTAATTAGGCCAGTTCTCACAAAGACGATGCGTTGATACTTGATTGTTAAGCTTCTAAAACCGCTTTCGCTTTTTCACCACGATAACGATGAATGGCGTCTCTATAACTTGTGTTTTCAGCAGCCAAAATACTTGCAGCATATAAAGCAGAGTTAACCGCTCCGGCTTTACCTATAGCCATGGTAGCAACAGGTATACCGCCTGGCATTTGTGCTATAGATAATAAAGAATCTAAGCCGTTTAAAGCAGATGTCATGGGTACGCCAATGACAGGTAGGATGGTACTTGCAGCAACGACACCAGGCAGGTGTGCTGCACCACCAGCAGCGGCAATCACAACTTTGATACCGCGATCTTCTATCGTATTTAAATAATCTTGTAATGCATCGGGTGTTCTATGGGCAGATAAAATTTTATGCTCATGTGGTATGCCAAGGCTATCTAGGGTAGTGCTGGCATTCTCCATGATTGGCCAATCGGACTTTGAGCCCATGATAATGGTAACTATTGGTTTCATACTATCCTCTTCTCTAGTGGTTAAAACAACGGGTTCCTGTAAAGACCATGGTTATTCCATGCAGGTTACAGGCATCGATGACTTCTTGGTCGCGAATCGAGCCGCCTGGCTGAATGATGGCTGATATATTCGCCTTTGCTATATGATCAATACTATCTTTGAAAGGGAAAAATGCATCTGAGGCTAAGGCCGATTGATTTACTTTATCTCCAGCTTTTTTAATTGCAATATCAACAGCGTCCACTCTTGATACTTGTCCTGGTCCAATACCAATGGTTTGATTGTCTTTAGATAAAACAATCGCGTTGGATTTCACATGCTTTACAACTCGCCACGCAAACATCATATTGATTAACTCTTCTTTTGATGGGGTGCGTTCTGTTACGATATTTAATTCGTTTAGATTAATCGTTTGGCTATCAATGTCCTGAGCCAGCACAAGATTACCAAGAAATTGATAGTGGATAGAGTGGTGTGATTGTTGCTCTATAGGGTACTCTATCACACGAACATTAGGTTTTTTAGCGAGTTGTGCTAGCGCGCTCGGCTCAAAACCTGGCGCAACAACGACTTCAAAAAATAGTTCACTAATCAATGAAGCAGTTTGCTCATCGCAGGTTCTGTTTAAAGCGATAATACCACCAAAAGCTGATGTACTGTCTGCTTCAAGGGCGCGTTGATAGGCATGACTGATGGTGTCTGCTGTTGCAACACCGCATGGATTTGCGTGCTTAACAATCACGCATGCTGGCTCTCTAAACGTACTTGCGCAATCAACCGCTGCATGTGCATCGACAATATTATTATAAGATAACGCTTTTCCTTGATGCTGAGGTGCATTCAAGAGGTCGTTTTGCTTGTCGTCAAGTCGGTAGGCCATGGCTTTTTGGTGAGGGTTTTCACCATAACGCAACTCGCAAGCACTGCTAAGTGCTATGGTGGGTGAGGCTGGAAATTGGCTTTCAGTTTGTTGGGCGCTTAAATAACGATGTATCCACGCATCATATTGTGCTGTATGGGCAAATGCTTTGGTGGATAGTTGTTGTCGTTTTAGGGTGTCAATGCCTGAGTGCGCTTTTAGGTCGGTGGCAATGGCGTCATAATCTGCGGGATCTACGATAACTGTAACATCATTCATATTTTTAGCAGCAGCTCGAATCATCGTTGGGCCGCCTATGTCGATATTTTCTATGGCGGTATCAAAGTCAACACCTTGCTCACTGGTTATTTCTTTAAAGGGGTATAAATTGACAACGACTAAATCTATCCAGTCAATTTGATGTTGCGCTGCTATTGCTGTGTGTTGATCTCTTTTGCCTAAAATGCCTGCATGAATCTTTGGGTGTAGGGTCTTGACTCGGCCATCCATGATTTCTGGGAAGTCTGTAATGTCTGATACTTGTTTTGCTGGAATATTGGCATCTTGCAGTAATTTGCAAGTACCTCCTGTTGAGATGATATCAATACCTTGTTTATGAAGGGTCTTAGCAAAGGCTACAATTCCTGTTTTATCTGAAACAGAAATCAAAGCACGCTTTATAGATTTTACTGTCATTACCTTTCTCCTGTTTGGCTTTGGTTGCCTTTATTTAGTATGGCGTTATGTTTGGCCTTTATTAGCAAGGAGCCCTCATCGGCCAGAAACCCTCATCCGCCCTGCGGGCACCTTTCTCCCGTTGACGGGAGGAGGTGTCGCGAAGCGGCGGATGAGGGCAGTTCTTCAAACACAACACCCCTCATCAACAAATACACCAATAGCATCAGCCAGTGCCAATACTTCCAACGATTGTACTCGCGATTTCAGCCTCTCAACCGTGTCATCTTCAAATACCGCGCATGTTTTTTGAACCAAAATCGGCCCTTCATCTAACAACTCAGTAACCTCATGCACCGTGCATCCTGTTTGTTTTAATCCCTGATTCAAAACTGCTTGATGTATGGCTGTATCCATCAGCCCGCTAAATGCTGGGAGTAGGGAAGGGTGTACATTGATTATTTTTTTACGCCATTGATTGATAAATGGTGCTGATAAAATTCTCATATAGCCAATCAAAATCACCATATCTACTTGATGTTTTATAAGCAGCTTACTAAGTTTGTCATCATATTCCTCACGTGTTAAGCCTTTGGTTGAAATGAAAGAAGCAGGCCAACAGTTCTCGCGTGCACGTTCTAATATACCGGCGTTTTTTTGGTTGCTTAGTACAAGCTCAATCGTTGCGGGTATATTATTTATTTTAAGTTGCTCACTCAAGGGAATAAGGTTTGAACCACGTGTTGAGCCTAATATGCCAAGTCTTAAAGGAATATTCATTCTACAAGCTGCTCTTGTCGTAAATCATTCATCATCGAAACACGATGGTCAATCAGTGCCTTTGTTCCAATGTCTTTACGATGAAATAGTTGACCTTGAATACGAGATATTTCAGCTTCAGCCTGATTCTCCGCTTCACTTATGGTTTCAGCAATTCCTACAGCAGCTATGGCTCGTGAACCCTGCCCATACAGACATCCGTCGTGTTCTGATATAGAGCCAAAATATAAACTGTTTTTATTTACAACGTTATCAATAGATATAGGTATGTCTTTAATCGGCTTATCAGGATAGCCTAGCGGAACAGCATATTTGCATACCGTAGCGAGAGGTTTAAACGATATAGGCTGCTGAGCCAAGGTACCATCTGCAATAGCTTTACATACAGCTACAAAATCTCCTACAAAGAGAGGTAAAACGTTTAGTGCCTCTGGATCACCAAAACGGGCATTGTACTCAATGACATACACTCCAGATTGGGTGGCTATGAAACTTGAATACAGTATCCCTTTAAAAGGTGCGCCACATGAATGCTTTAGTGCGTCAAGGACTGCCTTATTGATTTGATTAGCAGCACCATGGTCGTCCTTACTAATAAAGGGTAAAAGATGATTGGCATCAGAATAACTACCCATGCCGCCTGTATTAGGGCCTTTGTCTTGCTCGTAAGCGCGCTTATGGTCCTGTACTAAGGGCATTGGTACAAGCGTGGTTCCATCAGTAAAACATAACAAAGAAAACTCTTGACCAATGAGCTTTTCTTCAATGATAAAGGAATGCCCTTGCTCACTAAGTGACGTACAAAACGCTACAGCTTCATCAATACTATGAAGGTGATCCCCTGCGACTTTAACGCCTTTGCCACCCATCAAACCATCGGCCTTTATAACATATTGACCTTCGCCAAGCTGCAATAGGAAGCTCTCAACTCCATCTAAACCAGTAAAATATTTAAATTTAGGTGAGCCCGGTATGTTGTAGGTTTGAAATAACTGTCTGGTAAATGCTTTGCTGGTTTCAATTTGTGCCAACCGTTGCTTAGGGCCTACGCAAGGTATGTTTTTTTGTTCAAGTGCATCAACCAGTCCTTTTTCAAGTGGCGCTTCTGGTCCTATGATGGCAAGCTGGATAGCCCAGCTTTGAGCGGCATCTAATACCTGGTGTGTATTGGTTATATCACCACATATATAATCAGCGGTCAGCTCGGCAATTCCTGGGTTTATATGTGTCCCAAAACAATATAAGGTTTTTATGGACTTGGACTGATGGAGTGCTTTTGCTATGGCATGTTCTCTAGCCCCAGATCCTACAATAAGAATATTCATAGCGCCTCTTTTTGCAGTTGATAACGTTTATCTGCATGTGTTGATGCTTTAGCATGTTCAGATTTATCAGTTAAATAACAACCATTCATGCAAGCCATACAAGGCTTTTCAATGCGGTGTTTACCTTTTCGAGTGACCGCTTCTACTAGACCATCCATTTCTTGATAGATTAAGCCATCTACATTCAAATAGGCTTTCATGTCTTCTAAGTTGAGTTTTGAGGCAATCAACTCATGCTTCGATGGAATATCAATGCCATAAAAGCACGGAAGTTTAATAGGAGGGCATGCTGATGCAAAATACACTTCTTTTGCATCATGCTCTCTTATCATGCGAACAATTTCACGACTGGTTGTACCGCGCACAATGCTATCATCGACAATCATGACTTTTTTGTTTTGAATCTCAATCCGTTGGGGAGTAAGTTTGTAGCGAACATTTTGTTCTCGTTTCTTGCTTCCAGCCATAATAAAGGTTCGCCCTATGAAGGGATTTTTATATAAGCCTTCGGAATAATTGACACCGAGCTCTCGGGCCATGGCCATGGCTGCTGTATTGGATGTAAAGGGCGCGGGTATAATGACATCGGGTAAAAGGTCTGGATGCTTTTGGCGCCATTGCTTCGCTAAATTCTCACCCATCCTAAGTCTTGCTCGATATACGCTAACATCATCTAGTGTCGCATCAGGTCTTGCAAAATAGACATACTCAAAGATACAAGGATTAAAAGGCTTGCTGGTTAGGGTTTTACGGTATAATGTCCCATCCAAATTTACAAATATTAGCTCGCCATTTTGCACATCACCAATGGGTTTAAAGCCTAATGAGTAAAACATAGTGGTTTCAGATGCAAAGATGTAGTCTTTACTTTGATCGTCATTGACTCGCTCACCAATAACCAATGGTCGTATCCCATGAGGGTCACGAAATACCATCATTCCTTTACCCATGATAATACTGGCAACGGAATAGGAACCTTTTGCCTTTTCAAAAATACCAGAGGTGACGTCACATAATGCATCAAAAAAGGCGTCGTCGTAGCCTGTTGCTGCTGTTTTATCTTCAAGGCCTTCGGCAAGTAAATGTAGCAGTACCTCAGAGTCAGAGCTTGAATCTAAATGATGGTGCTTTTTTAGCGCTAAGTCGGTTGCCAACTCATGGTAATTAACTAGATTTCCGTTATGGGCAAGTGCTATACCGCGAGGGCTTGCAAGCCATATTGGTTGGACATCGGACAAAGAATACCCACCTGCTGTAGGGTAGCGTGTATGTGCTAACCCCATGGTACCTTTTAACGATTGAATGTCTTTCGCATTGAAAATCTCACGCACCAAGCCCAAGCCTGTTTTTATATCAAATCGTTGTTGTGACGTTAATATGCCTGCTGCATCCTGGCCTCTGTGCTGAAGGTGGATAAGGCTGTCATAAAGTTCCTCAGATACAGGTTGATGACTGAATATACCAACGATGCCACACATAGTAAGTCCTTATAAACAAGGGGTTAACTGCAATGCTTTTTCTAAGTTATTTTGAATGCGCTTGTGTATGGGGATTCTAGGATCTGTAAATGGAAAAGCTTGTCCTACAATTTTTTCATATAAGGAAATGTAGCGAGATGACAGTGTAGTAATGAGTTCGTCAGGTGCTTTCGGAAGCGTTTCATCTTTGTAAGGGTCACAATTATCTTTAAACCATAATCGTAAAAACTCTTTATCAATGTTTTCAGGCTCTTGTTGATTATTAAAGCGTGACTCATAACTGTATGCCAACCAATAACGGCTGGAGTCGGGCGTATGGATTTCATCAATCAATAATATGTTCCCAGCCTCATCGAGACCCATTTCATATTTCGTATCAACCAAAATCAACCCATGCTCTTTAGCTACTTTTGTACCAAATTCAAATAGTTTTAATGCGGCGGTTGATGCCGCTTCCCAATGCGCTTTTGACATATGCCCTTCATCAATGATTTCTTCGGGGCTTATGGGCCTATCATGAACAGCGTCTTTGGTTGTTGGTGTTAGTATTGCTTTTTCCAGCGGTTGGTTTTTTACAAGACCTTCGGGGAAGTCGATGCCACAATAATTACGTACGCCACTGTTATATTGTGTCCAAAGTGATGTATTGGTAGTTCCGGTTATATAACCTCGTACTACAAATTCAATTGGGAATACTTTACATTTTTTAGCTAAGGTTACGTTAGGATCTGGGATGCTAATTACATGACTAGGTATGATATGACGGGTCTTTTCAAACCACCAGGCACTGGTTAAGTTAAGTACTTGTCCTTTAAAGGGAACAGAGGCGAGCACTCTATCAAACGCGCTTTGTCTATCCGTTGTGATGAGGGCTAATTGTTGTCCTAAATCATAGGTGTCTCGAACTTTACCGCGATACTTTTCACCTATAGACAAATCCGTTTCTGTTAGACAGTTTTTAAGTGCAGATGTAATGGTCAAATCATAGTTGCTCATAGTCATATCCTTGATGAGAAATAGGGTTAAAGAAAATGCCGCTATCCATTGCTTTTTGAATCGAGGCTTCATCATCGGCATTATCAGGTTGAATGTGCCATAAGATGCCATGCTGGATAGACGCTATGCCCTTTAACTTAAAATGGTGATTGAGTTGTTGTAATTTATCTAGGCCATGCCAATCGTTTTTTGCGTGAACCAATATGCTTTTGCGGCTTTGATTGGAGCTAGTCTTATCAACAAACTCTTTTTGCTCATTATGTAATACGCCAGACGCCTGGATTTGATGAAGTTTGCTTTTAGAATCGCAGCCTATCGACCAGAGCACTTGGCGAGTAACAGATACTGCTATACCTATTTTTCGTAACGTGTTTTCAACGGTTACGGCATGGTTATCGGTAATGATGGTGCTAACAACCATGTCATATGAGCCATCATCTTTTCTATAGGTAGGCAGTGATTGGGTCTGTGGTGTGGGCGTCACTACTGCCTCGTGAGCCTTAATTCCATTGTTAATGTAATCTTTCATCGATAAAAATAGCGCGTCGCCATCGGTGGTTCTTTCAGGGTGTGGCATGATGGCTAGAACGTTTCCAGCTGGGTTTGAAATAGCGGCGATGTTATCGATTGACCCGTTTGGGTTGGTTGGAAATTCATCGTTCTGCATTCCATCTTTATCGCAGTATTGAAATACAATTTGGCCAGCATCATGGAGTGATTTAAGGGTTGCCTCAGACATCATAAATCGCCCCTCAGCGGAGGCAATGGGGATGGTAAATTGATTGTGTGATGACATATGATGATTAAATGCGTTGTCTTTGCAGCTAGGTGTGTATTTGATGTCTACCCAAGCATTGTAAAACCCAGTACCTAAGACTTTATCTTGCTGAACACGTTTATTTTCCGCTAGCGCTATGGATACGTTAGATGAGTCGTTACCAGATATCATCCCGGACTCGACAAGTATTTGAGCACCATTACAAATACCTAATACAGGTTTTCCAAGCGCACTTTGTTGTTTGATGACGTTCATAACGGGATCGAGTGCTGCTATTATGCCTGAGCGTGAGCGGTCTTCATAAGAGAATCCACCAACGATAATAAAGCCATCACAATGATGCAAGGTATCTTCAGCTTCATTCCACATAAATGAAACAGGGGTCATGCCGGCACGCTTAACCGCTAACGCTGTCTCTCGTTCACAGTTAGAGCCTGGAAACTGAATAATGGCAATGCGCATACTAAACAATCCTCACGGCTTTTGTTGATGAACAATAAACATCACCTAGATGATGCAATGAATACTGTGGGAAGTGTTTCATCGCAACAGCAAGTTTATCTCCCATGTCACAACTGACAACTAGGACCATACCAATTCCCATATTAAAGGTCTGGAACATATCGTGGTCTTGTAATTTACCAATCTGTTGCATGATTTGAAAAACAGGGGGTACTGACCATGTCCCTTTTCGAATTTCAACGCCGCAGTGATTCGGTAAAATCCTTGGGATGTTTTCTATAAACCCACCACCTGTGATGTGTGCCATGCCTTTTATTTCAATGTTATTATCTATTAAGTGCATGATAGGGCGGGTGTAGTTTATATGCGGCTCAAGTAGGGTTTCACCCACGGTTTTATCTAATTCGGGATGTGTGCTGTCTACATCAAGACGCGCGGTATCGAAAAATAATTTTCGTGCCAGGGAGTAGCCATTGGTGTGTAACCCGCTTGCGTTGATGCCAAAGACCAAGTCTCCTGGTGCTATTGATTGACCCAGTATGGCTTTGTCTTTTTCAACGATGCCTGTAATAACGCCCGCTAAATCATACTCGCCAGGTTGATAGGTCCCGGGCATTTCAGCAGTTTCCCCACCGACCAATGAAATGTTGTTTTCAAGACAAGCTTTAGCCATGCCACGGACAATCGATTCAATTGCTTTGGGATCTAGTCGGTCCGCTGCGATATAGTCAAGCAGGGTGACAGGCTTTGCCCCCATTACAATGATGTCATTGGCTGTAGCGCTAACCAAATCAATACCAAGGGTATCAAATTTTTGCATGCGCTTTGCAATCATGGTCTTGGTGCCGACGCCATCAATACTTTGTACCATAACCGGGTGTTTGTAATCGGCAAGCAATGCTTTTAAATCAAACATCGAGCCAAATGCGCCAAGTTCTGTAATAACATGAGGCGAGAACGTTTTTTTAACCAGTGGTTTAATGCTTGCAACGGCATCATTACCTGCTTGTATATCTACGCCTGCGTCTTTGTAGGTTATTGTGGTCACAATAATTTCTCCCTTAATCCATGTTCCCAACGTGCTCTAGCGTCTTGTATAGGCAAATGTATGCCTTCTTTGAAAACCAAGGTGGGTTGCTGCATTGTGGTACCTATTTGATAGAAGGGCACATTGCGCGATGTAAACCAACGCTCAACATCAACGATGTCGCAGGCCTTAACCTCTAAAATAAAGCCACCTGTTTCAGAAAATAAACGAGCCACTGGAGCTAAATCACCGGGTATGCTTACTTCTATACCAATGTTTTTGTTAAAGCTCATTTCGGCGAGTGCGGTTGCAATGCCGCCATCTGAGATGTCGTGAGCGGATAGGACTAAGCCTTTATTAATGGCACTAACAACGGCATTAATTTCT